>Ga0207984_1000083_pt1 | contig 51970 bp, 35 predicted proteins | sample ETNtaG_30_FD_185760 | JGI IMG/M metagenome (GOLD analysis project Ga0207984, IMG submission 185760) | Marine microbial and viral communities from oxygen minimum zone, Eastern Pacific Ocean - ETNP201306PF43B (SPAdes) (version 2) | ecosystem: Environmental > Aquatic > Marine > Oceanic ...
TTAGTTTTTTCGGTCTTCCCTTTAACTTAATAGGTTTTGAATTTTCTGAATAATTTGCTTGTAAATCTCGGGTTTTGATCGGTGGGTTTTGTAAAATGCCTCCGATCCTGTCAGTAAAAACTCCTATTTTTCAAGACCGATTTTCTCTTCATTTTTATTAATCTAACCATTGTATACTATATATAAGGGTCGGTCGGCCCTAATGGGTGGTTGATATCCTTTTTTCTTTCTGTTTAAATAAGTCCTAAGTGGTTTCAAGCTTGTTTTTTGGGTGTGTGTTGGCGTTAGGTTTGGAGTGGTTTTTACGTTGATCGTGCCATGTGAATTCAAATTTTAGACACATTGAATAGGATATTACAGTATAATTAGTCGAAATAAGCGTGATTGTACGAAGTTTTCGTGGTCATTTTTGAATTTACGTGATGAAAAAATCCAGAAAGTTTGTTATATTCGCATCTATCGACTGTAGCAGGCGATGGAATTTAAACTAATATTCTAATAAACTGCCTTAAGATTAGAATTTGTTAAATTTGAAATGAAATTGTGCTAGGCAGTTAAAAACTTGAAAGGTTCAATGAAAGATGTCGAGTAAACTCGTGCATATTGGTGTCCGTGCCAGCAATTTAGAAAAGAGCATAGTGTTTTGGCGTGATGCTCTTGGATTAGAAGTCGCTAATCAGACGGATAGCTGTTGTGATTTAACTGATGGTTATCACAATTTTCGTGTCTTTCAGCATAATGGTGATTCACGTCCTTCGCATGTTGGAGGAATGTTAGATTATCTTCATATAGGTGTGCGTGTGCCTAATTTGAAAACTGCAGCTGAACGTTGTCAGGAATTGGGATTCCAAATTTTCTCCGATGGTTTGGGAGGTAAGCAGGTATTGGATCCAGACAACCTTCAAGAAGAAGCGTTCAAAGTTGAAGATCCAGATGGGATTACGGTTGATATCACAGGAACGAAAACACAGTGGCCAGGCGTCGAACTTTAGTCAGATTAACTTGAGCTAATGACACAAAATTAACAATGTAATTGCTAGATACTTAACATTAGGAGGAAGTTGGAATGAAAGTCAGATTGATATTTTGTTTGATCTCCATATTAATTGCCGTTACCTTCGTATCATCGTGTGGTGAATCTGAGGACAAAACAACCAAAATTACAACTCCTGTGGTTAAATCGGTTGATGATGAAGAAATCAAAGTCACTGAAGTTCTTGAAATTAATTTTGCTGCCGAAGAAGCAGCGGTTCGAGCTTTATACAAGTCGCATGATGCTGCCGTAAATGATCGAAAACCTGAAGCCAATAAGGTTATGGAATTCTGGTTGGACAGTGGTAGTGTCCTGATGGCGCACACTTTTTTCGGTAATCTCGCTGCTGGTAGGACAAGACAAAAAGTACGAGCCTTGTGGACTGGGATATTTAAACGCAAAAACAGATGGCAGATGGAAACCAAAATTAAAACGGTTAAGATTGAAAAGAAAAGAGGACAACTGGCAACTGCCGAGGGAACGTTTAAATATGTGGCAAATAAAACTCTACCGATAAAGATTCTATGTCAGAAGAATAAAGAAGGCGATTGGAAGGTTAAAGCCGTTGATTATGGTGACAATGGTCTCATTAAAGGGTTCAAATTATCTGGTTGACCTGATAAGATCCATATCGGCATCATTTGTGAAAGCTGTGGAGTCTGTTTTATTTTATCCTTGTTCCGATGGTGAATCTGAGCCTAATCCCTGGCGTGATTTTTGGTTTTGCAAACAAGCCTGTTTCTTTTGCTAGATGAAGTGTAGCCAGTCTTGTAGGAGAAACTCAACACGTTGAATTAAAAGTGAGACACGTCCCATTACTGTGTTTCCGAAAGCAGAACCGAATCCAATCATCAAGAAGAGAATGCCGACCTTAGAAACTCCTCCGACAACACCACGATGCTCAACGGAAAAGAAGAAGTAAGTCAGCGTCGAAATTACACCGATAAGCATCAGAATTGCTCCAAAGATTTCAGGTCCGCTTAGTGTGCCTGCGTGGATCTGCGAAAATGGTGTCAGTGTGCCGTGGACTTGGCGGAAGATGTCTGCCTGCATGACATTGGGAATCGCTAAACCCGATCCTATACCCATCAGAATAGCAATTGGATAACGAATTAGCCAAGCGTAGCTGGGAATTAGACGGGCAAAGAACAATAGCCCTATGGCAATTGGAATAAGTTTGGTTAATCCCCAGCCCGGAGGCCATTGAGTGATTGCTTGCCAAAATGGGGTCCATGCGAACGGAATCAACCCTTGGTGAATTGATAATACGATTCCGTATCCAACCGAAATCCCGACAAAAAGATGTTCAGCAAATCGATAGAAGGGATTATCACGGTAAAGAAAGCTGTAAATGCAAAGCGTAAGAAACGCTGCGATCCAAACACCAATTAGTTTTTCCATGTTTGGTACTCCTTAGACATTCTCATTTTCACGTTTCTGGATGAAGAAAGCAACATTTCCCAGGATGACCAAACCGAAAACCAAAAGGTGAACGAAGGATTGAACGCTCATTCGTTTCGTCGCCTTTGCTGGGGTATCAATTAAGGTTTCGTATTCAGCTGCGCCCAGAAGACCCGGCATCAAACCAATTAGCTGTTCTGTTTGCAGGTAGGGGTACATCTGCGAGATAATCACACCCGTTACACCTGCCGCAATTTTTTGATTATATCTTGTGTTGATGTAAGCAATCCAAGCTTCTGTTGTCGATGAGGACGCCAAATCTAGAACCAGGTCAATCTGGTCGTAATTTTTGATTCCTGCCATCATCGGAATTTCGGCAAGTGGTTTTTCCTTGTAATCGCTTTCGAAAATGCTATTGATCGTGGTCCCCATACCTAGCATGACCTGTATAGTTCCAGGTCGAAATCCTAGATAGACATAATCCTCACCATCAATTGCATCCGTTGTCTTTGCTGCTTCCTGCATAATTTCATAGCCCAGTGTAGCTCCGTCTGTTACCAGGGTCATTCCAATGACTTGGATTTTTTTCTGAAAACAGTGTCGTAAGAAGGCCATTCCCATCGGTTGGAGTTCTGCCATAGATGACGGGCCGTAGTCGAATGCTATTAGAACTGTTGAACCGGATGGGAGGTCCTCAATGTAGTCATATAGTTTGCGTGTTGGTTCGGAGACTGTAATCGGGAAACTGACTTTTAACAGTGTCGGAATAATTACTGCTAAAGCTACCAGTATGAAGATTATACGACGGTCAATTCGCATTATCTTTTTGAGCATTTTTAATCCCCTCCGCCAAGGTAAGAACGCTCAATACCCAAAATGATACGGATAGATTGAGAGATGACACCTAGACTAACACCGAGAATAACTCCCCTTCGTGATGAGAGATTAGGGTTTTCTAAAATCCACTGTCGTACTGTAGAAGGCAGATTATCAAATGGCATGATCTTGTTCCAAATGAAATCACCAATTGGAGCATTCCCGATCATCACAATCAGTGCAGCGACAAGTAGCAGCGTAGCTTCTAATGTGCGGGCGCGAAATGCACGGTATGACGCTGATGCAATGAAAAAAGCTAGGAGAGAAAACATGGTGGCATCCATTGGAACTTGTATGTTCATGAATAACCACTTAAATGCTTTATGGCTTGGACCGAATGGAATTCCTATCGCAACCATAACAATCATACCGATGAGGACAACGAAACTGTATTGCCAATACTCGGCGCGACGTCGTATGCGTATCCAATGTGTTTGGACTAAGGTGGCTACGCCCAATACAAGTGCAAAAGGACCAATGATCAGCGACCAGTTAATAACCTCATTATAGAGGGATTTGGAATATGGATGAGGACTGAATTCGATCAACACCATTACAACCCCAAACACAAAACAGAGAGCTAATGGTACTTGCCTTCTCATAAAGTCTCCAGATATTGAGAATATCCCATTTTCTAATTGCTGACCTTATCAAAAAAAATTGTCACCCAGTTGACACCAATGAGTTCAAGGATAATGCCGACCACGATAGCAGCAAAGATCATTAGTTTTCCGTAATCTTGTCCTTTTAAGCTGCCAAGTAACATTGGTTCGCGAGATAGATATGCACTGGCTGCATACAGTTCTTCTCCGATCAGTGTATAGTCACAAGCGGCGATAAAAAAGGGCAACTGATGTTCTTTGTCAGTGCCCGCAATCTGAATGGCACCGACAGAGTTTCCAGTTTCAGCCAGAATCAGTGACTCGGCAAAGAAAGTTCCTTGCAGGAAGACTGCTGCTGGTTTTTCACGAATCATTATTCCATCAACGCCTGCTGCATAAGCGAACTGGCTTTCAGTTAAAAAGAAGATGTCCTGTTCGTTGTAGGCATCGGGATGACCTTCCTCCAGATATGCTGTTTTCACCATTTCACGAACAACGTTCATTACAATAGGATCGTTGCATGGGACACGAAGTGCAGTTTCGTAATCAGCAGTCCTGCGGGCGACCTGACTGAGGATATTCATACTGGCAATTGTAGCCACGTTGCTAACGCTTCCCAGTCCTAGGATGTACAAGATTGACCGGCCCATTTCGGTTGCTCTGCCGATTGCCTCGTCTACTGCTTCTAATCCCGGAATACGCCTGATAAAAATGTCCTTGCCGCTTCTCGCATGATAGATAGAGGAAATGACAACAACAGAAAAGAGGACGACGGAAAGAAAGAGCCACTTTTTACCTGTGTGGAACCAACTAGCTGTAGCTTCCACACTCCTTATTTCTGAATTTGATGTGGCTCCGGATGATGTGACGGCTTGCACTGAGTATAAATAGGTTTTGCCTCTCTCAACCGTATCGTCGGTATAATCTGTTTTATCTGTCTTGATGAGGGTTTTGGTAATTGTCTCAAAATCACCTTCTGGGGACTTGCGCAGTATGTTGTAGCCAACGTTTTTTGCTCCATTACCGTCATCGGCTGATTTGGTCCAGCTAATAGTTATACTGGTACCATCATCGTTTTTTTTATCTGTGGTTTTGATATTTGTTGGTGGTGCAGGTGATTTTTCAGTGGTAATTTCGTCAATAGCACGAAATTCTTCGGAAGAGAATTCGGATAGCTGAGCTAAAGCTATTATTTTGCAAGTGAAAAATAATATCAGGCCCAAGAGACAGGCACTTTTAAGTTTCATGTATCTCGAAGGCCCCCTGACGTTTGAATCGGTATGCACGTATTAATTTAATCCTCCCTCAATTATACACTGAATGGAATAAAATTTCTATCTAGTTGAACCAATGTACGTCGAATATAAAAATGCTGGCAGGCAGCTGGTTTTTCTAACATTATCTGGGGTTGACTTATTTATCGATATAGAAAGTGGACTATCCTGATTTAGGGATTTCGAATATGCTGGCGCCCTCTACTGGTCTGCAAATTTCAATAAAAGGCTGCATTCTTTTTGGTTTGTAATATTGATGTTCGAGTAGGTCTACAAGTTCGTCAACATGATCCAATTGAACGAGAATTGAGATACATCCTCCAAGTCCTGCGCCGATCAGCCCTGCCCCATGAACACCAGGATTTTGACGTGCTAAATCAACGAGCGAATCAAGTTCTGGACAACTTGCGGCGTATCCACCTGGCTGTTTATAGATTTGGGCGTTTTCGTGGTTATTGTCTTTTCCTAAAAGTGATGCGCATTGATCGAGATACACATTGCTGATATCATGTTCGAACCGTTCTGTTCCATTGTTGGATACACGATCTCCTTCATGGGAAAGATTGATTAACTCACCGAAGAGATGAATATCACCTAGTCGCAAAAATTCCACTGCCTTCCGGCTTCGTTCACATTCAGCTATGCCATAGAGACAAACACCCCGAATCCGATATCCTTCTTCTTCTGGGTAGTGGCTTTGGTATAGGGTTTCTAGCATGTACTTCTGGTTGGGCAGTAGATCAGAAATTTGGGCACGCGTGGCTCGAATTGGCAATATTTTAAGCATTTGGTACAGATCTAGAGTGGGTATTCCTAAAAAACTTGGGTGTAGGTCCCGAAAGAGTTCAACGGGGCCAAAAATCTGAGGGTAATTTGTCTTAAGGATTTGAAGCCCGATTTTGTATCCGGCCACACGCTCATTGTATGTGTTCTGAGCAGATGAAGACTTTTTTGCTTCAATGCCGCAATGGCAGATAACGATTCGGTAGTCGGAAGGAAACGGTGCGTGCGAAACATTAATGGGCAAAAGTTCAATATGTGATATTTGCCCTTCACGCCCTAAAATTATGGCGGCGTGATCTCCAATCCCGCCGCGTACCCCAATATACCATTCCGATCTACCCAGCATATCGATGAGTACATTGGGGGTATACGAAAGATCGTTGATGGCTATTATGGCGTAAGCGGCTGCTACGACTAATGAAGAAGATGAGGACAGTCCAGCAGCAACTGGCAGGTCACTATCAATTAGTACATTCATACCACTAAAGTTTTGACAATAGGATCCATCCGGTTGGCGTTGATCTTCTTGAAGCATTAGGATGACTGCCTTTACGTAATCGGACCAATCGACTGGAGTTCCTGCTTCTTGTCGTTCGGTGCTGACTTCTTGTGTCCAAGTTGACCAATCAATTGGTTCTTTGGGTAAAATATCCGAAATTCGGAAGGATCTCTTTTCGAATTTCGAGTTCATGTTTTTTAGGATGATTTTATCATCAGATCTAGGTTGCGCAATCACTCGTGTTTCACTAATTGCTATGGGATTAACAGCTCCTCCTTGATGGTCAATATGCATTCCAACCAGGTTAACGCGACCAGGTGCTTTCGCAATAACGGTTTCTGATTGATTGCCGAAAACGGTTTCAAAGTGATCAATTAATTTGACATAGCCAGCTTGTTTACGTGTGTTGAAGAACTGTCTCCATTTTTCAAGTGGATGTTGTTTCAAATGTTGCCTCTTTCAAGGAGTGGTAATGATGTTAATGCATTTTATCCTAAAGATGATTTCGCTGATGCTTTGTCGGTTATTGCCATAGATTTATCAAAGTCACAGGTACTGAGGCCATGAATTATAATGTGGTATTCAGTTTGTGCTTTTCCAACTGCTGATTAAGCCGGTTTAGGTGGTCTTGATATTTCGGATTGAGTGATAAATCGTTCAATTCATTAGGATCAGTTTCCGTGTCAAATAACAAGTAGTCTTTCTGCCAATTATTGATTAGTTTATAACGACCATCATAAACCATCCTCCACTTTTTTAAGCCTGAAAATACATAATCTCGATGAACATTAGTTTGTGATTCCAATAATGATTTCAAAGAGCGGCTATCCATCTCCTCTGGGATTTTCAAATTGGCGTATTCCAGAAAAGTAGCGGTTAAATCAAGAATGGTGGTTGGTAAAGTTGAGACAATTTGTTGCTCGACTTTTGGTCCTGATACAACCAATGGCACGCTTACAGATGGGTGGTAAGGATCTCCTTTTCCCCATCGACCATGGTCACCAAGCATTTCACCATGGTCGCTGCTAAATACAATCAGTGTGTTAGATAGATCGCCGCGTTTCTCAAGTACTTCTAAATATAATCCGATCCAGCGATCAATGTTCTCAATCATAGCAGCATAGTTTCTCCGAATAGCTTGATGAGTTTCAGCTGGGAGCTTATCATCATTAGGCAGTGGAAAAACCTCATTTTGGTATAGTTCAGCCATACTTTGGGTAATGTCCATAGGCGCATGTGGGCCTGTGAAGTTGACCTGAAGAAACCATGATTCACCAACTGGAACTGAATTGATAAGGTTCAAACCATTTTGACCAATCCAGTTATCGCAATAGGATACATCGGGCAGAAGGGTGGGGAAAGTTGCTCCTTTTGTACTTCGTCGTAAGTCAAAGTCTTGTATATGCTTTTCTCTTAGACCCTGTTCCTCAAGGTGCTGCATGTAGGGACCTTGTGGTTTGTTTTTACCACTGTTTACACCATCCATTTTGCCTTCATTGTTGATGCCATTTGAAAAGCCCCATTCGTTCAGGAATCTTTTGCCATCTAGCCCCCATGCTGGTTGACCTGAAGTGCAGGAGCCTTTATTAAGATCAAATTTTCCGCAACCTAGGACATGGTAACCTGACTCACGAAGTTGACGATAAAAAGTATATTCATTCAGTGGATAGTCATCTTGGTTGTCTTTTACAGGACAATGATCATATTCCTTCCCCGATGCCAAGCTGGCACGACTGGGAGCACATAGAGGAGATGCACAGATAGTTTTAGTGAAGGTCATACCTTCTTGTTGCAGCTGATTCAAGTATGGGGTTCGTATGGGTAGATCTTGGTTATTGCTTGTCCAGTCGAAACGAAGTTGATCGGGAAATAGAAAGAGGATATTTTGTCGGTTTTTGTTGACCATTTTGTTGCCGCCTACGAATTATAATGGTAGTGTTCAAATCGCCACAGTGTTAAAGGGATATTAGCTTGGCGTTGTTTATGGCCGGAACTGTGAGTTTCCATAATTTTCGAATGCTTACTTATGACTGTGAAATTCGATTTTGAAAAACTAGGTGTTCAGCCAATTCTTGTTAGTTAGTCTGATTCTAAAGCAAATTATATCCTTTTAGTTGGAATCATAGGGTAAAGATTAATAAAAATTGAAGGGTTAAGGTATTTCTAGAAGAAAATTTTTGGTTGTATTATTTCGTTCGTATGATTGATTTTAAAGCGGTTTTTGTAAAGAAAAACTTCCTGGAGAATATTTATTTGTTTGAGGAGTCTACGGGTTTGGAAGAGTTACTTGTTATGATCCTTTACGTAATTTATGATCAACTTGAGGAGCGGAGTAAGGGTAGGCGGTACTGACAAAGAGATATTGGTATTGGTGTTACCGTGATAGTCATAGAAATCAAGGTTAGTGATGATATTGTTACTTTGATTTGGTTTAATTAGTTTAGATGAAGGTAGTTAGGTGAGTATAAACTGTAGTTTGTTTTGATACCTGTGTTAGAATGAGGTCTGATCCTAACTTTATTAAGTAAAAGGTTCCAGATTAACTTTGTTTAATTCATTGACATCAAGAATCAGCAAATGATGGATAATGTCTACATAAAACCGAGGTTAATCTATTTTAATGCCCTGTTTTAGTTGATTAAGTAATTGACTAAATTAGGTTAAATATTGTAATATTGGGTTAGGATATGGTATCTATATCTTTTTTTAAATGTTTAATATAGTGATTAGGAGTTGCAATTTATGAAAAATTTCACGTTAGTTCTGTTGGCTTTGGGTTTAGTGATGATATTTGGAGTTGCCGTTCAGGCGAAAGTCACCGGCCTACCTCATGTGTATAACCTGACTTTCAATGATCAAGGGAATCCTGGTAAAGATTCCAGTGAAAATGGCAATAACGGTGAATTAAAAGGTGGTGCTAAGTGGGTTGCTAACGGTTATTCTGGCGGTGGAGTACAACTTGATGGTAATGATGGCCACGTTGAAGTGGTTGTAGATGTGCCGGAGAAAAATTTCACCATGGGAGTATGGATCAAAACCGATTCGGGTGATGTAGGGATTTATTCTGTTCTGGATGGTGTTGCTGGTGCTGGTGGACATGATCGTCATTTCTTTTTAAATGGTGGCAAAATCAATTTCAGAACTTGGCAAGGGCCTGCTTGGGCTACAGACAGAAATGTAGCGGATGGTAAATGGCATCATATTGCCCTAGTAGCTAAGGATGGTGCAGGACAAACAGCTTACGTTGATGGAGAGAAGGTTGGTACGCATGCCTATGACCATTCTGACTTTGATTGGCAAAAACGTGTTTGGATTGGTTTTTCCAATGACGCTGCAAAGGACTACTTCAATGGTGTCATTGACGGAGCCTCTTATACTGCTGCTGCCTTAACAGGGGATCAGGTTAAGATGAAATTGATGGTTCCTGTAGAACCTAAAGGCAAATTAGCCAGTACTTGGAGTGATATTAAGACCAGTCATTAAATATCTGGTTGTAAAAATGGTGTAGAAGCGTAACATCTTGTGGCTTTCATTTATATGATTGAAGCTGGAGTGATCTAAAGAATCTTATTATGAGACTTAAAGACTCTTTACTATCACTTTTAAGGATGGCAACGGTGTTGTTCATGGCTAGTTGCGTTATGCTTTTTTACACCGTTTTTGTTTCAGCGACTTGTAGTTTTAAAAATGTTCTACGATTTTCTGAACAGTGGAGGTATAGGAATCAATGAGAATTTTAGCGCTGTTTTTATGGATAATGAGTTTGGTTGTTGTCCTCGGAACGGTTGGTAGTGCAGCTAATAAGTTTGATAAAAATTTCGTGATTCATTATTCCTTTGACAAAGGTAATGGGGATGAGGTTAAAGACATCAGTGGAGAAGGCAATCATGGCGAGCTGATGAACGGAGCAAAGCGTGAAAAGAAAGGTAAGTTTGGGGCAGGTATCAAGTTTGGTAGTGGAAATTCCTACATCGAGACTGTGATTGATGTTCCTGAATTTAATTTCACCATGGCTCTATGGATCAAAACCAGCGAGGGCAATGTAGGGATTTATTCTGTTCTGGATGGTGCTGCTGGTGCTGGTGGACATGATCGGCATTTCTTTTTGACTGGTGGGCAAATTAGTTTTAGAACCTGGAAGGGGCCTGGTTGGCAAACCGGAAAAAAAGTAGCAGATGGTAAATGGCATCATATTGCTTTAGTTGTGCAAGACAAAAAGGGCCAAACCGCTTACGTTGATGGAGAAAAGGTTGGAACGCATGCCTATGACCATTCTGATTTTGATTGGCAAAAACGTGTTTGGGTTGGGTTCTCTAATGATGCAGCCGTAGATTACTTCGAAGGGGTTATTGATGAAGTTGCCTATTTGGATGTGCCTTTGACGAAGAAGGAGATTGGTGCTTTAATGAAGCCGTTGTCAGTAGAAGCTAGCGACAAATTGGTTGCCGTCTGGGGTAATATTAAGACAAATTATTAATCCTCAGGTATTGATTTTGATTTATTCAGAAGATATTTTTCTGGTTTTAGAATGGAGTCCTGTTTTGCAGGACTCCATTTTTGGTTGTGTTCGGCTATAAGCCCGGTATAAGATTCGTTTGCTTTGTTTTTCTTACCTTCCTGTTGAAATAGAAGTTGTTGTGAGCCCCTATTATATTTGCTGGTAATCAAGAAAACCAGCGTAGTCGCTCAGGATTTTCTTATTCCCGATCGCCTGTGTGAAACTCCACAATAGACTAGATCATATAGTAGGTGTTGTCTTCCTTATCACCCAAGAGTTTGAGAGTGAGGTTTTTCATATCCGCTGCTTGTATTAGATCCTGCCTTCCTTTATTAGTTGTTGATGTTGTATCTTTTCCGAGTATACAAACAGGTTTTGGCCAACTATATAAAAAAATATACGTATCCGGGTAAATTCTAATTATACTATTAGGTACTCTGTCCGCTTGATTTTTTTGAATGGTGATTAAATGTTAGAAGGGATTTTGTGAATGAGTAAACTTCGAGTTGGTATCATCGGTTTAGGTGGAATTGCCCGTGCTCATGGTGATGCGATTGCAACCTTGGATAATGTAGAGGTAATTGCAGTTGCTGATCTGTTTGAAGATAAACGTCAACAATTCATGGAAAGATATGGCGTGTCTAAAGGCTACGTTTCTCATGTTGAGCTTCTTCAGGACGAAGAAGTTGATGCAGTAGCTATTACATTGGGTCATCAACTTCACCATAAACTAACAGTTGATTCTTGCAATGCTGGTAAGCATGTCTTGGTGGAGAAGCCGATGGCTATAAGCTTGGAGCAGTGCGATGATATGATTGTTGCAGCAGCTGCTAACGATGTCAAGTTGATGATCGGATATACTCAGCACTTTTATGGTACGAGCTTGAAAGCAAAGGAAATCCTCGATTCGGGCGAGTTAGGCCCTATCATTACAGCAGTGTGCTACATGTCAAAGAACTGGAGTTATAAAGGGCGCCGTCCGCAATATCGTAGTCGCTACCATGGTGGTGGTATGTGGTTGACTAATGGTGTTCATGTGGTGGATCGTCTCACGTGGATTATGGCTTCGCAAGCGGTATCAGTTTCAGCCTCCATTGGTGCGCGAGCACACTATCAGGCGGGAGATGATTCTGCCACTGCCTTCATTCGGTATAAGAGCGGCTTAGCTGGGGTAGCGGTAGCCATTGGATATGCCGATGGTGGTCCCAATTATGAGTGCCAGGTAATTTGTGCTAATGGATCTCTTAGGTTCAGCCAGCATGGTGAGAAATTCGTTAAGGTTGGGAAAGGTGAGACATGGGAGGATGTACCCTTTGAAGATCCTCCTGCTGAATTTCATAATGAATGGAAAGCATTTGCTGAGGCCATTGAAGAGGATATTGAGGTTCCAACTCATGGTGAGTGGGGGCGTCACATCATGGAGATTCTTTTTGCTGCGGAACAATCCTCGATCATCGGTCAAGAAATTATGCTTGAAAGTGGTGCGAGTTGGTCTAATCAGACGTCCGGTACACCTATTATTACACGACATGGTTGGATTTAGAGTAAAGGGAAGTTGATAAAAGTAGTAGGTTATTTAAAGGCATTGGTCTTCATGCTAAGATGATCTTGAGTTGAGGTGTAAGATTGAAAAAAGTAATCCGATCTTTCCTAAAATGCATTAATTTTCCTGCTGTAGTTGTATTGTGCTTGGTGTTAGCTTTGATGTTTGGATGTCAGGAAGACGATCCGGATCCAGTTCCCCAAATTGTTCCTGAAATTCCAACCAATGTGCAAACAGAAGTTACTCAGGATGCTGTTGTTCTCACTTGGGTAGCCAGTCAGAATGCCGATTACTATCATGTTTACCGTTCATTGCAATCGGAAAATGGTTTTCAACGTATTGTTACTGCGAAAGAACTACGCATCGCCGATTCGGAGTTGGAAGTGGATCAAACCTATTTCTACCGAATCTCCGGAGTGAGGTTAACAGAAGATCAGAAAGAGGTCGAAGGCGAAAAATCACCCACGGTACAAGCGGTTTTTGTCGTTGGGATCTTGAATGTGGGAGTTGACCTTATAGATTTTGGTGAAACTTCGCTTCAGCAGCAATTGACAATTAAAAATGATGGTAATGGTAAATTGAATTGGACAATATCATCTGATGTAGATTGGTTGACCTTTGAGCAAGACAGCGGGGAACTGCAAGCTAAGGGAGAACAGACAATCAATCTTGTGTCCGTACGACCAAAAAGCCCCGCTCGATTGGAAGGATTGATCTCCGTTGTGTCTGACTGGGGCCAATCCTTTGTTATGACCGTTCGAATGATTGTCTCTCCGTATCCCAAATTGTCGCTAAGTACGAATACTCTAGATTTTGGACTGACGCGCGAGTTCAAGACATTCCAAATCCGAAATAGTGGGACGGGCTCGCTTGAATGGCAGGTCAATAAATTAAGTCATGCGGATTGGTTTACCGTTAGTCCGCAAAACGGTGTTTTATTTGCAGGACAATCAGATACTCTAATTATAAAAATTGTCTTGGATAAACTCAGGAAATACCCTCTTAGTGGAAGGATTAGCGAAAACCTCGTTTTCAGGGCAAATGACGATGAAAAAAGGGTTTACATTACGATTAAGACAGTAAATCCAGTTTTGAGTGTTTCGGATGAATCGATTGATATGGGGTTGAACCTCGACGTCAGCAGTTTCACTATTAGTAATAGTGGTTCTGGTGTTTTGGAATGGGAAATTTATGGTGGTGAAGACTGGCTGGTTTTTGAGCCGAAAGCTGGTAGTAGTGAAGGTGAAACTGACCGTATTACTGTAACCGTTGATCGAACCCATCTGCCGGAAGGTGATCATTCGGCAAGGTTGAGAGTTGATGCCAAGGATTTTGGCCAGGTAGGTATTACGGTTAGTTTGGAGGTTGTCGCACGTCCTCAACTCTTTGTTTCAACGCCCAGTGTTGTGTTTAACTCCAAAGAATCTGAAAAGGCGTTTCGGGTTCAGAATTTCGGTGCTGGTATATTGAAATGGCAAGTTATAAATGATGCCAATTGGCTGACTATAAAACCTCGATCGGGTGAGACTGGTAAAGAGATTGACATAGTTCAGTTGGTGGTGGATCGTGGAGATTTGCCTCCTGGCTCACATACTACTCGTGTTCAGGTTGAATCGGGAGTGGGTCGTCAAATTGTGTCTGTGACTATGCAGGTGCCCCAACCGGTTTTGAGTCTTTTGGCGGATGAAATTGATTTTGGCACTTCTTTAAAACCCAAAAACTTTGTGTTACAAAATAGCGGTGAAGGGTTGCTCTATTGGAGTGCGGAGTTAGGAGTAGAGTGGGTATCCCTTATACCGATGAAGGGGTTCTTAAAAGAGGGTGAAACTGTTAAAATGACTCTGTCTGTCGATCGATCGCGACTTGATGCTCGACAATATAGGACACCGATCCACATCAGCAGCAATGGTGGTGGTGAGACGCTTTTTGTACGAATGGCCAAAACTGGTTGGATCAATGGAGTCATTCGGGACGTTAAAACATTACAGCCTATCAATCAGGCCATTATTGAGTTCCAGTCAGAAGTCAAACAATCGAAATCAGATGGCAGTTTCGATTTTTCGTATCTACAGGAAGGTAGTTACGAAATTAATGTTTCTTCACCAGGTTTTTTCAGTAGGAGAGGTATGATAAAAACTGGTTCAGGGTGGGGTAAGATCGAGTTGTTTTTAAGTCCAGTGGCCAAAAAGACAGGAAAAATTAGAGATGCCGTGCGATTGACAAGTCCCAAACGGATAGCATACAGCAACCGGCGTGCCTATGTTACTAATCAGGCTGATGATACTATAACAGTGGTTAATCTTGACACTGAACGGACTGTTACCAACATTCCCCTCAAGTGGGATCAGGCATGTGTGCCTGTTGGTATTGCTGCTAGCCCCAAACGATCTGAAGTCTATGTTGCTGCTTCGGCCATAGATCGGATCAAGTTAGTTGATGCGGGTGTTAATCTTGATGTTCGTGAGTTTCGGATCGGAGATTATCCGTCGGAATGCATCATGGGGATGTCGAAACTGTATGTTTCACTGTTGCGGGAAGATCGAGTAGCCGTTGTGGATATATCAATTCCAGCACGGACAAACCGTATTCGGGTTGGGAAACAACCTGGCGCAATGGTTGTTTCACCTAACGGTCAGTATCTTTATGTCTGCAATTATGGAGAGGCAACTGTTTCTGTAGTTAATCTAGTAACTGAAAAAGAGATTAAGAAAATTAGTGTGTTTAGTCGACCGGACGCGATCGCGGTAGCTGATTCAGGTCGTTATGTGTACGTCACCAGCCAATTCTCTGGTGATTTGTCGATCATTGGCATTCGACAGCAGGTGGAAGTAAATCGATTGTCAATTACCAAATCACCTGTCGGGGTTGCTGCGGTACGTTTCCCGCATGATGGGCGTGAAGTAGTTTATGTTGTTGATCGTGACGGTATGCTCAGTGCCATTGAAATGCCGACCCAAGCTATTATAGGGAATATTTCGGTTGCTACTTCAGCCGAAGTCCTCAGTTACCATCCCCAAACAGGGAAGTTTTATTTGATTGATTCCTTGCAGTCAACTATTGTCATTTTAGAGTAAGACTGTTATCGAATTTCGATGCCGAATGGAATAATTGTTGCTACCGGTTCATGAGCTAACAATTGAATTAGACGGAAGTTCGGTATTGATTTGGCTAGTGAGTATGGTACTGAAATATGACGATTAAGCGGTATCTGCAGGTTGGCTTCAAAGTCTTCCATTAATATTTCCAACAAGGGTTTCGGCTTGGGTAAGGTGATTATTTCGATTGGCTCATCATGTGAGATTGAAACCTGCTTTTTTGCGATTGCCAATGCTGTATCTAACCCTCCTAACCAATCGATTAACCCGAGTTCCTTAGCTTGTTGACCGGTCCAGACGCGGCCTTGTGCTATTTGATGGATTTCGTCATATGTTTTCTTTCTGCCTTCTGCTACTTTATTAACAAAATCATCATAAACTGTGTGTAGCATCTTTTCCATTTTCTCGCGTTCGGATTGGGAAAAATTGCTGTAATCAGAGTAGATATCAGCGTTTTTCCCTCGTGTGATGATGTCTTTGGTTAAACCAACTTTGTTGTAAATCCCTCTCAGATTCAGTTTTCCACCCAACACACCGATTGATCCAGTAATTGTTCCTGGTTGAGCTACGATCTCAGTTGCTGCTGCTGAAATGTAGTAACCGCCAGAAGCCGCCACATCAGACATAGAAACAATTATCGGTTTTCGTTCTCGTGTTTGTTTGACTTCACGCCATATCAGGTCAGATGCAAGCGCCGAACCGCCCGGGCTATCGACTCTGATTACTATTGCTCGCACCGATTTGTCTTCACGTGCAGTGTGTAATGCTTCAATAATTCTGTGAGGAGTAATTCCTTCACCTATCCCAAACGGAATTTGAGGGTGATTAGGCATGATTGGTCCTATAGCGTAGATCAGAGCAATTTTGGGAGTGGTGTTCTTCTTGGATTGTGTCGTAGGTTTGGTAAACATGGAAATAAATTTCATTAATCCGGTAAAAGTGCCCAAATCTGGCTGAGTGACAGCTTTTTTCCCATAGTTAATAATAAACTCGATTTCACTATCGTGGCTGGATTCTAAGGAAGTGATTAATTGGTCATAGTAGCTCAACGAATCTATCAGACCAACCTCGTACGCTTCGCTCGCAGTAAAAGGGCCTTGGTCAATTAGTTCAATAGCACGTTCGGCATTGATATGTTCTCGTCCGGAAGCAATCATGTCAATTTGTTGTTGGTGTAGGTTGTCAAGGATCGACGTCATTGTCTGCCGTTGTGCCTCTGACATATTTTCACGCGTATATGGTTCGATGGCCGATTTATAGTCACCGATTGCAAACATATCTGCTTTGATTTCGAATTTGTCTAGTATTCCCTTGTAGAACATTACTTCAGCACGTAACCCGGTGAGACCGACTGTTCCAGCTGGTGCCAGAATGATCTGCTCGGTAGCTGTAGCCAGCAAATACTCAGCATTATTTGCGCTTTCAAGGTAGCTAATCACCGTTTTCCCGTTTTGACGTAGATTAATCAACCTATTACGGATTTCCTGTAGTTTTCCCCATCCGGTATTGATTCCACCAATCCGTACTATTACACCAATGATCTGCTTGTTTCCTTCGATTTTATCGATATTTTTTAGAATGTTATTGAGAGTCATTGTTTGGACTGTTCCAAACGCAAAGGCGGGTTTTACTTCTGGCAAAGCTCCGGAAATTGATATTTCCACAAATTGATTTTTAGGTGGTTCCGCCATATCTTGAGTAAAGACTTTAATTGTTAATGACATGGTCAACAAAACAGCAGTAAAAGTTAAAATAAATCGATTTTTTATCATTTCCATAGTATACTTCGCATTTCTTTCTTTACTTTGATGTTGTTTGAGAGTTAATCCTGAGCAATGCATTTTCTGAGATTACAGATCTAAATTCTAGCAGGTTTTTGGTTTTAGGTCTAAGAAACTAGATTATTTTTATATGTTTGAAATTTGGTTTAAATATTATAATTTACTATTATACGGTGTTTGATTAAATTATTTCTTCCCGCGTTTGGAGGGTAGTCCACATTCATAGTTTATTAACCTTGAAAAAATATGCTGTTCGGCATCGATTCGCTATCGTCATAAGTTTTACTCTCGTTCTTCTATCGAACAGCATGATGCTCATCGGTCCTATGATTCTGAAGTATGTGGTTGATGATCTCAATCAGGGGCGAGACCAAATAACACGTGAAAAAATCTTGCGTTATGCACTGTTAATCCTTGGTGTTGCTTTGGTTGGAGGGTTGTTTCGTTTTGGTCAACGCAGTCTAATTGGTAGTGTTGCTCGCCGTATCGAGTACGAACTTCGGGGAGACTTTTTCAAGCATTTGCAGAAGATGCAGAAATCGTACTTTGAGCAAGTGGATACCGGTGATCTGATGTCGCGCGCGACCAACGATTTAGATGCTGTCCATAGATTGCTGGGGTTTGCGATCATTTATATTGCAGATGCCACTGTGTTCTTTGGCTTTGCTTTGGTTATTATGCTGAGGATTGATGTTACACTCACCATGTTAGCATTGATTCCCTATCCTATTTTGGCCGTACTGGTTCAGTTTATCAGTAAGAGTCTGCACAATAATTTTGAACGGATCCAGGAAGGATTTTCAAAAATGAATACCAAAGTTCAGGAAAATCTCTCTGGCGTGCGTGTGGTCAGAGCTTATACGTTGGAACAGAGCGAGATCGAGGAATTTGATCGGCAGAATCTAAATTTTGTCAACCTGAACCGTGTCTTTATCGGGCTGGAAGCTATTTTCTTTCCTATCTTTCGTCTTCTGCCAGGGATTGGGGCAATCGTGCTACTATGGCTCGGCGGGTTACATGTTATTCAAGGGAAGATTATGTTGGGTGACTTCGTGGCTTTCAACGCCTATTTGGCTATGCTCATTCGGCCAGTGATTATGCTGGGTTTTATTGTTAACCGATTTGCACAGGGAACGGCTTCAATTGACCGAATTAACCTGATCCTGAACCAAAAACCAGAGATCTGTGATGAAGAAGGGGTTGACGAGAAGATAACAGAACTTAATGGTGAAATCGAGTTTCGTCATCTCACTTTTGCTTATTCTGATTCATCACCAGTACTAAAAGATATTAATTTCAAAATTGATTCTGGATCAACTGTCGCTATTGTTGGAGCAACGGGGGCTGGCAAAACGACTCTGGTCGGTTTGATTCCCCGGATCTATCAACCTGAACGTGGTTCAGTTTTTATTGATGGCACTGATATTCGGGATATCCCACTCGAGACACTTCGAACCAGTATCGGTATGGTGCAACAGGAGTCGTTTTTGTTCTCGGATCTGCTAAAAAACAATATCGCCTACGGTGCTGACTCTGCAACGGAAACCGAAATTGAGGTGGCAGCTCACAATGCGGATTTGTTGTCGCAAATTGATGAGTTCCCAAATCGATTTGATACACATGTTGGAGAACGTGGTAAGACTTTGTCGGGTGGGCAGAAACAACGAACGGCTATTGCGCGAGCAGTTATGACTCCTCCCAAAATTCTGATTCTGGATGATGCTTTTGCTAATGTTGATACGCATACTGAAGATACTATCTTAGACCGCTTGAAACAGGTAGGATCCGATTGTACGACAATCTTGATTTCGCATCGAATCTCAACTGTTAAAGCAGCAGATCAGATTGTTGTCCTCCATGACGGCAGAATTGTTGAGACAGGAACTCATCAGGATCTTGTTTCTCAAAACGGCATTTACGCGAACATTCAGCAAAAACAATTGTTAAAGGAAGAAATCGAGTTACTTTGAAAGGTTGTCCAGTTCATGTTTGGTGGTAGTAGCCTACACGAATATAGCGAGGAAGAAGAAGATCTAGGCAAGATTTATGATAGCGTCCTGATGCGACGGCTAATTGCATACCTAAGACCGTATGCTTTTGAAGTTACATTGATTGTCTTGTTGACACTTATCAGTACCGCAACACGCCTCGCCAGTCCATATTTGACTAAAATTGCTATTGATGATTACATCGTGCCTAAGCAGCTCGATGGATTTCGGATAATCGCATTCTATCTGCTTTTTCTCCTAGCTGTCGAGTTTTTATTTAGCTATTTAGAAACTTACCGGCTTGAGATGTTGGGGCAGCGAATTATGCATGATTTTAGAATGCAGATTTTTACCCATCTGCAGCGGGTCGATGTGAGCTTCTTCGATCAAAACCCAGTTGGTCGGCTGATGACACGAGTGATGGGAGATGTGTCAGCGTTGAATGAGCTATATACCTATGGGATTATTACAATTGTGGCAAATTTGCTATCCATTGGTGGCATCATGTTTATGATGCTATGGATTAATTGGCAGCTTGCTCTTGCTACGTTTATTGTTTTGCCCATTATATTAGTCATGACAACTGTTTATCAGATCTATTCTCGACGTGCGTTTCGAGATCAACGGAAATTTCGAGCTCAGATTAACGCCTTTCTGCAAGAAAGTATTGTCGGGATGACAACAATGCAGCTTTTCACCCGGGAACGTCGAAGTTTCGAAAAATTTGGAGAGCATAACCAAAAATATCTTGACTCCAGTATCAGATCCGTTTTCTATTTCTCGGTATTTTTCCCTATGATCGAAATTACAGGATCATTGGCAACAGCGGTGATTATTTGGTATGGTGGGGGCCAAATAATCCAAAACAACCTGAGTTTTGGGGCTTTGGTTGCGTTCCTCCAATACGCACAGCGGCTTTTCTGGCCAATCCGTGAACTGAGTGAAAAGTACACTATTTTTCAGAGAGCAATGGCCTCGTCGGAACGAGTTTTCGATCTTCTTGACACCCAACCGGAAATTATGGATTCGGCTCATCCTAAGCAACTACAAACTATGAATAGTAGCATCGAATTTCAAAACGTATCCTTTGCTTATAAAGACGATGATTACGTGTTGAATAACGTTTCATTTAGGATTGAACCAGGCGAAAAGGTTGCAATTGTCGGTGCAACTGGGTCAGGGAAGACGACGTTGATTAATTTGCTTTGTCGGTTTTATGATATTAAAGAAGGACAGATCCTAATTGATGGCTTGGACATCCAGCAAATGAAGCTTGATAGTCTGAGAAAAAGAATTGGTATCGTCCAGCAGGATATTTTTCTCTTTACTGGAACAATTGGAAACAATATTAATTTGTCAAATACGACAATTCAGCCTGATCAGATCGTTGCAGCCGCCAAGGAAGTATATCTTGATCCTTTTGTACAAAATATGCCGAATGGTTATGAAAGTGAAGTCAAAGAGGGGGGAAGCGGATTGTCCGTGGGGCAAAAGCAACTTGTTGCCTTTGCCCGTGCCTTGGCGTTTAACCCGGATATCTTGATACTTGATGAAGCAACGTCTAGTGTTGATACCGAAACAGAGCATCTGATTCAAGGCGCACTGAGTCGGTTGATGTCAAATCGGACATTTATTGCTATTGCGCATCGGTTATCAACAATTCAAAATGTTGATAAGATTCTTGTTATGCATCGTGGACAGCTGCGCGAGATGGGATCCCACAATCAGCTTTTGCAGAAACGCGGTTTGTATTATCGACTTTATCAATTGCAGTACAAAGATCAAAAAATATAGACTGGGAAAAATACTGTGCTGGCTACTATCTTAAGTGGTGCTTTTGTCGGTGTTGATGCTTATATCGTACAGGTAGAAGTCGATATTTCTGATGGTTTTTCGGCTTTTAGTACAGTTGGTTTACTAGATAGCGCCATAAGAAAGAGCAAAGGTCGGGCAATAGCGGCCATCAAGAATTCAAACTACCATTTTCCAACTAACCGAATTACGGTTAATCTTGAACCGGCCTATGATCGTATATTAAAGGTGTCTCGTACAATTGCTGGTTTGTGGAAACAAACAGATTCAGCCCAGCCATGTCTCGGAAGTGATTCAATATCGAGGTCTGGATTGCGATATTTGGTCAAAATAAAATCTAGGAGTACGAATGCGACTTTACATTATCCGTCATGCGGATCCTGACTATCCCAATCGAACAATCACTGAAAAAGGGCATCTTGAAGCCCAAGCATTGGCCAAACGTTTGGCTTCTCACGGGTTAGATCGGATATATTCGTCTCCGCTAGGTCGTGCAATTCATACTGCGCAATACACTGCTGATACGCTTAATGTGAATTATCAGATAGAGGATTGGACGCAAGAAACTGGTTTGTTGTTGCAAGACGAATCAATAGGAGAGGTGTGTGCATGGGATCTTGATGGCGAAATTATTCGTGGCGAAATTCCGCCCACAACTTACCATAACTGGTATCATAAAAAGCCGTTTGATTCTTCTGTGTTTCAAGAGTATTTCAAGTCACTTGAACAGAGATCTGATGAGTTCCTAGCTCGCCATGGTTATGTTCGTGATCAACGGCGATACCGGATTTTAGAACCGAACCGCGAACAGATCGCTGTTTTCTGTCATGGCGGCTTTGGATTAACTTGGATTGCGCATCTGCTAGAAATCCCGATTCCAATTATGTGGTCAAGCTTTTTTCTGGCACCTAGTTCCGTCACCACCATTCTGTTCGATGAGCGGACCGATCAATGGGCTGTTCCACGCTGCATCGGGTTAGCAGACATTTCCCATCTTTATGAGGCTGGACTTCCTGTTCAACCGAGCGGGATCAAAGCCAATTTTTACTAATGAACTCTCTCGTTCACTTGAGGCTAATCAATAATGTTTGACCATTGTGATCATTAGCTAACTGTTGTAATAACCTAACGCCGCCATCAGAATGATCGTTACCCAGCGCAATGGTCATAATCCTAGTTTGCGATATGTTCCATTGACGAACCATTCGGCGGATTTGCTGCGGATCCTGTATTCCTCGACTTGGATCACCATCAGACACAACTACTAGGGTTGAAGGTGCTAACTTTAGTCCTTCTTCAATGGCAGTAGATAAATTTGTGCCAGCACCGTTTTTTAGTTGATTCAAGAATCGGCAGGCAGTACTAATGTTTTCTGGAGTTGCGTTTAACAATTTTTTTGAGTAAAGATGGATATTCGCATCGAAGGTAATCAGGTTGAATTGATCGTCAGCCTTCAACATTTTAACTGCGTCTTTTAAAGCTGAAGAAGCAAGTTGCAACTTGTTCTGTTTGTTCATACTGGATGAGATGTCAAGAATGTATATTGCTTCTTGAGGATTACCATCCCGAGTTTTTTCAACGTAATTACCGATGCCAAAAGCATCCTGTCCGATGTGATTTCCCGTAGAGTCTATCACTAATTGTCTTGGTGCGGTTGTCCCTATATCTGCTAACCCGTCTGCTAGTCTGCTGCCGCCTTCACTTTCTGCCCGAATTCGTGTTGATAGTAGGCCTATACCAGAGGCAACGGCTGTTGGTGTGAAAACTGGTAGATCAATTGGTGTCTGCTCACTAGGTTTCAGCTTGGTCGCTGTTATTGCCTTGGGCAGAGATCTACTTAAAGGGGCAGTTGATGTGATTTCTACACTTTCACGGACAATCTCTGGGCTTGCGATTCTCACTTCAGCGATTTGATCGGATGCGCTCCGTGTGAGCTGTATTGGAACCGTATCGGATACTTGATGTGCGGTTTTCGACATAGTTGGAATAATGATTCTGGGAATTTCACGGATCCGTTTTTTCATTTCGATCTTTGGTGGAACCACGAATGATACACTGATCGAATCTACTCCTTCAAAAACTTTTTTATTCTGTCCCATATAGAAAATACAAAGGCCTAAAACCAAGTGTAGGGCTATCGATGTTGCTAGTGCTTGGGCAGATCTTTTTGGTTTCTTTTGGTAGCTCATGCTGGTTTCCTCATTCAAATCTCTTTTGTTGGAATAGAAACGTTTCAATTGCTTCTAGACGCGTTTCGGCATGGTTTAGAAACTTCTTTGTATTTGGATCTGTTGGTATGCTATTTGTGTAGCGTGCTATTAGTTGGTTGTATACGACAATGGCATCTTCCAATTCGTTAAGAATCTCGTGTGCTGTCCCAATTGAAGCTAATCCATGATCTACATAAACGCAATTTGGATAATTCAAGATGAGTTGACCGAACTCTTTAATTGCTTGGCGAGCAAATAGTTTTTCCTTATCATTTGGGTTTTCTAAACCTGTATCTGCTTTTGAGAACGTCGTGATTGCTTTTTGGTACGGTACTTGGGCCAGCAAGTTTTCTGTGTCACTGATCCAGTGGCGAACCTTTCCTTGGAAACTGGGGGTAATAGCTGGGAAATTCTGTTTTGTCAGTTTTTGGTATGCACTGAGTGCTTGATTGTAAGCTTTCTGGTTAAAATAATGGTGTGCGATATTGACTTGGGCGTTTGCTGCTACCATCAGGTAGGGAAACCGCCGGGTAGTTTGCCCATAAATTTTCATGGCTTTTTCGGTTTGTCCCAATTTTTCGTAGCATGTCGCCGTTGAATAAAAGGCTTCATCAAACCATTCGCTCTTAGGAAACTGTGAACAAAATTTCTGGTAATTTTTTAAGGAAATCTCAAACTGCTCCGTTGAATATTGTAGATTCGGAATGACATATGCTGACGTTTCAGCTAGATTGTGATTTGGAAAACGGGTTAGCAATTGTTGATACTTAGTAATTGCCTTTGTTTTCTCTCCAGCCATGTTCAGCGCTTGGGCGGATTGGAATATCCAGTCTGCTAATCTTTCTTTGGTAGCTTGTTGTATGATTAAATGGTCAAACTGTTTTGAAGCTTGTAACAAGAGTTTCTTGCGTTCCTCTTGAGATTTAGCGTTTTCCGCTACTGAGAAATACGACCAGGCTAGATAGTGGACAGCCGTCATCAGTTTGGAATCTTGCGGGAACTGATCGACAAAAGTTTCAAGCCGACTGATAGTCGTTTGGAAGTCATTGCCTTGGTAAGCCGACTGTCCTGCTTGAAATGTGGTCATATTAATCAAATTTTTATCTCCGGATTTTATTGCATTGTGATATGCGGATTGGAACAATGATGCTGATTTAGAATATGTATCTTCATCTTGGTTATACAATGTTGCTAGTCGGAATTGGATCTGTGCGAGTAACTGAGGATCTGCTTTTCTTTTGGCCACTTCTAATGATGCTAAAGCATGTGGAATTGCGCGGTCGCCATCCTCAATATCATCTGCTAGTCTCAGAATGGCGTTATCGACCAACGACCGAATTTCAGAATCGATTGTGTCAGAGAAGCGGTCAACGAGCAATTCAAATTTCTCTTTGGCTTTTTTGTTATTATTGTTCTTGTCGAATAAAAGTCCTTGGCGATAAAGAGAGATAGCTGTCATTTTGGGATCCAAGTTGGCTGATATAACTTGATCATATAAATTCGCATCCTCGATCAGAAACGCTAGCTGAAATGCTGATTCTGTTCGGATTTTTCTAAATGCTGGATCGGACGTTTTTTTACCTATAGCTGATAGAACTAGACGATATTCAGCCTTTGCTAGATCAAGTTGTTGGTTGGCCTGGAGGATTCCTGCCAGATAGAAATGTGCGTGTGTGTGTATCTCTCCAGAAACATTCGGTATTAATAACACCTGTTCGAATGCTGATTTAGCTTGATCTGTTTGTTGTAATTCCAAGTGGCTTAGTCCTAGCCAGAAATACAATTGCAATGTCTTTTCCTCATCAAGGTCAGACTCAAGCAATTTCGATGCGATAGGGATAAATTTTTCGTAATCTTCGAGGTTGAAATGGATTGTGGCTAGACGAAATAGAATAGTGTTTTTCGTTTCGTTCGATTGTGTTTCCTCATTTGCCTGTTCGTAGCTTGAAATGGCTTCATCAAGATTTTTTGTTGATGTATATAAGTTTCCGAGTTCGAAGAGTGCATTGGACCTAGCTTCCGCCGACGCTAGCGGGAAGTTGGTAACTGCCACTAGGTTTTCAATCAACAGAGGGTTGGGGTCTGATATAAGTGTTGTATTCTCTAGGAGTAACTTAGTTGCCAAGTTTCGAGCAGCGTAGACAATCTGCTGATCACTTGAAACTGAAGATTGCGCATATTGGTCGATGATTTTTTTTGTGTAGTGGAAGGCGCTGGCGCTCTGGTCTATTTGGTGGTTCAAAGTGGCCGAGTTCCATTTGGCCGAGATTGCCAGTTTGGAATCTGGATAATTGTTGATGAGCTTCTCATAGGCTAAAATAGCTTTTTCTACTTCTTCCTCTGCATTCCAGCATTCGCCGATGGCATACTGGATTGTATCTAAATCTTTAGCTTCCGGGAAATTTCCGATCAATTCTTGATAGTATCCAATTGCTTTGGGGAAATTTTGCTGTTGATAACAAATGTTAGCCATACGCATGATCGTGGTAATCAAAGTTTGGCGATCTTGGAGTGCAAGAGAAAATTCTTCAAGGGATTGAATTGCTTTCTGATAAAGTTCGTTTTTTTCATACAGGTTGGCCAATTCGATTAGGCTTGATTGGTGATACTGACTTTTGCTTTTGAGCTCCTGAAATGTTTTTTCGGCCAATTTAACCATATTATTCTGAGTTGCGCTTTTTGCTAGAATCAACTTGGCTGGCAACTCAACTTTTGGAGTTGGGTTTATGCCCAATAATATCTGTACATCTTCAATTACTTGGTGATAATTTCCCAGTTCATAATGGGTTAAAGCACGATGGTAATAAGCGTTAGCCAGTTCTTCTTCATCACCAGCTACAAGATCAAGTAGACGATTGTAGTTTGTTAGTGCTTGATCGTACTGTTCTTTTTTGAAATGGGATCTGCCGATAGAGAAAAGATTGTCCATAATCTGATTCATCTTGGCTGATTCCTCGGAATTTACCTGTTTTGAGCTTGGTTGTTTGGGTTTAGATTTCCTTTCGGCTTTGTGGTTTGTATTGTCAGGATTTTGTGTTGTCTTGGGTTCCGTTTCTATTGTTGGGATAGGTTTTAGTTGTTGTCGCTGTTGTTTTTCGCCAATTGGGATTAGTTCTGTATCCATAATTAGATTTGAATTTTTACTGTAAATTTTGTGTCTACTTTTCTCAATGATATTTTTATTAATAGAGCCCTCGTTGCAGTTCCAGATACTAATAGCTGTTTGGGTAGAAAAAAACTGGTTTCTTCGGATTATTGGAGTACTTTGGTCCGCATAGATGCCGATTGTGCAATGAGAAATATGATTACGTTCTATCTGGGGGGTAGCGTGTCGGAAACTGATAGCTGTTTTTCCCCCGTTGAACTGGTTAAAGCTGATGTGTGAATTGGATTTAATTAATCGGATTGCTGTCTGCCAATCCTGTAGATTAAAGGTATTCTGACTAATGTCAACTTGGCTGGAGTCGATATGGATTATCGTGTTTCCTTTGTGATTAGAAAAGCTGTTTCCTGACACTGTTGGAGTTGATGAAAATACCAAAATAGCGTGCTGGTAACAGTTATCGATTTGGCTACTGGTAATCTGTGGTGAAGCTTGCTGGCAGGAGATTCCAATTTGGGCATTCTCAATCCTTACATGTTGCAAAATACAAGCGTTACTATCAGTTTTCCTACTGAATATGATACCAGTCCATTTTTCTGAAACGGCTTTGAAAGTGATTGGGGCTGTTCCAGTACCAACAGCAATTAGCACCCCATCTATCTTAAGTGTGGCGTTCTGAACAAATTTTAAGGAGGTTCCTGGTTCGAGTTTGAGAATGTCGGGTTTGATACCATTTGAAATCTGGATATCTGTATGGATTTCGTAACTGCCATCAACACCTTGAGAAATAGCATCGGATAACTGGATTAGAGACTCAATCGTGTATAAATCGCCGCGGCCTAGTGTGGAAAAATAGGAATATGCTTTTACATCACCAAGGTATAGGAAAATAATCAGTAAAAAGAACTGATTCCGCTTCTGCTGTTTCAAAGTAATGTTTACTCCAGTTTTGAATGTTAGGTTTGATAATTAATTCCTGCTTGATGGTTTAGGGCGTTTAACGAGTTTTAACCTCAGGATTTCCTAATTAATTTTAACCTTTCGGTTCCTCGTTTTCATTAACTCGATCAAATTTGAAAATCCTAACTAATATGGTAATACTAGGACTGTAGTATTTTATCATATCTGATTTGTTAAGGGCAAAATAAGGACAATTATGCAAACAGTATATTCTCTGGATATTTCTATGGGATAAACTAACCTGCTTAGTTGATTGCCCTACCGGTTTTCATATCATGGTTCCCATATTTTGCAGTGAGAAATTTATTGACAAAAGTTAGTGGACTATGCTAAAGTCGGAGCATATTATGTTGCAAGTGTCAAAGGTGTAATTGCAGGGCTTGGAGATAGGGAAGTTTCATGGCATTAAGGTATAGTTGTCCCAGTTGTGAGATGGATATAACTGTCTTATATCTTGAGGCTGGTCGGAAAGCAAAGTGCAAAAAGTGTGGTGCTGAGAGTTTAGTTCCACCAGGTGCCACTAAGGTCCGGGCTCAACCACCGCCCTTAGCTCGACCGGCTACAAGTATGGGTGAAGGACATGCGCTTGGTCATCGGCTGAGGGAAATCATTAAAACGGGTTTTGTTAAATATACTGCTGGTACGGTAGCGCTCGTTTTGGTTGCTTCGTTGCTTATGTTTTTTTTCGAGTATGATAACTATGCTGGTAGTGTTGCTGGTCACCTAGGAAAAGATCAAAGTGAAATTACCGCCCTGGACACTTTTCTTCACACTTTGTGGTGGTCGCTTGTGACTTTTACTACTGTTGGTTACGGGGATATAAGCCCCGCCTCGCACTTAGGTAAGTTTTTTGGTGCTATAATTATGTTGTCCAGTTTCTTCTGGGCAATTTTGCTCTCGGGTGTTGTGGCATCGTTTTTGGTTGAGGTTGCGTTAAGGGAGGATGATACATTGGATCAGAATAAGTTTAAAGAGCACACTATCATTGCAGGTTGGAATTTGATGGTAGAGGATATTCTGAAGGTGATGCAAACTGAAGAGAGTACGAAACCGGTAGTAATTGGTGGCGCACCATTGATCATCCTGATAAATGAAATGCCGCGGGACGAGATTAAAAGGGCGGTAGAAAACTTTGATCGTCTCGATATTACTCATCTCAGTGGTCGGTATACCCAAGAAGTGGTTCTAGAGAAAGCGATTGTAGATCAAGCAGAAAATATGATTATGGTACCGGATCGCTCGGGATTGGCTCCCGAAGATCCTCCAGATGAAAATGTCATTCCACTGGCGGTATTTGCTGTCAGGTCTTTGACTGATAACGTTCGGTTGATTGCTCACATATCTAATTCGGAACTGAAAGAGCAGCTTGTGCAGGCGGGTTGCGATGAGATTGTCCTGACTGATGAGCACACACCAGACATCATCACCAATCACATTCTTAATCCGGGTGTACCGCAGATGGTCGAACAAATTGGTGCGGTGGGTGGTGACGGGCACAGACTTGAAATTGTTGATTTGCCTCCTTTATTGATAGATTCTACACACTTAAATGTTTTTAGTTATTTCAAGGAAAATTTCAGTGCTTTACTTCTTGGATATACAGTTCAAGCATCTGGGTTTGACCTCGAGGACGGCATGGGAGAAACTGGAGATCCTCTAATTCGTCAAATGATCACGGAACAATTGCAGCAGTCCGGAATTAAGCTGTCCAGTGAGGAAAAAATGGAGCTTGAAATTAACCCAAGCGACGATTATCAGGTGAGTGCAAAAAATCGTTGTGTAGTCCTAATGAGTAATCGGAATGCGGAATCAGCATGAAAGCTACAGCAGAGCAAATTAAAAAAGTAAATTTTTTCTCATTATTGACAGATCAACAGTGTGCTAACATAGCCGAGATGGTTGAGATTGTCGAATGTGCAGCCGATGAAAAACTGCTAACGGAAGGGGAATTTGGCGATAAGATGGTCCTCGTTTTTCGTGGGCAGGTTGAAGTGACAAAAGATTTCACCATTCGGTCGAAAGATGGGTTTGAGGTCTCCCAGAAAGCAATCATCCGCTTGGAGACAACAGATCCTGAACCTGCTTCTGGGCCGAAGACTGAGGCGACTGTTCCTATAGTTCGGTCGCCGGCATTTGGTCTTGGGGAATTCTCGCTTGTCTTGGATCAGGCAATTAGGACAGCGCACACGGTAGCAACAACGCCTGTTCAGTATGGTGTCTTAACGCTCAAGGACTTTAAGCAGATCACCGATAAGGACCCTGCGATTGCTGGTCCTGTTTATTTTGAAGTGGCTAAGAATGCCGTTAACAGTCTTGCCAAAGCCTCGGAAGATATCAAGAATCTTACCCAGGCATTCTTCTTCGCACTCTTGCGAGGTTGATTTTGGTGTTGTGGTGGCGTTGTGACTCAAGAAACCCAATCATTATTTCGACAGTCTTAAGCGCTTCGTTTCCTGAAGATGCTGGTTTCCCTCCTTGGTCAACTAGTTGAACTAAGTTCTGAACACCGGCCTCTATTCCGATGACATCCCACTCTGGTGCTGAAATTGGGGTTACTTCATCATTTTTGTATACTTTTGCTTCTTGATCATTAATGTTGATATAACCTGATGAACCAACAATTTCTAGGCTGAAACGGGATGGTGTGGTTTTTGGGCCCCCTGCGTAAAATCCCCTTACTCCATTTTCAAAGTGAATGTAGCCGTGTGCTGCAGGTTCGGTTTTTGGGGCGTGTCCGCCGTCTCCATCATATTCGGTGTAGTCGTCAAACCCTTCTTCTAATTCAGCGGATACCCATGTCGGTTTGGAATTAGCAAAATAGCAGATCATATCGATAAGATGAGTGCCATTTCGGAACAGCATCGCTCGGCTACCACCGAGTGTTCCAATGATGTAATGTATATCGCCAATTTCTCCTCCTAAGACTAGTTCTTTGGTGTGAACCCATAACGGTTGCCATCTGCGTGTATGATCAATCGATAAAATGACTTGATTTTCGTTTACAGCTTCAATCATCCGATCTGCATCGATCAATCGTGTTGCCAATGGCTTCTCACAGAAAATTCCTTTGACACCAATCGCTGCAGCATTGACAACTGGGTCGGTATGGCGATGGTCCGAGGTTGCAACGGTTACTATATCAAGGTTTTCTTGAAGTAACATCTCTTGATAATTTGCGTAGCCTGAAATGTTATCTGAGTGCTCGCTAAATTTCTCTTTAAAACTATTTAGTGTCTCCCGGACCAGATCTGCCCCTGCTACCAATTCAACATTTGGTAGTTTGACTAAGCCCATAGCGTGTCTTGTGCCGACTCCGGAACAGCCGATAACGCCCGCTCTGTATTTTTCGCGTTTTTTTGTCATCTCGGTTCCTTAATGTTAAAAGAATAATGTTTTGGCATGATTCATATAGTTTTGCTACACGGGAATAAAACTGGGTTGATAGTTTGGGTAATATTAATACTAATAGTTGGCAATTGAAGAAAGATGTTCCCGTATCCTTTGACGTTCCATGTTTGCGTGAGGGTTAGCACGACGTCCAATACCTGTAATTGGATCGACGGACTCATCCAATTTGAAACGTAGATAGAGTTTCTGTGCTTTGATGGCTTTTAACTGATCCTTTAATGCACGGTAGCTTAGCATCAAGTGGTAATGTGCGTCAACATCTTCCGGATCAACGTTGAGTGTCTTCTGAAATTCCTTAATCGCCTCAGTATAACGCCGTTCAAGAAAAAGGAGACGCCCTATTTCGTTTCGGACCCTTTTATCTCTTGGAAATTGTTCTGCTGCTATGTACAGATGTTTCAGGGCAACATCATATTTTCCCTGTGACTTTTGAGTCAGTGCATAGAAGTAATCTACTTTAGCTCGGTTTGGATCTTTAGGTTTTAATTTTTCTTGAAGTTCTTTGGCTTTTTTAAGTATCTTTTCAGCACTGCGATGGTTGCCTTCCTTGATTTGGCAACGTGCGATATTAACGTAACCATCCATATAGTCGGGATTGATTTTGACAACTTTGCGAAAAGCGGCTTCCGCTCCCTTAAGATCTCCTTGTCTGAGTAGTCCAATGCCATAGTCGTTCCAACGTTCTTGATCTTGTGCATTAGGTTTGGTTTTTAATTCAGTTGGAACTGAATCATTTGGAATGATTTCTATTGTGGCTTGGTCTTCTGACATGACGACAATTGGTGGATCGGGGATTTCTTTGATTTTTCCGGCTACCTGAGAGGTGTCACCTGTAAATAACCATTTGCCATTATCGTAGCCTTTTTCTACTTGAAAGTTTGTATGATTAGGATCCCGTACACCTGCATATGACCATTGTGTTAACCACCAGTTAAACTTGCGATAATTCAGTTTGGCTTGAAGTGTTATACGTTTGCCACAATCTTCTGGGATTGTTAATCGGTAACGCACTGTATCGGCCGCACCGGGTGGGATTGTACGGGAGTAAAGTATAGTGCGAGCGGCCCAAGCATTTCTTTTATTAATATGATTTCCACGTTCATCGATCAAATGTGATTTATAAAAGTGCGCATTTGGATCTACTGGACCATTTTTCCCTTCTTTGGTGTCAATCATTCCATTCCAGAAAATGATCTTTCCATCTTCGTCAGTTGCTTTTAGCTCCAACCAGATATCAAATGCGTCAATTGTGCCGGCAGGAAAATGGTGCCCAACGCCACGTGTACGGACCACAACATCAATACGTATATCCTCACCAGGTAACGCTTTTGCGTTTGACTGTTTTATAGGAGCAATTATTTTGTTTTCATTCACCAGAGCGAAAATGTCAATCGTTACTTTATTGTCCTGCAAAAAATTCGTAACTGCTTCAAGTTGATCCGGATGTTTGTTTACATATGGAAGAGCTGTATTTGCTCCTACGAACCTGTGACTTCTGATCTTGCCTTGTTTGCTTGCTGCGTCTTTTGATGGCACAAGAGGCATATGGCAATCTACGCATTTCTTTGGTTGGTCAGGATAGTAGAATGATAGTGCTCCTTGGTGTGAAACACCGCTCGTTTGCCATTGGTCGTAGGTATTGAATCCTCGGAACCATCGAAAATTGTTGACAGGCTGATCTAGGTGAACCTTATGACAAGTGGAGCAGAATTCAGCGGTGTTTTTACGATGAAAAGGCTTAATGAAACTCTTCCTGTGTGGTTCTGGATCAAGCCGAATGATATAATTGTGCAGTTTTCTCACAATCTTGTTCTGATTAGTTGCTATATCGTGTAATGGAGGGTACTTAATTGTGTAGCCACCATTCCCCATTGTGTCTTTAACCCGTTCAATTGAGTGACAAGCTGTACATGCTAGTCCAGCTTGTGCTGCAGGTGTGTTCATGTTTTCTCGGATTGGGCGATCCATTACGCCGTTGAACATAATTGCGGGATCATGACAGCCTCCACACCATTTAGACGATTGAATTCCATTGACGTCTTGCATGTACATAATCGATTTGCGATACCATTGGTTGTTGAATGAAGAAAAATGATGTGCTGACTCATTCCATTGATGGTATACATCAGAGTGGCACCCTTTTTCAGCACAGGTTTTTGAGGTGAGAAAAAAATCTGTTGGGATTAAATTCCCTGTAGCGGTTTCAGCAGAAGATGGAAAGAAAGGGCTATTTGTTCCTCCTCCTTCTTCGTGCATACTTGTTGGTATATCATGAATTGGATTCTGTACTAGGTAATCACTTTCAGGTACATAGTTTTGGTAGATTTTTACGACGACTGGGAAAACAAGGCTAATAGCAAGTGTAAACCCAGCCATCTTTGCGATTGAATGTCTGATGAAACTAGGCCTGTGCCAGATGAAGTGGAGGATTAAAAGAATCGAGCCAATCGTTGTTACCATAATATGGCTAATCAATAGCCACCGGTTGGGTGTAGTTGCCCCTACAACCATTAGCCATAGACCGGAGATTAGACCAATTATTAATAAAACAGTAGCTATTTTGCCGGTATATTTCATGTGGGAAAATAATCGGCAAATCAACAAAATGAAAGGTGGAATTAACCCAACACCAATTAAAATATGGATAAAAACGTTTGAAATATAGAAAAGGGCTGGAGTGCCGAAGCTGATGAGATAAGAACTGTTTAGTAACAGCAGAAGGAATCCTAGAAGCGATACCAAGTGGAACATCTTCAACTTCAACCTACTTTTTCTCATTTTCTTATATTTTCATCAGGTCGAATTGTTAATCGGAGGAAAATCTGCATGTGGGCTGATGTCTAGCGTTCAGATTGATGCTATTATAGGATCAGTTAGAGTTAGCCATAACAAGATCCACAGAGGATGAAACAATTAATTATACTCGATTTGCAGCAAAATGGAAAGATTGTGTTTCTTAGAGGAGTTATTCCAACTTCATCATTTTGATAATTTTATTTTCTTCTTTTTCTCCGACGGTGCTTTTAATTTTGCAATAGTAGACTCCGTTGGAGATCTTCTTACCATCTGAGTCTCTCCCATTCCATGGTATCATTACAAAACCAGCATTTGCGTCTACTTCTTCTCGCCAGATCATACGTCCGGAAATAGTATAGATTTGTACTATCATCTTATCTGCTGGCATTGTCAATTCACAGGTGATGGTTGTATTTCTTTTGAAAGGATTGGGGTAGTTCATTACCTTCAGCATCTGAAAGTTTTTTAGGACTTGAAACTCAGTTTTTTCGTCTGCTTGATTCCCGTCGAGATCTTTCGCTGTTAGCCGAACTTGGTAAACACCTGGATCTAGTTGTGGCGATAGGTAATTTAATATGATTTGATTTTTACCTCGATGGTAACTTAAATCATAACTTGTTTCTGAAATGGTGTCGAAGTTGCGGCTGTTGCGACTGAGTTCTAGCTGGATAGATTCCGGATTGACCCCGTTATTATCAGAAATTGTTGCTTGAATGACTGGTTCTTTTGATACTGGGTCTCCATCGCTGAAATTCTGCTTGGAAATGGTCAGTTGAATGTCCGGTGAAATAGTATCGTCACTCCGCATCAGTGCAATCGTACCAAGTTGGGATAATTCGGCTTGTACTTGTCCAACAGGCTGTGTCTCAAACCGGAAACGATCGCCGGCAGAAAACTCGATGTCACCTGCATTAATTTGCAGGTATAAGTTGAGATCCGTATTAGAATACGGTTCGCCAACTACTCCTGTTTTAGCTAACATACCAGTGTGTTGGCCCTCTATTTGGAAAGTGTCTGCATCCAGGAAAAAGATTATCCATTGGTCCTCTGGGACATTTGCTTTTCTTCCTATTTGTATATATTGCAAAATGCCTGAACCATCGTTTTCATACTGAAATGACAAGGCGTGGTATCGAGTGGCCGTTCCTTCTTGCAGGTTTGACTTTTGTACCTGAAAAGTCAAAACATCTCCAAATTGAAATTTTTTCTGTCCGGGAGTAAATGCGATGGCTAACCCGTCCTTGAAATTAGTGTTTTCCTCAGCTTTCCCAAAAAACCGGTTAGGATCAATTACTTCAAGGGGGCGATTGCCTTCGCGAACCATAAGTCGATATGTTTTTGAGGAAGTGAACATCAAAATCCAATTCCCCACTTTGGTCCCATTCTGGTCGATTTTGACACTGGAAATGACTCTATCCGATTGGTTCCTAGTATTTTGACTTGATGATATAGCAGTCTCGATTTGAACGTGTCCTTTTGCTGTCTTGGTCACTTCTGTGGGTTGCCGTAACCATTTTTGCAAGTCGTCCCGCCAGATATACAGACCAATTTCTGCTGCTTGCAATTGAAACCCTGCATTAATTGCTTCAATTTGATCAGGAGTTAATTGCAGTATTTCATCTAAGGCTAAATCTGTTTGAATGCGGCGCTTGATTGCTCCTACATCATAATTTACCTCAGCTATGATAGGTCGAAGCAATTGAGAGTACTGTTCATTATTCAAGACTATTTGATAAGCATTTCCTTCATTTGCCAGCTTAATTTGGTTCAGGCTATTTTGTTGGGTTGCTTTTGGTAGTTGGTCGTCGTCGTTCACCTTAGTTATCGTTAGGATTTTGGGCTGAGCGATACTAGATTTTGGGAACCGCAAGTTCAGAACATTATCTCGACTAAAGATCCGTTTATCAACATCACCGATAATCGTACTTTCAATCATCAATGGTCCATATCCTATGTTATCGTCTTTACTTATTTCTTTAATCTTGTTGTCTGGATCAATCCAAATGTAGGCTTCATATTGACCAAAAGTAAATTCGTGTTGGATTTTAGCTGTAACGATCGGGTTAGTATTAAGCGGGTTTTGTATAAAGGCTCGCGGCATCGATTCATCAACCAATTTTGGGCGTGTCTGCCATGCCGTTGGAGGTATAGAGACGCGACCGAGTTCTACTACTTCCTGATCAATAGCGCTGTCTTCATTGCGGTCTGGGTTTCCATTATAAAAGGCAACTTCAACTTCCTGTGTTAAGTCGAAAGGTTCAGTTTGCTCGATGTCAGCATTCAATTCCCAGGCCTTCTCCGACTTGGAGAAGGCATAGTATATTAAACTCTCTGAAGATGATTGAATATTGATTGCCTTTAGATTTGGTAGTACGAATGGACGGAATTCGAGAATGTCTGAAGTAGCTTCGTATCCGTCAATGTCAAACACACTAATTTGGTAGCGAATTGCCTCACCGTTTTCGGGGGCTTTTAAAGCGGATGGAATAATGTACCATCCAGTCTTACGATCAGCATCTGGTTCCATTGCTATTTCCTGCCAGCGATGTTTCAATGGATCGCGCCATTCAAGGATAACCGATTTTATTCCTTTATTTTTCAATTCGTCTGAAACTTGAACAGAAACAGAGAAGTTTTTATCAGTGATTGACTTGGCTTGAATGTCGAGAATCTTGGGTACAAAAACACTGAAGGAAGCTCCTCCAACTGCTGTCGCTTTTGTGCTTTCAGCATAGCATTCGATATGTGCTTGTCCTTCACGGATACCATTAGGTACAGTAAGCATAGTTGCAAGATACTTACCGCTTTGCACTGGTATCTTCTTTTCGACGATAACATCACCTTTATAAAGATCTATCTCTTTTTCTCCAGAATCATCCCAGTCGATTTCTTCTGGGTTGATCTTTACTGTTTGATATGTTCCCGGAAATATGGCCTTGAGCTGTAATGTACCATTGAAATCTGTAAATGGTGTGTAGATTTTCTTTTTCTGTTGAGGATCGTAATTAACCTGCATAATTGTGCCTGATTTGACTTTTAGGTTTTGCCCAGTTGCAACTGTTCTGTTTTCAATGTTTGGTTGAACTTCGTAATCTGCCAAGTTCAATCGCATGGCAGGGTCTCCGAAGAGCGTATACGCCATCATAACGTCAATTTGTCCAGTGCCTTCCGTTGTCAACAGTTCAATTTTGGAATCTGTTGCTAGTGGGCCAACCTCACGTACGTTCCTTTTGAAAATTGCGTCGAAAATGATTCTGTTCAGTGCATCGTTCCCACTTCCATAAGTTAATCTTGAAGCACTCAACATGCCAATAATTCCTCCTTTATTACGACGTAGCAACCTCTCAGCTAAGCTGGGTTCTCCCGGTGCATCGAAGTAGCCGTTGTAGCAACTTAAAACCAGCATAAACGGCAAATGGTCGGTTTCAGCCAGCAAATCGACGGCATTATTATCGAAAATTGCTTCATGTGTCCAGACAATTCGTCCTCCATGTCCTGCATATTGGGCAATGACCCCCCCTTCGCTTAATGCATCGATGACCATGTCTTTGGCAACTCGACGTGGTAATTCGTTATTATAGCCAGCCGGATCAGCCTTCACTTTTTTGATCACATCTTCTAGGAAAATTCGAGTCGTTTCGTAACCTAGTAGAGTATGGCTTTCTTCAACTGCTTTGAGACTCTTTTTGAAAATGAAATCACCTGAATTGCTGACTTCATCGTCCGCTATGGAAATAATCTTGCGTTGCCATTCACCTTTTGGAGAATTGGATTCGTAGCTGATGATTTTATCTATTATATTTCGAGCGTGCTGATCTGTTTCGACGCTAATTCGACCGATATAAAAATCCGGTAGCTCGTCGATTCCACTGATTGTTGTGTACCAATGATCGACCGAAGTTTGTCCGAAAGATTGAGACCAAATGTAGTGAGTTGGAATGTACCCGGTTGTTTCCGGTGGCTCAGGATAAGTTTCTTCATCAATTCCCCGGAAATCCCAAGTACCGTCTCCAAACAATACAAGATACGAGAAAGCAGGTGATTGCCAGTTATGGTAGGCATAGGATAGAAAATCTTTGATTGCTTTTGGGGTAGGTACACCGTTACCGAATACATTATAAATCTCGGTAACGTCTATGACCTTTGTGCGGTGTCCACCTCCTTTTGAGGTAGATCTCCAAGCTGCTAATTCTTGTGCATATTTGAGGTAAATAGGATGAACGATAACTATATAATCTGCACTGTTTGCGGAAGAGCGTAGATCACTTGGCTGGATCGCCTCAACGGCATAGGGATTGAGGACTCCTGCTGAAGATACTGCAACAAATTTCGCGTCATGTGAGTCGGGAGCTTGAAATGTTGCGTTGTAGGCAATTTCAGCTGGTGAATCTTCCCCAATGTGTAGCAAACGTTTTTGTTCTTGACGGTCGAGGATAATCTTTTCGATATGTGGGTTTTTCATTTTGGCTGTTAATTGTGTGCCATCATACTCAAAAATCTCGATTTCTGAAGATAGGAAAGTCTGGACTGTGTACTTTAATTTTCGGCGTACTCGAATTTCGTGTGAATCTTGGCTTTGGGGTGAAGAGAACATCAAGTAATCTTTAACTGCCTTCAGTAATCTGGTGTATTCGATCTCAAACGAATTAATATATACGTGGTAAGGATATCTGGTTGTATCGTCTTCCACTGTTGAATCAATGCGTGCTAGAGAGATAGAATTCAACTCTCCTTTGCCAGCGTCTTTTAGGTCATCCCAGAGCCGTAAGGTTTGGTTTATGGTTAGAGTATCTTGGCTGGGCCATTCTGCAAGGTCTATTCGAATATCATTAATTGATACTAGAATTTCATGGCCCATGGGTGTTCCACCTTGCAAGTTAACTTGGGTTTTTGGTTGATTGAAACTTGATGCTAGGTCATAAAGCGGGAATTCTAGGTACATCTGGTTGATATCACCACCGTTTCTGATTCCGGTCCAGAACCAACTTTCAATGGATGCGAACCAAGCGTGCTTGTCTCCTTGTGAGACATTCTCGGGTAGCACGTGTTGCAAATTGCTGTGCAGGTGATCTTCTTCAAAGTAGATTCTGGACCGGAAGGATGGTACCGATTTCGCTGTCGGATCGACAGGTGTTGCATCAATTTCCACTATCCGTTTGCCTCGCTCAGGTTCGATGCTTAGCCAATAGACGTTCCAACGTGTATAACGATTTCGTGCGTTGTGCCCCAAAAACTGGATGTAATCATCTTGGTCAAAGTGGCCATCTTCTTCACCTTGAATATAGAGAGGGATTTCCATGTTGTTGTTTCTTAGGTGGAAATTGCGTGGATCCTCAGTACTTATATCGATTCCCCATTTGTTTTTAAGGCTTCTGCCTGTTAAACGGTAAATTCCTGTTTTTTCTAGGAGGATTTTGTAACGGGGAGAATGTTGTTTGTCTCGAATGCTCGGTGCTCCTAAAGTTTTTTTGTTTTGGATTCTCCAAGTTTTAGCCTGTTCATAATTAAGTAATTGGTTTCGAAGTCTTCGCTCAAACAGTTTGGCGTCTTGGTGGTGCGATGTGAGGTAATGGGAATTAGCGACTGCAACGGGATTCTGAAACTGGATTCGGATTGTCATCTGAGAATGGATCTGGATCGAGCGTTTTGATGGCATATACTGAATTGGATGGACTTCAAGTATAATGACGCGTTGAGATCGAATATACCCATCAGATGCGACTTTTACCAGACGTTGAGGGTAGGAGGAACTTGGTGTGCGATAGGCACTACCATCTTCGCGCCATTCTGCTTGGTTTGATTCGAAACCATTGTCTGTTCCGCTTCGAAGGGTTTTGTAAGATGTTGGTAGGATTCGGAACCCTTGACGTGTTTGGGTTTCTTTCCGGAGCATTTGCACTCGCAATTCCGTTTCAGGTGGAACACCAAGCATTAGTCTTGAGACAGGAACCTTCGGGTTACCTGGTTCTGAAGTGAAACTGCTATCTGTGTAGGAAATGAGGTCGTATGTACTACGTTGTGCTGGTTGTATCTTTGTGAACTTGGGGTTAGGCAGGTCGAAATTGATTGTAATACCGTACTGGTCTGATTCGATTACCTGTGCAGCAAAGGAAATCGGCAAAAAAACAACCATAAAAAGTGTTACATGAAAAGGGATTCTATGCATCAGATACAGTCTATTATATAGGGAAATTATGGAGTCCTGCTGTAAGTCCGCCATCAATAGTAAAAATCGCTCCAGTGGCGAATGACGATTCATCGGAGGCGAGGAAGAGCGCAGCATTTGCAATGTCAATTGGTTGGCCAATTCGATGTAGAGGGTAGTGAGGAATAATGTCATTCAAAATATTCGGGTTACGTTCAATCATAGGTTCCCATACTTCAGTTTGGATTGTTCCTGGACAGATACAGTTGACCCGAATGTTATCAGCGCCGTGCGAAATAGCCAGAGATTTGGTCAGTGAAATTATGGCTCCTTTGGATGCCGAATATGCGTGTATTCCTTGTAATCCGATCAATCCATTAACTGATGCAATATTTATGATGCTACCTCCCCCATTCTTTTGCATCTCAGGAATGATAGTTTGTGAGCAATGTTGGGCTCCTTTCAAGATAATATTTAGGTTGGCATCCCAGTTATTTGTCAGGACATCGTTTGTTGAACAAATTGCATTGTTGACGAGAATATCGATTTTACCGAAACTCCTAATTGTTTTAGCTACCATGTCTTCGATCATCTTGGGGTCTGTAACATCTGCAAGGATAAAGACAGCTGTATGCCCCTCCGATTGGATTAGGTCGGCCGTTTGATTGCCAGTTTCTTGGTTGACATCGTCAACGACAACTTTTGCTCCTTCTTCTGAAAACCGAAGCGCAATTGCTTTGCCGATGCCTCTGCCGGAACCGGTAATGATAGCAACTTTATCTTTTAGTCTTAAAGGCAAGACTTTGCTCTTTCGATGGGAGAGTTCCAATGTACTTCAGGTTTACCTGCACGATGATTAACAACTCGAGCCAAAACAAAGAGGAGGTCTGACATTCGGTTGAGATATTGTAAAATTTCTGGATTAATCGAGTTTGATTTTTTGAGACTAACAACATTTCGTTCTGCGCGACGACAAACTGTTCGGGCTAGGTGTAGTACTGATGCGCTAGTTAGACCACCAGGTAAAATAAAGTGTGTGATTGGGGGAAGCTCTTGTTGGAAACAGTCAATCATACGTTCTTGTTCGAGTACCAAGTCATTAGATATCCTTAGACTTTCGGCTTGATGGTGTGCCTCGAGTACCGCTAAGTCAGCACCTAAATCGAAAAGCTCGCTTTGCATCCGATTCAATAGATTTGCGATGTCTGCGTCTGAGATTAGCGAGTGTGCATACCCTAGGAAGGCATTCAATTCATCAATATCACCGATAGTTTTAATTCGCTGAGAATCCTTGTCAAGTCGAGTGTTTCCATAGAGACCAGTCTCACCTTTGTCACCTGTTCTGGTATAAATCCTCATGATCGTATTTTGCCACATTCAAGCGGTGATGTCAATAGTATTGGGCATGGATAAGGTGATTGACGTTAGGTGGAGATTGTGCTATTATAGAATTCGGTATTTGTTGCTGAATAAGTGTGTTTAATGGGGTGATTGGATAGTATTAGATGAAGGAGTCAATAGATAATCATCTAAAGAGTGCGCTAATTGCCGGTATTCTGACTTTAGTTCCACTTGGTGTCACTTTTTTTATTCTCGGTTTCCTCTTCCGTAAAATTGGTGGATGGTTACCGAATACAATCAACGCCTACTTTCCAGAAGCAAAGTACCCTTTTCTATTTGGTACTGTCGTTCAGACAGTCCTTGGGCTTATCCTCACTATTCTGATTGTTTATTTAACTGGTTTGCTCGTCACCAATATTATTGGTCGTAAGTTAGTTGGTGTTACAGAGAAGTTTTTAAGTAAGATTCCGATAGTTCGCGAGGTCTATGCGCCAATTAAGCAGATTATGCAGATGATTTTGCATCCATCGGAGTCAAATAAGTTCAAGCGGGCGGTGGCAATTAAGGCCCCTGATTCTCCTTTCCGCATCATTGGTTTTGTTACAGGTGAAGTTGAAGAAATTGATAATCCACACCCATTGACAACCGTCTTTGTTCCTACCAGTCCAAATCCGACGACAGGTGTGATGTTATTTTGCGATCCGGAGATTTTGTATGACATCAATCTCAGAGCGGAAACGGCAATGAAGATGCTGATTTCCGGTGGACTCGTTGCACCAAGCAATATCCTCATTGGCCAGACGATTCAGCGGACGACAGCTGAATCTGGTCAGTTGAAACAGCCATATGAATCAGAATTGGATGTTTCTGGAAATTGACTCGGTATTATCCATAGTATTTGGCATATCATTTTTCATTTTCCTAAATATGCTAGCGCAAGTGATGGATGTAGAGGCTAAAATTTATTTATGTTACATTTTTCAAAAATTCTGGAATTTCTGGTCACCTGCTAGTGTGTTTTAATCGTTTGGTCACCTGTTAGTGTATTTTAATCCATAATTAAAGAGACAAGTAATGAGAATTCAAAGAGTTGCAATTACTATTTTGCTTGTTACCGTTATTATTCTTGGTGGCCTAACAGTTAATTGGGATAATCAGGGGATTTCAACCCAAACTGCGGTTAGTCAAGTAGATGAAACCGATCTTCAGTATCTGGAGCATGCCAATAATGCCTTTATTAAATTGGTGAACTCTGCCAAACCCGCAGTTGTACAGATTTCAACTTCAAGACGTGTTGGGGAGCAATCCCGTAATCAGCCCCGTGATCGATTTGAAGACTTCTTCAGATTCTTTCCTGAATTCCCAGAACGTCGCCAACCAGATGATCCCGAAGAGGATAGAGGTAATGAAGGCGACAGAGACATGCCAAATGGTCTTGGATCTGGTGTAATTGTAAGTTCAAGTGGTTATATTTTGACTAATAATCATGTCATTCAAGAAGCAGATGATATTACGGTTACTTTATCAGACGGTCGGGAGTTTGATGCCGAAGTCGTTGGTACTGATTCAGGGACGCAAGGAACGGATTTGGCAGTACTGAAAATTGATGCTGAAAAACTATCTAGTTTGGAGTTTGGTGATTCTGACCAACTTCAAGTTGGCGAATGGGTGGTTGCAATTGGTAGTCCACTTGGTCTTGATCAAACAGTGACACGTGGAATTGTTAGCGCCAAAGGCCGGTCCACGGATGATATTCGTATTGCTAGTTACGCCGATTTTATTCAGACTGACGCGTCAATTAATCGTGGTAATAGTGGAGGAGCACTGATTAATATTCGTGGCCAGCTTGTTGGTATAAACACGGCTATTGCGACTGGTGGTGGATTATCATATGGGAATATCGGTATTGGATTTGCTATTCCAAGCAAGCTGGTACAAAGGGTGATGACCCAACTGATTGAAAAAGGGGAGGTTGAGCGTGGTTGGCTGGGGGTAATGATTCAAGATGTTGATCACAATCTTGCGGAGAAACTTGAATTTGAAAAACCGCATGGTGCTTTAATTACAATGGTTGGTAAGAACTCGCCTGCAGAGAAAGGTGGAATGAGACATGGAGATGTCGTACTAGAGTTTGATGGGGTTCAGATTCGAGATAGAGATCATCTCCGTTATGTGGTTGCCTCAGCGGGTATTGATTCCACTGTAAATGTAAAAGTGATACGTCAGGGGCAGAAAAGGGATCTGAAAATTAAACTTGCTAAAAGAACGGAAGAAGCCATAACAGCTTTGAGTAATCGTTTGGTACCGCCTGGTGAAGATGCGGATCAAGAAGTCTTCTCCGGAATTCAAGTTCAAAACCTGACCTCAGAGTTAGCCAAACGCTACAATCATCAAGATCAAAAAGGTGTGATTGTGGTCAAAGTCAAGCAACGCTCCGCAGCCTCGAAAGCTGGTATTCGAGAAGGAGACCTAATTCAGGAAATAGATTGGGAAAAGGTAGAGAGTCTGGCTGATTACCGGAGACGATTGGATCAGCTCAAGGACGAATCTAAAGTGACACTCTACGTCCGACATGAATCGGGCAACCCTGAGTTCATCACCATAAATGTTGAGCAGAACGAAGATTAAGTTGATACCGAGCTAATTGTCTTTGTTTTGTTTCCACTGGCATATTTTGTTTGGTTGCTTCATGTCGTTGAGTGGAATCTCTGTTTAGTCAACTATAGTTTGGTAGGTCAGCACTCGGAATTGTGATAGAAATGGATGGTGGTTGCCCAGAAGTTGGGTCATCAAAATTGCAATGAGCTCCTCTTTGGGATCGATCCAAAAAGTTGTGCTAGCTGCTCCTCCCCAACGGTAGACCCCCTCTGAACCTAGAATTCCAGATTGCGCTAGGTCAGTAACCACTGAAAAACCCAACCCAAATCCAACTCCTTTCTGTTCGTATGGGTGCATGTTTCCCGATAGGTGATCGCAAGTCATCATTTCAATTGTTTTTCTGCTTAATAGTTTTTGTCCATCAAGTTTCCCGTTGTTTAAAAGCATTTGGCAGAAGCGCAAATAATCGGAAATAGTTGATAAAAGCCCACCTCCCCCAGAACATATTTTTCGCGACTTAGCTCTCGCGTCCAAGCGAGCGATAATAGAATTCGCTGCCACTTTGTATTTTCCATCTTCTGTGGATTGATAGAGTGCAGCATATCGATCGGTTTTCTCAGGCCAAGTGTCAAAACCTGTATCGATCATCTGAAGAGGATCAAAAATCCTATCTTGCAAAAAACTATCGAATGATTGTTCTGAGATCACCTCGACCAGATAGCCAAGCACATCTGTTGAAAAACCGTAGTTCCATACTTCTCCGGGGTGGTACATTAACGGGATCTCCGCCAAGATTTTAACCGCTTCTGCCAGCGATTCCGAATTATATAGATCTGCTTCCTGGTACATTTCTGCTACAGGGCCACTGCTAAAATCATAGGTGAGCCCCGATGTATGTCGCAGTAAATCACGAATGGTGATTTCACGTTTGGCCGAAACTGTTTTGATCTGGTTGTCTCCCATGTCTTCTAACACTTTCATGTCCTTAAATTCAGGGATGAAGCGTGAAACAGGATCGTCTAATTGGAAGTATCCTTCCTCATAGAGCATCATGATTGCAACGCTAGTGATGGGTTTCGTCATTGAGTAAATCCGAAAGATAGTGTTGAATTCCATCGGATGTATATTGTCTTTTTGGCCAAATTTCTCAAGATGTCCTATATGACCACGACGATAGATCAATGTGATAAAGCCTACAGCTTTTTCTTCATCAATGTAACTTTGTATGACCGGACGAATTCGGGTTAACCGATGTCTAGAAAGTCCAACAGTCTCGGGGGGTACTGTTTCTAATTGCATTTTTACCTGATCTTGTTATTTCGTTTGAATTAATGCAAGTATTATATCAAAGATATGTTTTGATTGTGACATGGTTGACAAAAACTTGAAATTTTAGGGTGAAAATTTTAAGTTTATTTAAACTAAATTTGACTTAATTATTCCGTGTTGATGGTACCAATCAGGTGTAATAAATTGGTTTAGAACAGGATTAGATTTAATTATGCTCTTGTGTTATGCTGGAATATGAGCGAGTCAGAAAATTAAAATTCAAAGGTTATCGCTACAGATTGAGTTTTGTGGGTTTTGATTCAGTTCTGGGAATTGATAAACAGTGCATTTAGATCTATGTAATTGTAATAAATATATGATTGGATGTTAGATAATACATGACATCAAGGTGGGATAGATTTGGTTCTTAAGTTTTATCTCTGCTTTATACGCCTGGTTTCTGGAGGAGCTGAAACATGACACTGAAACAAAGATATTTATTTGATATTACTGGTTATCTACACCTGAAAAATGTTCTAACCAGTGAAATATTACGAACAGCTCAAGAAGCGGTTAACAAGTACATCAATACCCCTATTGATCAAATGCCTGATGGCTTCGAATTTACGGGTTTGTATCAAAATGGTTTTGCTTTTGATAAATGTCTGGAATCTTTGACGCTTCACGCTGTTACTTGGCCAATTATTAAAGAACTTTTGTCTGATAAACCTCGTTTTGTTAGAGGCTCTTTAAAACGTGATACGCATGAAAATTGGAATCGAGCTGAGAAATCGATTTCAAACCCTGGTGGTTTACATTGTGCCCGTGATGACTATGGCCGGTATAGTACGCGCTATGAGACGAAGGACGGTCGCATTTATTGCGATGATCTTGTAGCTTTTTTTTATTTTACTGATGTGTTTCCTGGTGATGGAGGGTTGATCGTTATTCCTGGGTCTCACAAGAGTGAATTTGAGCGTCCCAGGAATCTCTTAACACTTGATGATGCAGATGGTATCGATCCGAAACCACATTCTGTGTTTACTAACATTACTCCGAGAGCAGGTGATGTGGTGTTGATCTCCGAACTTTTGACACATGGTGTTTTGAGGTGGAGGCCTACGGATCGTGATCGGCGATTGCTGGTTCTTCGTTATAAACCACAGTATATGGGGAAAAGTTCATTCTCCCAAGCAATATTGGACAAGTTATCAGCTGAAACGTTGGAACTGATTTCCTCTGCTCCCTACCATCACATTAAAGATATTGCCAAACAAGATGTGGTTACTTTGACAATATAGATAAGCTCAAAATTGATTTAGTGAAAGGAAAAGAATGACCTCTAAGCAGCGTTACCTATTTGATCTCAATGGTTACTTACATATCAAGAATGTATTAAGTGATGAAGAATTGAGAGAGGCACAACAGGCGGTTGAACGTTGTGTCCGGACTTCGCCGGACCAATTGCCGCATGGTCGAAATTTTGCATTTGATAAATCGCTCGAAGCTTTAACAATGCATCCAGTTACTTGGCCGATTGTTAAGGAGTTAACGGATGATAAGCCTCGTTTTAATCGTGGTTCCTTGGTGGTTGAAACACATGAGAAGCAAACGATGACACCTTTTCACTGTGCCAGAGAGGATTGTGGTTGGCAAACGCGTCGATATGAGGTTAGGAATGGGAGGATTTTCTGTAATGATATTATTGCCTTTTTTTACTTTACTGATGTGTATCCAGGTGATGGAGGTCTACTTGTTCTTCCTGGTTCACACAAAAGTGAGTTTCAACGGCCAGATGGATTGTTCTTGTCAGATTTAGAGGATCCAAATCCAGTATTACATTCTGCTATCAAAAATATTACGCCGAGAGCAGGTGATGTCATTGTTCTTTCTGAATTGACAACTCATGGTGTTTTGATTTGGAAACCTAAGGATAGAGACCGGCGTTTTCTAATTCTTCGATACAAGACACAGTATTTTCAGGATCACCAAGGAGAACGATATGTATATTCCAAAGAACTTATGGACAAATTGTCTCCAGAGACACAGGAATTAATGTCATATGAATCTTATTGGCATGATAAGGAAATTGTTAAATGCGAGACTGTTGATTTAAGTTAGTAAGCCAGTTTTTTGGTGCTGATTTGAGTTGGCGATAGGGAATCTGGAATTTCCAAAATAATAAGGAGTAGATGTGAAATTTGTGTTCAGTACAAAGCATAGATGGGAAAACACGAACGATTTGAAGCTTGGGGTTAGTCAGTTTGATGTATGCTATCTTTTGATTGAAAAAGTAAGTTTTTTATTAGTTATAAATTTTATTTTGCAATTTTCGGTTATTGCTGATGACTGGCCTCAGTGGCGAGGACTCAATCGTGATGGGAATTGGTTCGAGACGGGGATTATTGAAGAATTTGACGAGTTTCAACCCAAAATTCAATGGCGTGCACCTATTGGTAGTGGGTATAGTGGACCGACTGTCGCTGGTGGTTATGTCTATTTGTCTGATAGAGTTAGTCGCCCAGTTCAAGTTGAGAGAGTGCACTGTTTTGATTCTAAAACAGGTGACCTAATTTGGTCCTTTAAATATAAATGCATATACAGAAACGTCGACTATGTTGCTGGCCCGCGTGCTTCCGTGATTGTTAATGATGGCCTAGCATACGCTCTGGGTACCATGGGACATTTTCATTGTTTCAATGCTGCTACTGGCGAAGTTTTATGGAAAAAGGACCTCAATAATGAGTTTAACATTCGTATGCCTATTTGGGGAATATCTAGTTCTCCTATCATTGAGAAAGACTTGGTGATTGTCCAGATTGGTGGGACCCCAGAAGCCTGTATTGTTGGGCTTGATCGAAAAACAGGTGAAGTGCGTTGGACAGCATTAGAAGATCGCGCTTCGTATTCCTCCCCTATTGTTATTGATCAGGCTGATAAGCGGGTGTTGGTGTGCTGGACGGGAGATAATGTTGTTGGGCTTGATCCGTTGGATGGTCAGCAGTATTGGAAGTATCCATTTCCTCCGAGTCAAATGGTGATTGGGATAGCGACACCCGTATTTTATAACCATCAACTTCTGATTAGTGATTTTTTCGAAGGGACGCTTTTACTCAACGTTGAGCCAGGCCGATTGGCAGTGCAGAAGATCTGGCATCGTAAGGGGAAAAGTGAAATGAATACAGATTGTCTACATTCCATTATTTCGACTCCTATTTATATTGGCGACTATATTTATGGTGCAGACAGCTATGGTGAAGTTCGTTGTATTGAGGCCAGCAGTGGAGACCGTATTTGGGAAGATCTAACTATTGTACCGAAAGCACGGTGGAGTACGGTTCATTTTGTTAAAAACAGAGATAAAGTCTGGATCTTTAATGAAAGAGGGGAATTGCTTTTGTGTACGCTATCGCCTCGCGGTGCTGAAGTTATTGATCGCATGCAGCTTATCCAACCTACCAAAGACCAGCTTAACCGTCGTGGTGGTGTCTGTTGGTCACATCCGGCTTTTGCTTATAAATGCGTATTTGTTCGAAACGATCAAGAATTATTGTGTGCTAGCTTAGAAAAGTGACGCTTGATTTTACTGTGGCAGGTAATTTCCCCTTGAATTTTTAAAGATATTCCCCACCATTAGTGTATTCGTGGCTAGGGTTGTTGGTTTGTTAGAAAATAATGAATAATATTTTTTATGTTATTTCACTCGGAGTACTACAGGGATTAACTGAGTTTTTACCGATTAGTAGTTCTGGACATTTGGTTATTCTTCAACACTTTCTTGGTTTTAGAAACCCACAAGTTTCTTTTGATTTAGCCCTCCATCTCGGTACACTTGGAGCTGTCATTGTTGTTTATCGGCAAACACTCTGGGAACTTATCAAAAGTGGTGTATCCGTCCTGATCAAACTAGATTTCTATCGTTGTCCAATTCAGACTGTCTTGGACAACCCTGATTTAAAACTCATTTGGTTTATTCTTATTGGGTCTATCCCTACTGGACTCATTGGCTTTCTGTTTCAAGATCAACTTGAATCATTGTTTAACCGACCAGAATGGGTTGCGCTTATGCTGATTATCACAGGGTTGATCCTTCAATTGCCTAGACTGCGCAAACAAAACAACAACCAAGCCCTGAAGGCTTGGCACACACCACTAATCGGTTTAGTTCAAGGAATGGCAATTATCCCCGGTATTTCAAGATCCGGATCGACAATTTCGTTAGCACTTTTACTGGGAACTTCACCCGAAACGGCTGCAAAGTATTCCTTTCTGCTTTCCATTCCCGCTATTCTTGGAGCAGTCGCCCTGAAACTTAAAGATTTTACTGCTATATTTATATCCCCAACCAATATGGCAGTTAGCGTGCTGACATCATTTGTTATTGGCTGGTTGGCACTCCGGTTTTTGCTGTCAATATTAAATCGGGGTAAACTGTCAGTGTTTTCTTACTACTGCGTAATTATCGGTTTGTTGACTTTTGCCTGGTTGCGCATTTGAGATGTGATCCGAATACTGTATCAAATCGGTCAATACGGAAGTATCGACGGAACCTCCGTTACCAGTCTATATGGAAAGCTAACTGAGGAATTGATATATCTAGAGCCGAAAAATGCTAACTATGTAAGGGGTGGCATATGAAAAACGTTGCTATTTTGGGGGCTAGTGATAATCCCAACCGCTATGCTCATTTAGCTCAGGTGAAATTGCAGGAACAAGGTTATTTTGTTTATCCTATATCAAAGAGCGGGAAAGATATTTTGGGTGTCAGAGGGTATACTAGTCTTAATCAAGTTGACGAAAAGTTAGATACCATAACACTTTACTTGAACCCTATACATTTAATCGATGTGTTGGACGATATACTTGAAAAGAAACCAAGACGCGTGATTTTTAATCCTGGTACGGAATCGGAAACTTATATTAAAAGACTGGAGCAGGCTGATATTGTTGTGGAGCGAGCATGTACTCTGGTTTTATTATCCACTAACCAATTTGAGTTGATGTAAAAGGATACTGCCAAGTCTTGAGCCTTTGACTAGATAGTAGGCTTTTAAGTGGATTATGTGAGGCCCTTTCGGTGGATTATGTGTGACTTTAAGAAAAAAACAACATAAAATTTGACATCAGTGTATAATGGTATAATTTTGAAAAGCCAGATAATTTGGTGATGTCGATTTCTCCGTATTCGTATTATAGAATAGGAAGATCGTTATGAATTGAGTGATGGTTTTCCAGATTCTTCTCTGAATTAGGAGTTTGGAAAATTATTTGCCAATGTTGTTGTAACAATAAATACAGTCAGGAGGTAACAACAGATGAAAGTTGGGTTACTAAGAATAGCCTTGATATGTATCAGTCTGATTTTTGTGGGATTGGTGCTGGTTGCTCCGAGCTTTGCAATTAATTACGAAGAGCATCTTGTTGGGCTATGGAAGTTTGACGAAGGTTCGGGGAATAAAATAAAGGATTCCTCTGGCAATGGCCTTGACGGAGGAATCGAAGGCAGCGGTAAATGGGTAGATGGCAGGTTTGGTAAAGCCATAGAGTTTGATGGCAAAACTGGTTTCGTTGCCATTCCGGCACATGCAAACCCAACGAAGGCCATTACCGTTTCAATTTGGGCGAAAAGCAAAGTGAAAGCATGGAATGAAAACGGATTTATCATGTCTAAGAGAAACGCCTATATTCTTCATAACAATACAGGTGGTGTAAAGGTTTCTTTCCCCATTTGCAATGGCGGTTGTTGGAACCAGCCTGGTGGTTGGAAAGACGGTGAAGTTGGCCCCGAAGACATTACCAAATGGCATATGTATACAGGAACCTTCGATAGCACAACGGGAGATTGGCGGATTCTTATTGATGGCAAGGTTGAAAGTAAACTACAACTTGATAAGAAACCACTTGCGGCAGAAAAAGATAAGCCTCTCTGGATAGGACGTGATAACTGTTGCGGTGCCAGATATGGGAATATTACCGTGGACGAGGCGATGGTCTTTGATGCAGCACTAAGTGAAGCTGATCTTAAACCCCTTGTTGACAAGGGGATTGATGGAATCACTGCTGTAGAAATGGCTGACAAACTAACTACCAAATGGGTTAACATCAAAATCCAATATTAGGTTTTGAGGTTTCGTACCTCTTTATCTGAAGAACAAGCTGAGCCACTCTTCTATTGTGCTAATCTGCAAGGTAGAATGAGTGGTCTAGTTTGCTTGTAAACATACAAACCTGAGTAGCGATTTTCTCAAATTTGTATCTGAATGGGGATTTGAAATATTATTTGCTAATTCAGTTGTAACAATTAAACAAGCATAGGGAGATAACGATAGATGAAAGTTAGAATATCGAGAATAGCCTTGATATGTATCGGTCTAATTTTTATGGGGCTGGTGCTGCCAAGTCAAAGTTTTGCATTCGATTACGGAAAGCATCTTGCGGGGTTATGGAAGTTTGACGAAGGTTCAGGGAAAAAAACAAAAGACGACTCTGGCAATAAACTTACAGGGGAACTTGAAGGCGACTGTAAATGGGTAGATGGTAAGTTTGGGAAAGCCATAGAGTTTGATGGCGAAACTGGTTTCGTTGCCATTCCAGCACATGCAAACCCAACGAAGGCAATTACTGTTTCAGCTTGGGTGAAAAGCGCAGCTCCAGCATGGAATAATCATGGATTCATCATGTCTAAGAGGAATGCCTATATTATTCATAATAACCAGGGTGGTGTAACTGTTTCTTTCCCCATTTGCAATGGTGGTTGTTGGAACCAGCCCGGTGGTTGGAGAGACGGCGAAGTTGGTCCCAAAAACATTACCAAATGGCATATGTATACAGGAACCTTCGATAGCAAAACAGGAGATTGGCGGATTCTTATTGACGGCAAAGTTGAAAGTAAACTGCAACTTACCAAGACACCGATTTCGCCAGAAGAAGCTATGCCTCTCTGGATAGGACGTGA
>Ga0207984_1000085_pt1 | contig 51619 bp, 44 predicted proteins | sample ETNtaG_30_FD_185760 | JGI IMG/M metagenome (GOLD analysis project Ga0207984, IMG submission 185760) | Marine microbial and viral communities from oxygen minimum zone, Eastern Pacific Ocean - ETNP201306PF43B (SPAdes) (version 2) | ecosystem: Environmental > Aquatic > Marine > Oceanic ...
AAGGTTACAAACCGAAACACGGGCCGATCCCGACAAATCGGCAGCAACCTACGGGTTTCGATGTGTGTCAGGATCAAAATAATTACCATTTTCCGTGCGATAGCATGGTCTTCACTACTTTACCACTGGTTGGCTTATCTGTATTTAAGTTAAAAACTAAAATACAAGAACATCTGATCTGCTTTTAAGCTGGCATAAAAAAAGAGACCTGTTGGGGTAACAGATCCCTTTTATACACAACAACATATAGGAGAAAACACTGTTTCGTCTAGTAGGGGTTAACGAAGCAGTTGCTGCAACAACTGGTAAATCCTTAATTAGGCTGCGATTAACGAAAGTATGTTTGCGATACGACAATCGTGATAGAATGCCATAGCTAGTCCCTTGAAGGTCAAATTCGCGCTAAAGATGTAGAGTTCGCTCAACATCTCAATCTGTGCCTAGGAATACTCTCGCTTTTTCAGCGATGGGAAGCGATCAAATCAAGGTTTTAGGAAATGACGATAACTTAGTCCTTTGGAACTTCTTTACGAGTGAATAATAAGATTCTACGAATGCTTCACCAGCTCGATATTCTACGGCATATGATTAAACGGCATACTGAATACAAAGTCAGTATCATAAGCATTAAATCGTCCGATGACATTGACGAAATGGCCATCACCCAATTTGAATTCATCTCAATCAATGTTTAGCAGGAAACTGTTGTTTTATGAAAGATTTGTCCTAGATACTAACAAAGTATTGATTGACCCGTTTTACAAGGCTGAGCACAAAATTTCTATTAGTTGACAGTAAAGAGTATGCACCTTCTACCAGTTTTTGTCCCATTCATAATGACAAGTCGGGTTACAAATCCAGACCTACAGTTGGGAGTGGCGCCATTAACTTGTAAAGTGCTGCGTTATAGTAAGATAAAACCGTTACTGCCTGATGCAGGCTTAGAACTTTGGGCAGCGGGCAATGAGAGAGTTAGCCACCAACTAGTCATAACTGCTGGAGAAGAAGTGTTAGAAGATGTATCAGTCAGGCTAACTGGAGATCTCCAAGGATCTAAGGGAAAAACGCTGGACTCTGGAAACGTGGCTTTGCTCCAAGTATCTTACATTCCCGACCCCGAAGGACTAGGAATCGCCGACAAGACCTTGCAACGAAGGTTTCCAGAACTAACAGATCCCAGTATCAGAGCGTGGCCCGATCCATTGCCTCCACTACAGGAAAGCTTTACGGTGCCTGCAAGATTCAACCAGCCTGTTTGGATAAAGGTCTCTATCCCAGAACACTGCCCATCAGGACTGTATCAGGGAACGCTGCTAGTTAGTGCTCAAGGCATAGCAACCCATCATATTCCATTAAGAATTCATGTATGGCCGTTTAATCTTCCCGTTACACCTCACTTGCGTACCGCTTTTGGCATATCCTATCCTGAAGTGCTTAGAGCCCATGAATCTCAAGGGGAGAGCCACAAAGCTTTGTTACAACAGCGTTACTACGAGATACTAGTTGATCATCGCCTCTCGCCTTACTATACTCCAACCAGCGTAGCGAGTGCTGAAAGTATAAGGTATCTGCGAGATCCTCGAGTGACTTCTTTCCAGGCGAATCGGGGTGATATCGACTTCTTGGTTGCCCACGGGCTGTTGTGTAAGGCCCTATTTTATCCGGTAGATGAGCCGAGAAAGGAAGAAGACTACGAACGGTTAATTGAAGCTGGCAAGCAAATCCACCAGAAGAATCCCATTGCTCGGATAGTCACACCCTTGCGCAGACGCCCTAGCTTCGAAGATCCTGTTGAATTACTGGCTGGAACTACTTGGGTATGGTGCCCTCACATCAGTACTTATGACAGTGACCGTCAGTTACGGAAACGGTTCGAAGAGCGACGGGATTTGGGAGAAGAAATTTGGGTTTATGTTTCTGGACCAGGTGGTGACTACTGTAATTTTTTCGTACATCAAAAAGGTATCCTTCACCGACTATTATTCTGGCAACTCCGGCGATACCATCTGGATGGCCTACTCTATTGGGACACCACCTATTGGAAAAAAGTATCTGATCCATGGAAGGACATGGCCACTTGGTTTGACGATCGCTCATTTGGCAACGGTTCCCTATTATATCCAGGAAAGAAAGTGGGGCTAGATGAGCCGGTCAGTTCTCAACGATTAGAGTGTATCTTGACAGGGATGCAGGATATTGAGTACTTCGAACTGCTTAGTCAAACTGTAGGTGAAGACATGGTACAGCAGATCATTGCAGAAATGGTAACTGACTTCACTGATTACTCCGAAGACGAGAATAAGTTAGAGGAATTGCGTCGCCAAATAGGCGAATGCCTGACTATCCAAACCCAATAGCTGATCTCATATACACATTTGTTTTTTCTAAAGTAGAGTATCTGACTTAATGATTATGATATACCATGGCGGTACGAACGAAGCGTCGGATAAGTTTCCAGCATAAAAGATCAGGTTTCAAAATTTTATTGAGCAAAAATCAGAAACCGGGTAAAATGACTTTCGCCTATATCAAAGGTACGGAGCGAAGATTACCGAGATTTAACCATTATCAAAACTGGAGATAAATTGAAGTGTGTTATGGTGGAACAGCGAAAGCAAAATATTATCCTTATCCTAGCTGACGATCTGGGTTTTGAGTGTCTCGGTTGCTACGGGGGAAAATCCTACAACACCCCTAATCTCGATGCTATGGCTGCGTCTGGCACACAATTCACTCATGCCTACGCACTGCCGTTGTGTACACCTACTCGCGCCCAGATAATGACTGGGAAGTATAATTTTCGCAATTGGAAGGCTTTCGGTATTCTTGATCCAAATGAGAAAACATTCGGTCATTACATGCAGCATGCTGGTTATAAAACTTGTATCACGGGGAAATGGCAACTTTGGAGCTACAACCCCCCTAGTTTTGAACCGGAATGGCGGGGCAAGGGGATGTTGCCGGAAAATGCTGGTTTCGATGAGTTTTTTCTGTGGCACGCCGGGCACACCGAAGACAAGGGCTCGCGGTATGCGGATCCTGTGATTTTTGACAACAATGGGCTCCGCCGAGACACAAAAGGAAAGTATGGGCCCGATCTTTATGCTGAGTACCTCCTCGACTTCGCTAAACGTTATCAAAATCAACCATTTTTCATTTACTATCCGATGGCACTCACTCATGGACCATTTATGCCTACGCCAGATAGTCCTGGGTGGATTGAGAATCGTCACAAGGGTAATGTCGGAAATTTTAAATGCATGGTCGAATATGCCGACAAGATCGTTGGCCGAATCATGAATGGACTCGACGACTTGGGACTCCATGATGACACACTGGTCATGTTTATCGGTGATAACGGATCACCTACTGAAGTGGTTTCAATGCTAGGCAACCAAACATTTCGAGGTGGTAAGGGGAAATCCACTGATGCGGGAACTCGTGTTCCTCTAATAGCTTCTTGGGGCGACAGCGAGACTGGAACTAACGTCTGCGATGATTTGGTGGACTGCAGCGATTTTCTGCCTACGATGATGGAAGTCGCTGGGACTTCTCTACCATCCCAAGCTATTTGTGACGGTCAGTCTTTCCTTCCCCAATTGGTCGGGAAAAGACCAAATCCAAGACAATGGATTTATGCTTGGCACAACCCATTGCCAGGATGGTCCAAAGAAGGATACCATTTGCAGGAATGGGCTCAAGATCAAACATGGAAACTCTACAGCGATGGTCAGCTTTATAATCTCGTGATCGATGCACTTGAAGAATATCCTATTGAGGAAGATACAGAGGAGTCAAAGATCGCTCGGAAAAATCTTCAATCGGTTCTAAGTCATATGAAGCAACAGCAGTAAGAGTTTGTTTAAACCACTAACCATTCAAAAATTCTGACATGGATACTCACAAAGAAACCCATTACAATGATGAGCCAAAAATCAAGACCAAATTTTCTTGTCTTTATCGTTGATCAGATGAACAGTTTCAGTCTTGGATACCATGGTAATCCAGATGTTCGAACACCCAATATAGACAAGTTATGCACCGAAGGTGCCAGTTTTAACCGCGCCTACTGTAGCAATCCGGTCTGTTCCCCTTCTAGAGCGACGCTCCATACCGGACTGACTCCCCGACAACACGGTTTGATTACCAACGGTTGCAAATTGACAGATCAGATAACTACATTGCCACAGGTGTTAGCGGACAACGGGTTTCGAACCCATTGTGTCGGAAAGATCCATTTGCAACCGTTTAGTAACTCTGATTTTGGTGAGGAAGGTCGTCCCCTTTCGTGGGAAAGTCGCGACCTGTGGAATGAAGGTGTGATCAAAGGATTACCCCTACCATATTATGGCTATCAAACGGTGGACTATGTTGGTGGGCATGTCAATTATGTCAATGGCGATTATGTTAATGATGTGGAAGCACAGTCTCCAGGTACCAGGGCAAAACTGAGCCGAGCAGAAGCATACCACAGTGTCCTGAAAAGTCAAGCGTGGCGAATGCCAATTGATCCAGAACTGCACTATAATCATTGGATCGTAGACAGGTCGATGGACTTTCTTGATTCAGTACCAGAGGGGGATAATTTTTTTCTTGTTACCTCTTTCCCAGATCCTCACCATCCTTTTGCTGCCTGTCGACCCTATAGCGAAATGTATGATCCTAACGAGATCACTTTGCCGGAAACTTGGAACGAAGATGAAGACCTCTGTGGTTACCTAAAACGGGATGTCAACGCCAGTCATAGTTCGTGGAACGAAACCGCCTTACGAGAATCCATCGCCCAAACTTATGGTATGATTACTCACATCGATGACAATGTCGGTCGTCTGCTCCAACACCTTGATCAAACTGGACACACCGATAACACCATTGTAATTTCCCTGTCTGATCACGGTGAGTATCTTGGCTCTCATCACTTACTACTGAAAGGGAAATGGCCTTACGAACAGGTGGTGCGTGTGCCGTTCATCTGGAAGGATCCAAAAGCAAGCGCGAGAGGAAGATCTGATCAAATTGCTAGTCTGCTCGATTTTGTGCCGACGGTGCTTGATTATGTTGAAATCGATCAAACTCCTTTTAAGTTACGAGCTGAAGGCAAAGGAACCACACCGACCCTGCCGGGGAAATCATTGCGGAGCTGGATTGAAGGAAATACAGGGTCGAGCAGCGCAGCCTTGGTCGAGTATGACGAAGATTTTTATGAAGGACATGTATGTCGTTATCGAATGTTGATTGAATCACGATTCAAGGTGTGTCTCTACGGTGGTACAGGGCAGGGAGTTTTACTCGATTTGGAACGAGATCCATGTGAACGTCATAACCGATGGGCCGATAACAGCTATACCAATATCCGAAACGATATGCTGGCCAAACTGTCTGATCGATTAGCGTGGACAGACCGATTCGACACCCCTCGTTATTGCGGTGCTTAATCGACAACAAAACAGGTATATTTCCGCAGACCAAGAGATATTTCAGTCATTATGTGTCCCTAAAATAGCACTTATGCAATCTGTTCCAAATGCGAACTGAATCAAGGAGTCACGTCGAATCTGACCAGCCAAGCATAAAACATCGAAGCCTAACGATCAAGTATATCAGTTGTAAGTTTCTGCTAATTCTGATAGGATTTATCCGTATTTTAAAAAAACTGTAATCGTATATACATAAATTGAGGTTAGCATGAGGAAAACAGCAATCAGGTTTACAATTCAGAAACTAACGGTCTTTGCCTGCCTTCTCTGTGTTTCATTACCGGCCTTTGAGGTTTTGGCCGTGGACGATCCTACCGCTATCTGGCTATTTGATAAAAAAGATAATAATGTTGTCAAGGACTTATCCGGCAATGGTCACGATGGAAAGATTCATGGAGCGGTCGATTGGACAAAAGATGGACAGTTCAGTGGCGCGCTCGCCTTTGTCGGCAAGGATGGTTGGATTGAAGTGGACGACCACAAAAATTTTCATTTTCCCAAAGGGACAGATTTCACTTTGGCCTGCTGGGTAAAAATAACTGGCGACCATCCTCAGCCACCAATGTTAATCGCAAAAAGTTATGGGCAGGGAGGCCAGAAACAACCTTGGTATGCACTCTATTATGCCAATCAGGGGAAACAATCAGATGGCGACATTAGCTTTTTCTGTAGAGATGCAGGGGGGACAAGTTTTCATATTGCAGCAGGTCAGAAGATTAATGATGACAAATGGCATCACGTAGTTGGAACCAGAGATAACGGAACCATGTATTTATATCTAGATGGTGAAGAAAAAAGTAAGAAAACAGGCGCCGATTTTGATGTTGGAACTCATGACGGGCATCTGCACATGATGACTCACGCTAGTCGATTCATGAACGCTATGTTGGATGAAGCGTTAATATATAAAGGCAAAGCTTTGTCAAAAGATGAAATCAACCAGCTAATGAAGGATGGCACTGAGTCTTTTCTCTCCGTTTCTGCTGAAGGAAAAACAACAGCAACTTGGGGTAGAATCAAGTTGATCTACCGGTAACAATTCGGAGAGAGCCATCTACGCTAAAATAACAGAAGTAAAGAGATGGATTGGCAAGCTCCTACAGTCAACTGAATTCGAATTCAAGGAAGGGTTAGGGTACTCTTGTTTGTAATTACGTCTTATGGAGAGTTTCGACGCATAATACTCAGAATCTGTCCCGTCATACCGCTCGAGGGTAATTGTGTAGCTAGAAAAACAGCCGACGAAACCACTTGCTCTGGGGATTTCCATGGGTCACTGCTAGCAAGAACCTCTCCACTCCCCTCCCACATTGGACGTGATAATTCAGTTTTGACTGGACCGGGGATCAGCACATTGACAATAATACCATCTTCCCAAACTTCCTCAGCAATGGACTGAGACAAACCATGCAGGGCGAATTTGGAAGCACAATACACACTGAGATTACCACGCCCAACCTGCCCCATTCCAGAACCCATGTTAATGATGTTACCGTGGCCTTGGGCTTGCATGACGGGTAAAACAGCACGGCAACAATTTACCACCCCTACAACGTTTATTTGCCAAGCTTGTTCCCATTCTTCCGATTTCGAATCCAAAAACAGGCCTCTAGGGTTAATTCCTGCATTATTAACCAGGACGTCGATTTTACCAAACTGGTCTACAGTTTGTTGGGCCAGATTTTTGGCCTGCGGCAAAGACCGAACATCGGTCGGTACTGAAATGGCTTGTCCTCCTTGACTCTGGATTTTTTCAACAACTTGATCTAGTTGACCTTTGCTTCGGGAAGCTGCCACTATTTTAGCGCCTTCTTGGGCATAACCAACTGCTAATGCTTCTCCAATTCCTCTGCCACCACCTGTAACAATTATCACTTTATCTTTTAGTTGCATCAAATCTTCCTTTTTAGCTTGTCGTGTGCGATATTAAGTGTCATTTCATAGTTCCTTAAGTAAGATCAGGCCTTTAAGGCGGAACCATTTTATGTATATCATATTACGGTGTCAACTTAATAAGATCCTAATTGGTCGACCGAACCTCGACTGAGACACCTCGATTGTTGTTTACACTTTTCTTTCCCCTTAGTAGAATGCTTCATCATTCCTTTGAATTGTTAATTTATTAACTCTGATTCCTTATGATACGAAAGACATTCATGCATAATCCCCACTAGAACTGATGAGAAAAAGAACAGAGAGCAAAAAAGAACAACAAAATTTTTATCGAAAACCTCTTGAAGCGATTAGTGGTGTAGAAACTAAATTGCAGCAAGCTTTTTCTCTTTATCAAGAAGGTAAAACACAACAGGTAGAAAAGATATGTCAACAGGTGCTGGCAAATTACCCATTAAATGCTGAAGCCATCCATATTCTTGGTGTTATTGCTCATGGAGAAGGCAAACATAATATAGCAGTTGGTTTCATCAAACGGGCTATAGAGTTAGATCCAAAGCAATCTGCATTTTATAATAATTTGGGTAACGTTCTACGAGAACAAGAGATATTAGATGAATCTGCCCAAGCCTATAGCAAAGCCATACAGCTTCAACCCAATTCTGCTGAGATTTACAACAATTTGGGAGTAGTGTTGCAAGAACAGGGGAAACTGAAGGAGGCTATTCAAGCTTATGAGAAAGCGATTGAAATTCGCCCTGACTGTACTGGAGTTTATATTAATTTCGGTAATGCTTTGCAAGAACAGGGTGAAGTGGAGAAATCAATTCGAAACTATCGTAAGGCCATACAGATCCAGCCCGATTCCGCTGAAGCACATAAGAATTTGGGTATGAGTCTATTGTTAACGGGAAGTTTTGACGACGGTTGGAAACAATTTGCATGGCGATGGCAATGCAAGGATTTCATTTCGGAAAAACGGCATTTCCCTCAATCAAACTGGGATGGATCAAATCTAAGAAGCAAAACTATCTTAGTCTGGGCTGAACAAGGAATCGGCGATGAGATTATGTTTGCCAGTATGCTTTCTGATTTGTTGGAAATGGGAGACAATATAATTGTCGAGTGTGATGCGAGACTTATTCCCTTATTTCAACGCTCTTTCCCCAAGATTCAATTTCTTCCTCGGCAGGTTCCTCCAGATCCTCAATTGTTTGATGCAAATATAGATTATCAAATTCCTATGGGTAATTTAGGCCAATGGCTTAGATGTAATAAAGATAGTTTTACAGCGAGTAACTACCTTTTGCCTTGTTCAAAAAGAGTCTTGTAACTAAAAGGGAAATATAGGAGCCTATCAAATGATAAACTGTTAATTGGTATTTCTTGGAAAAGCATTAATCGAGATATTGGAAAAACCAAGAGCACATTGTTGGAAGATTGGACTTCGGTCCTATCACAAGATAGTTGCTACTTCATTAACTTGCAATATGGAGATACAAAATCAGAGATAGAGGAATATGTCTCTGATAAAAAGCATATTTCAATCTACCAAGATAAAGAAATTAACCCGTTGACTGATCTGGATGGATTTGCAGCGCAAGTATCAGCCTTGGATCTGGTTATATCGACATCTAATACTACAGTACATCTTGCTGGTGCCTTAGGACAGAATGTTTGGACGTTATTAAGACTTGTTCCAAGTTGGCGATGGATGACACAAAGAACTGACACTCTCTGGTATCCGAAGATGAGATTGTTTCGACAACAACAACTTGGCAACTGGTCACACGTCTTCGATGAAGTTAAACAGACGTTGGAAAATTACATAGCAAGTGATTGGAAGCAGTAGAGTGAGTTAATAACCTTGTTACTTTTTATGCCACATTCTCTCAAAGTTATCTCGAGCGATAAAACCGAGCACTTCTTTAACTTTATCAAACTTGAATTTTTCATGTGGCAGATCAGCTGATATGTAAAACACTTCAAACCGTGATGGTAGGTCAGTCAGTTTAATTTCTAAGCCTAGCCGAAACAACTCGGCTGTATCTCTCCAGCTCAACATAAACGGTGTGATACCCTCACCTTCCCTTGAATCGTCGTAATCAGTAAAACCGAAGAAAAGATAGGTTTGTATATACAAATTGTCATGATTTTCTGTGAACAATTTGCAAATTTCCTGACCAAGTGATTTGGTTAAGCCGTACAAATCGGTCCCAGGATGTGGAGGGGAATCGGGGTTTAGCTCAAAGTCGAAATTATAGGTCGTTCTTCCATGAACTGCGAGAAAAGGTCCGGTGTGAATTACACGTTGAATTTTATGTTCTAATGCAGCACGCATGGTGTTGTAAGCACCAAGTGTGCTGACGTCGAAAGCCAATTTCCTATCAGGTCGCAGTACTGAACAGTTGATGATAGCATCCATACCTTCTGCCGCTTTCATAACCTGATCGAAATTGGCCACATCAACAATCGCAGTCTCGTGTTCTGATTCAATTGGCATAATGTCAGTAATTCGGAGCTGATGAAATTTTTCAAGAACCTTGACAAGATGCGGTCCCATATAACCATTGCCGCCCAAAAGCAAAACTTTCATTCATCTACTCCCGCTTTAAAGATGTGTGATCTTCCATCTTTCATCAGAATCGATGGCTTGTCGAAATGCACCAATAGTATCTTCATCTATGATGTCCCCAAGTCGAATGATGCTGATGTTAATTTGTCCCTCACGTGCGAACTCTCGACACACAAATTCCCCTAAGTGTCGTGATAAAGGGAACAGATCTGTCGTCGGACGCGGACGCCAGTTTGGTCCTATAGTCATATTCTGATCAAGTTTGGCAAAAAGTTGGAGTGTACTAGCAAAAACAAAATTCGAGATGTTCTGGGCCACTGCAGCGTACAGTAGATTGTATGTACAACGTGTAAGGAAATCTATCTCGAGATTTTCCAGATCATCCGAATTCTCTGATAGAGTTAAAGGCAGTGTGGCAGGATGAATGATTGTATCGATGTCTTTAACAAGTTCATCCGTTTCAGACTCATGTCCAAGGTCAGACTGAACGAAATCAAAGTCAGTTTCAAAATCAACAAGATCTGTAAGCCGAATCTGATGATCTGCTGACAGATCTGTCGCTAACTGTTTCGCAAGGTGCGAGTTGGCTGATGTAATTAGTATTTTCATTTTATATGTCGTAAAAGGCTAGGATGATATTGTTATTATGCTAATAATAACTTAACTAGGGATTTGAATCCAGTTCAATCTTTTATTTTGAAATAGGCTCAAAACCAAGGCAAGAATTTGTTTAAACGCCAATTTTATACGAACTTAAAATGTTCTGTTGTTCAATTATTCTATGCACTGTCCCTAAGTTGTACGTTATACGAGTTGTAATCAGGTTTTAGACTTGTATTTTAGTTCAAATTAAAATAAAATCCCAATTAGCATACGCATCATTTATTTAGGTTTATTCTTAATATAGGTTTATTCTTAATAAAGGATAAAGATTTATCTTATGTCTTTAATAACAATTATAGGTCGTGGACACTCAGGAACACGTGCAATTTCGCATACTTTGTATGCTAGTGGTGTTTTTATGGGTTCAACTCTAAACCGATCGGGGGATAAAATCCCTCCTGATGCTATGTACGATGCCTGTAGAATCTTAGCAAAATATGTCAAGTTAAATGGTGACCTGTCGTGGGACTTTGAACAATTACATAAAATGGAGATCGATCCAGAATTTAAGGAATTGATTAATACTTACCTAGCTGATGTGCTAGCCGATAAATCCACCCATCGCGGATGGAAAATACCAGAAACCACGCTAGTATACCCTTGGACTGTACGGATGTTCCCCGACATACAATATATTCATTGGATACGGGATCCCAGAGACTGTATCTTGGGAGGTCATAAAACCGATGATCTTCGCGACTTTGGAATCGACTATCCATTGACAGACGATGTTAGAAAGCGAAGAGCTATTTCTTGGTTGTATCAGTATGAGTTGATGAAATCAACTCCAAAACCCAAAAACTATATTGTAGTTCGTTTTGAAGATTTTGTTCTAAAACAGGAAGAAACGCTTGAACGTCTGGAGGATTTTCTTGGCATACCTTTGGCACGGATAATTGTAAGACCAGATTCAGTTGGTCGTTGGAAAACTGCTGATGGAAACTATAATTTCGATTTTCTGGCAGAATCACTCGAAGAAAATCAATATCACTAAGATTCTGTTTAAAAACTAGGCTTTGTCAGGTATAGATGTCAACGCGTTCAATGCCAGAAAGGATCTATAAAGAGTGGAAGCACTATAACAAACAAAGAGATATATCTTTCTTCGACTTTGTTAAGATGGCTGTTAAAAATAACCTTTGGTTTTGGCATCCAGCTAAACAGTTAAAATTTATTGGAATCACTGGTACAAATGGAAAAACCTCGACGGCAATTTTAATCGAGTCTATTTTTAATTCAGCACAGATAGATGCCGCATTGATCAGCACACTGGCATACCGATTTAAAGATATAGACTTAGTCGCAGATCTAACCACACCAGGTCCGGTTAAATTACACCATCTGCTTTCTAGGATAGTGACTGCTGATATTAAGCATGTAGTTATGGAGACTTCATCTCACGGCTTAGCTCAGAATCGGTTAGAAGGAGTAATCTTTAACACAGCGGTATTCACAAATTTGTCACATGACCACTTGGACTATCATCTATCGATGGAGCGGTACTTCGAGGCTAAATTGCAACTTTTTCAACAACTTGATTCTGCTGACGGTCGAGCAATTGTTAACATGGATGATATTGCTTCCAAAAAGATTATACAAAAGACGAATGTCCCTTTTGTGACTTATGGTGTTCATGCAAAAGCTGATTTAACAGTTCAAGATGTTCAAGTACAAGCCACTGACATTTCATTTTTAGTTCTCACACCCTATGGTAATCTACCAATACATCTTCAATCTTCTGGCGAATATAACATCTACAATGTCTTAGCAGCTATCGGTGTAGCACAGCAGTATGGGTGCAGAAATGAACAGATTATTAATGGAATTGAGTCAACTAGAATTCCTGGCCGATTTGAACCTATAGATTGTGGCCAGAATTTTACGGTTATCGTTGATTTTGCACATTCACCTGATGCATTGAAACACTTGCTCTATTCTGCCAAAAAGACCACTCGAAATCGGCTAATTTGTGTTTTCGGTTGCAACGGCGATCGGGATCAGCTAAAACGACCTGTCATGGGACGGATTGGAGTCGAAATAGCAGACTACTCAATTATTACCACTGGTAACCCACGCTCAGAATCTGCAGATCAAATTTTTGAGGGCATTATCCAAGGAATACCAAATGGTAATAAATACCAATTAATTCCTGACCGAAAATCTGCGATCAAGCAGGCACTTGAAATAGCTGATGCTGGAGATACTGTCGTGATAGCAGGAAGAGGCTGCCAAAAATATCAGGAAATAGGGGATCATAGAATCCTTTTTGATGATGCTGATGTTGTGAGATCTCTGCTTGATGGGTTGTTTGAATAGAATAACCTTTCCACTTCAATTAAGATAATTTGTTTTTGTGAAGAACGGAAGTGGTTTAAATTTGTTTAGGAGCTTAGTAATAAAAATTATTTCAAACAAAATTACAAAATAGTAAGGATGTTCGGGGAAATATGACAGGACTAGAGACGAGAAGAATGGGTCGGACAGGAATGCGTCCCAAATCGCTTGCACTGGGAGCGGCTTGGTTGCATAGCGGACCGGAGCAAGACACGATCGATGCTATCCACAGGGCAATTGAACTTGGTATAAATTATATTGACACCTATCCAGGTCATAAAGAAGAAAGGTGGGGAAAAGCACTGTCTGGGGGGATAAGAGAAAAGATCTACCTTCAAGCCAAAGTCGGAACACATCCGGAACGAAGCAAGGATTTTTCTGCTGAAACGACCCGTTGGAGTGTAGAAGGGAGTTTAAAAGCTTTACAAACTGATTATCTCGACGCTGTACTAATCCATGACCCTATTCAGATCGAAGATCCAATTTCCAAAGGTAGAGCATTGGACGAACTGTTAAAGATGAAAGAAGAAGGGTTAATTAAATACATTGGATTAGGAGTTCGTTCTCATACTTTTCACCAACAAGCGATCGAAATGGGCTATATTGATATTGTTTTGACTTTTTTGGATTATACTTTACTGAATCAGTCGGCTGCGGAAACGACATTGCCGCTAGCGCGGCAAGAAGATGTTGGAATTATTCTAGCTAGCCCTTTGGGAATGGGTCTTCTCACTGGTATTGAACCAGATATAGAGACTGATCGTCGGCGTCATCCTGAGGGAAAAACAGTGGCTCATGATATGTGGAAGTGGTGTATGGATCGCGATGTAAATATCCGGCACCTAGCTATGCAATTCTGCCTTGCGGCACCAGTTGATGGTATCGTTATGTTTGGCCCATCAAACGTTAGTCAAGTTGAAGAAGGTTATGCTGCTGCTACAACCGAAGTGCAATCTGATGTTTGGCGTGACTTTGAAACAGAGTTTGGCATAGCACCGAATAAAACATGATCAACATTTGGCTGGGTTCAGAAGAGTGTGTTTTGTGTTTAAACCTGTTTTAGTGCATCAACCAGACTTTTCTCAATTAGGTCTCCCAATTCATCTATATCTGATTCTGTAGCAATCAATGCTGGGGCTACTGCAAACCAAGATGGATCAATACGTAGAATTAGACCATTTTGTAGTGTCGTGCGTTTTAAAGCTTGGCCTAGCTCTGGGTAAGGTGCCATTGTTTCAGTGTCTTTGACTAACTCTACACCAAGTAGAAGACCTTTACCACGTACCTCGCGCACAACACCATATCGCGTCAACTTCTGGAGTTTTTCAGCCAGATAATCTCCCAAATCCTGAGCTTTCTGGTCCAATTTTTCCTGCTGGATTTCATCTATGACAGCAATGCCAACCGCACAAGCCAAAGGGTTTCCAGCAAAGGTATGACCATGTGCGAAATTAATCTCATCCTCAACTTCTCCATAGAAAGCATGTCCCATATCTTCCTTAGCTATCATTGCACCTAAGGGAATAGCTCCACTTGAAAGCCCTTTGCCACTACAGATGATATCAGGTATAACATTGAAGGTTTGGGCTGCGAACATGGCCCCTGTGCGTGCGAATCCAGTAATAATCTCATCATAAATTAGGATCACGTTATAACGGTCACAAATTTGGCGGATGATCTGGAAATATTCTTCCGTTGGTGTAATAATTCCTCCTGTATTGCCGATGGGTTCAATGATGATACCGGCTACGGTTTCTGGGTCTTCGTTGATGATAACATCTTCGAATGATTGGGCACAAAAACGGTTGCACTCTTCCCAAGTGGGAAACCGATCACGGTAATAGGTTGGCGGGAAAACTTTCAAAAAACCTCCCATTTGTGGTTCAAAACCAGTTTTGCGTTTCCCCGTCCCACTGGCAGACATGGCACCGAAAGTCGCACCATGATACCCGAAGTATCTACTGATAAATTTGTACTTTCCAGGATAACCAGTCTGCTTAAAGTACTGTCGGGTGAATTTGATAGCAGACTCGATGGATTCAGAACCGCCACTAAAGGATTTGACATAGTTCAAGTTGCCGGGGGTAATATTTCCTAGTTTCTCCACGAAGTCAAGGGTCACATCAGCTGTCCCATGCATGGGCGGTGCAAAGCTTAGTATTTCCATCTGATTTTGCATAGCGGCCATAACACGTGGGTGTCTATGGCCAAGTGTGGCAACAAAGATCCCGCTAATTCCATCGAAATATCGTTTCCCTGTTACATCCCAGTAATAGATTCCTTCTGCCCTGCGAATGATAAGTGGATTCTGGATGAACCCTGAAGTTTGCTGGTAATCCAAGAATGTGCGCTTCAATAGCTTTCGTTGACGCGTATTAAGATCCATTATAATCCGTACCTCTGATTTACAAAACCATGTTTAAGATAGTTTCCTTCAAGAATCACTTTAATTTTCTTATTTGGATATACAGTACCCAGCCGCTGTAAGCGCATAAACTTGAGCTACCCGAACCAGTTCTGCTACTGGCACACATTCTTCTAATGTGTGAGCGCCAGTGGCATTTGGCCCATGAGTCAACGCGGGGATGTTAGCCACGGAGGAAAAAGAATTACCATCATCAACAAAAGGTTTATTTCCGAAGGATAACGTATTACCGGTAACTGCCCGATGTGCATTTTGAAAAGCGGCAATAATCGGATCATCAGGAGAAATACTGAAAGCATCACCTTGGACTTCAAAGTTCACTTTGACTGATGTACAACTGGTTTTCGCCAGTTCTTCCAGGATCTGGTTAAATTCTAATTTGATCTCTTCAAAAGTATTCGGTGTCACCCATCGGCGTGTTCCTTGAAGAATACATTCAGTTGGAGATTGGTTGTAGATTTCACCTGCCTGAATATGACCTACAAAAACAGAGTCTGTCCCTGCATACGGATGGGTTCGACTTACTAAGCTTTGCTGTAGATTTTTCAGCTGCAAGAGTAGTTCTGCTCCTGCAGCTAATACATCTGGTTGCTGAGGCGGCCGTAATACCTCATGGACAGGTTGACCTTCTCGACTAATACGGGTTTCGAAGATAGCCATTCCTCGACCAGCTATCGGCAGGCGATCAAAAAGGTATTCAGGCAACAAAACAGCATTGCCAATATAACCAGCTTTGATAAGAGCATACAGTTGACGGCGGTCACCCCAAGGGCCTTCATGGTGATCATGTGCGGTGAGTAAAACTCCACCAGCAGTGAGTGTGTGAGTGTCTCTCAAGACTCGTAGGGCTTCTACGAAGGCGGCTATTCCGCCTTTCATGTCGGAAGCTCCAGACCCGTAAAGATTACCATGTTCATGTCGAGGTGGCACGAAAGGAAGATGGACAGTATCCAAATGTCCGTCAAACTGCAAGACACGGCCGGGGCGACCGGTTTCAAAACGCACGACCACTGCTGGTGCTTCAGGCCAATTTGCAACAGGTCTTTCCACTTCAAACCCATCATCTTGTAACAAAGAAGCAAGCTGGTCTGCTACCTCCCCGGCACTACATGTTGGACTTGGGATATCAATCAACGCCATAGCTGTATCCAATAGACGCCGTTGATTGACATTTCGGAGGATCTCCTTAACTAGTTGAGGAGAAACAGTATTTACCATTTGGAGCCCTTACCTTAAAACTTATTTTGTTCCTTTGAAACTATTTTCATAATGCTGTGCTACATTAGGTTGACCAAGTATATTGTGGTATTTTAAGGAGCTCCCCGTCTCTCAGCGCTGACTGGTGGGCGATGATGCCCGGTACAATCATGTTTAGTGTCTATTAGACTGGCCAAGTATATTGTGGCACTTTAAGGAGTTCACCATCTTTCAATGCTGACTGGTGGGCGATGATGCCCGGTACGGTCATGTTTAAAGACCAAGCAATATTAATCAGTGGCGACCGATTCTCCAAGAGGGCGGTAACGAACTCATCGGTTAAATAACCGTGTGAACCGCCGTGTCCCCCATCTTTCATACCGGGTGGCAGTTGAGGTTTGGACAAATCAGGAAGTTTGGCCTGATCTTCCGCTGGGTGAAATGAAGTGCTGTGCATATACCCAAGTTCGCCATGTACCAAACCGGTTTCTCCACCGGAACCACGCATCCCCCAACAAACACTCATGCGCGACGACCCGCCTTCAGAAGTTTGGAACATAGCAACCTCGCTGTCGAAAGGATTTCGATAACAGTTGGCATCAGACTGAAACTGTGGTATCTGGCCCTTAAATCCCTGACAGGAGACTTTAGTGAAACTTTTTCCCGTCACCGCCACATAATAGGCAGTTGAGTGTGTTGGATACCACATCGGCGGAAGTCCTGTTCGCCATTCCTCATGGGAGGCTAAGGGGATGGGAAAATAGTGATAATATTGCCCCTCCGAATAAATAATTTTGCCAAACGCACCAGCTTCATAGGCCGTCCGCATGGCGTAGCAGGCGGAATGGTAGGCGGACGTCTCAAACATCATGTATTCCAGCCCAGTCGTTTTGACAGTTTCGTAGAGTTGGTCGGCATCCTCCAATGACCCGAAAACCGCTGGCACCGCGCAAGCGACGTGCTTACCGTGATTCAGGCAGAGAATTGCATGACACGCATGATTGGGGGCATCCGTACCCAGAAATATAGCTTCCAACGACGGATCTTTGACCATTTCCTCCAGGGATAGATAGGTTTTTTGACAAGCGCAGGCAACAGCCAGCTCGGCACAACGCTCAGGAGAAATATCGCAGACGGCGGCAACTTCCACATTGGGATGGTGCTGGAATCCAAACGAAGCACCGAAACGACAGACACCATACCCGGCGATGCCAACGCGAATTTTACGATCCGACACAGGTTGCCAAGCTTTATCCTGACGACTAGTTGAATCGGTCTCGTCAAAACCCTGGATCTCAGTTTGGGGAATATCTTGTTTAGGAAAGGTCATATCTGTTTCCCCCAACGGATTTGGTTATTGATTGGTATTAATTGCTCAATCTGTATCAGGCATTCGAAGTAGCTGAGGTTTCCACATCATTTAGCCACACACGTTCACCACTGTTCCCCGCCGAGCGATGCACTGCAGCTTCGAACACCAACTCGTTCCAAGCTGCATCTCCATCGGCTGGAAATGGTTGATCTTTGAGCATTGATTGTATAACACCATCTGCCATTCGGACAAAAGATTGTGACATCTCTGGTTTACCTTCTTCAGCTTCCCATTGTTCTTCGACTTCAGAATTGTTGGATTTGCACCGACGGTATCGCCCTTCCAATCCCCATGATTCAGCATAATAACTGTCTCCTACAACCATTATACCAAGTGGGTGTTCCATTCCCCATGTGTTAGTACCATCCAATGTCCCAATAGTACCATTGGCCCATTCCATGTGAATCATACGTTGCCAGCCTCCATTTTGATTAGGATCGCCCACCACGCTCACCCATTCAGGTCGTCCCATAGTCCAAAGGATCTGATCAATCACATGTGACCAACAGTTAAAATGTGCTCGTGCTCGCACCATTTGGATTTCGCCTAACCGACCTTCAGCTACATCATCGTGGAGTTTCCGGAAATGGTGCATAAATCGATAGTTAAAATCGATCCCAAATTTCAGTCCTGAGTCGCGCCATTCCAAGATTGCTGGTGCTGCAATTTCCGCATCCGACTCGCGTAAACGGAATTGACCTTCCAAACCGCAAAGAGGTTTTTCAGTAAACACGTTCTGTCCAGCTGCTAGGAGTTGGCGTAGAGGTGGAATCCGGCGGGTTTCGTTGACGATAAGTAATACTAAATCTACGTCACAATTTGCCAGCAATTCATCAATGTTTTCATACCCTTGTACTTGAAATTCAGCCTCCGCTTTTTCCCGGAGTTCAGGATCCATATCACAAACAGCTACCACCTCTGCCTCAGCATGATTATGGAAATTTCCCCCATGCATCATCCCCATCCCTCGGCCACTGATAAGCGCACACTTAATCATTTCTTCCCCTTTAAATTGAATTTGGTTGTCTTCCTGATTTTAATAGTTTTTTACGTTGATTGATTAGCCCATCTGTATCTTTTCTAACAAATACTATAACACGATTCTAAGATATTTTTAAATTTTACGTTGATGTGTGTAATGTTTAATCAGTCGATACTATAACTTGCCAATTACGCAACAACTTTACTATTTAGTATCGATCAGTAATCTCTTATAAAATCTTGAGTGATAGAAATAAGAATCAATAGGGTAAGAATCTTAGTTTGAGTTCATAGCTATGTTTATTATGGTGTCCACAAATTCCAATTTAGTGAGTGTTTCCATTTTTCGCAGGCTCGGCAAGTACAAAGGTATCGAAAAGCAAGTCTTGGAGTTTGACGAATATTTGCTGTGCCAGCATGAGCGAATAGATGTTGAAAGAACAATACATCTCCTCGTTTAGGCATCAGTTCGATAGGCTGACCTAGATCTAGCGAATGAACCTCATTATGTAAATCTAGCAAGTATTCATATTTTTGTAGATTAGATTCAGCTAAAGCTCGAATTTGTTTGTGTGACTCCGGCCAAACCATTGTACCACCACCTTTCGACTCGGTATCACTCAGAAAGGAGAGCACTACCATCCGCAATGGGCCAGGGAAAGTTCGACGATGTTTCTTGCCACCCAACTCAATACCATCGATATGGGGCTTCCCACAGGACCATTCTGCCGTTGGGAAGACGTTGATAGTATTAATCCCGTTAGGACGGTGTGTTTCAATGGAAGGGGTATTTAAAAGTTGGGCGGTTGCTCGCAGGAATTCGGGTGTGCAACAAGCCATAAGATCTGGGACTGCTGTAGTTATGTCAATCAGATTCCGATGAGGCTGAACCTTGGCATAAGCTGGTATAGTTTTCCATGACTCGGGTTGATCAGGTAACATGTTCAATATCGACCAGAGCGTTTCTTCTGCTTTTTTAGATGTCGTATCTGGAATTAAACCAGAGGCAAGCAAATATCCTTTCTGATGATATTGTTCAACCTGCGATATATTCAACATAATGATGCCCTAAAATTTATTTCAGTAACTTTAGAGTTACAAATAAAAGGTCTAAACTCTCAGCTGATTTTCTTAGTTTTGTTTTTTTTGGAATCTCTCCATCCAGAATGCAGGCATAATTCTAAACTTAGAAAAAGTTTTTTTGTAGGTGTTTTTATGTATCTTAATGACACATTGTACAATGTCCTTTTGAGGTAAGCATTCTCCAATTGAACGAAGTAATTTTGAAGTGGAAGCGGTTGATCACAAAAGCAAAAATACGGTTCTAAAAAAAGTGAAGCCTTGGCATAGTCATTGGAGAATAAATGAAAAATAAAAGCAAAAGAAATACAACTGTACATATTATAATAAGTGAGAGATTCACCTTGAGTAATTTCCATAAGCGAGTTTTTTTGGAACCTTGGTATTCACTCAGGCTGATGTCATCTTTGAAAGTTTTTTTGAACCTATTAATACTACTGGTTAAATGATGTGGACTTTGTACAGGTTTGATCAACTCTTCGTGTGTAGTATTGGCTTTGACCAAAAGTGATTCTCGGAGAATATCCTTATTCTTTGTTTTGTTCATATAACTGGTTTTCCTCAAATCATCAAAAATTGACCAATCAAAATTCATTAAAGACTTTTACTGGTTTACCTGATTCAGCGGACTCTACTCCTGCTACAAGGGCCGCAACAGTTTTTGCTCCTTCACGAACGTCTATTATCGGTCTTTGACCATCAAGAACACACTCAATAAAGTGTGCACTTACTAATCGAATTGAGTCCTGTTTCTCAAATTGAATTTCCTCAATTCCACCTTGGGATGTATACAATTTATTTTGCCAAATCGTTCCTTCTGTGCCATAGATTGACAGAAACCCTTCTCCCATACCATGCCCTTTGCATCCACTGGTTACAAGTACTTTCCCAATACAACCATTCTGAAATTTACAGGAATAGATGTAGCAATCATCCAATGGGAAATCCGTGGCTGCGTATCCGTTAGAGTAGGCATGAACCTCTTCAATATCTGAGCCTACAGCCCATCTTAGTAGATCTAGAGGATGACACCCTCCACCAATGAGGATGTTTTGAGGGTTTTCAGGATCGGAACGCCATGTTCTTGGTGTGTAATATGCACGCATATCATGAATGTAACTGCCTTCTACAAAGAAAGCTCGGCCTATTTCACCCTGATCATAAATTTTCTTAATTGATCTATATACAGATTCAAACCTCATAAACTGACTGACCATGAATGTTAACCCTGTTTCATCTACTGCTTGTACAATATCCCGACAACTCTGTAAACTAGTCGTCATAGGTTTTTCACATAGCACATGTTTACCCGCTCTCAGGGCAGCAATAGCATGTTCCGCATGCGAGTGATCTGGGCTGCAGACCACAATAATATCTACAGATTCATCCTCAAGCAATCTTTGATAGTCGGTAGTAAAATACTCCATGCTTCCTTGATCTGATATGTTTTTTGCTGACTCTTGAATTTTGTCGAAGGCACCAATAAGCACTGCTTTTTCGTTGACTAGAAAGGATTCAACATACCCACCAATATGGACGTCACTGCCAACAAAACCAACTCCCAGCTTTCTCATTTCTATTTCCTTAGAAAAACTATTGATAAATTTTGGTTATAATATTTTCACTTAGTGCGATTCGAACCTGATCAACTGAATCAGAAATGAAAGGTAATTTTAATTTTTCAAAAATGACTTGCCAACGTTCAGGTTGATCATCATCAACATAAATCGGCATAAAATCCAGGTTCAAATAAGTTTTTATGGCTGGAAGTCGAAAATCGTCTGTACCTAACACTGCACACTTGAAACCTTGTTGTCGATGATAATGCAGAACAGCAAGGGAAACCCACTTTCCTAATCGATAACCGGAGTGTTCAGGCATAACACCAACCATGTGGAGTTGTCCCACCTCTTTCTCATCAGCACCGTTCCATTTCCAAGCGCAAGCAGTTCCAACAGGTTGATCTCGATAGGTGCTAAAGAATAAGCCTGTTGGTTCAAATTCTGGCCGCTCGGTGATTTGCTCTCGCGTGTCAGCGTCAGTCCGGTCACCTCCAAATGAAGAGTTAATGATGTTGGCCCAATGCCAGTTATCATTTTCTTGATAGGTTCGCAATCGATAGCCAGATGGCATTTTGATCTCCGGTAAATTGAGCAGGTTAGTCCGAATCATTCTCAATTGCATGTTTTTCTTCCATTATGTATGAATTATTAGTTTTAAAAATCATTGTATACTTTTACGGATTTTCCTGTGAGAATTGATTCCCAAGCGGCGACACCAACAGCAATTGATTTAGCTCCATCAACCACATTAGGCGAGGGGTCCAAATCTTGATCAAGACACTGTTGGAAATGCTGCATATAACGGATAACAGTTTGACCATGTCCATATACACTGGTGTCGGTTTCTGGGGGACAAGTCATTTCTAACGGATGTTTAGCCGCCATCTTATCAAAAACAACTTTGATCTTCCCTTCTTCATTATCGGTAAAATCTGAGACCATAGTGCCTTTTGTTCCATAAAGTGTTACCTGCATCATCGGCATCGGTGGGTGGACGATATCATATAGTCCCATAGCGCGGGAAATTTGTCCGTTTTTGAATTTCAAATTGAGGAAGAAATTATTCATTTGAGGGAATTCAGGAGTCAGCTTCCCTTTGGCCCCGTAGGCGTGAACTTCTTCTACATCTCCAGAAAAACTGCGGAGGATATCAACAGGATGAACTACGCCACCAAACATCAGGTTTTGTGGCACCTCCAATCTCCAAGGTGTCATTTTGTAAACTTCACGCATATCATGGACATAATAGGCTTCTGAAGCCACAATTTCTCCCAAGTCTCCATCCTCAAAAAAACGTCTCATCGTCGAAAATTGGAGATCGAAACGCATAGTTTGACCGACCAGAAATTTGACTTCCTTCTCTCTAACCAGTTCAACCAGCCGTTTAGCATCATCCAAATCAGTGACCATTGGTTTGGTGCAAATAACATGCTTACCTGCTTGAATGGCAGCTACGCAATGTTCAGCATGCAAGTGATCTGGAGAATAAATTGCGACAACGTCGATATCTTCACGTTTCACTAACTCTTTATAGTCTGTTGTCCAGTAAGAAACACCAATCTGTTGTGCATATTTTTTTAGGATATCACTCCTCTTGGCACAGACCCCCCGGAGTTCGTATTTCAAGGACGGAATATCTTGCAACAGAGTTGCCGTGGATCCCATATTAGTTGGATTGATTCCGATTACACCTAATCCGATTTTCATTTCGTTTTTCCCTTTTTTCACAGATGGCCATTGTGTTCATGTTTGACAACATGGCAAACCAATTTATTGTTCAATCCAATAACGGTTGCAAACTCGAGATTGCCGATAGGGCAATCATATTCACTCCTCACTGCCACCCTGTATCCGATTCAACAAAGCGACTTGTAGCTAACCAAACAGTCTTCATACAGCTATTTCAAGGATGATCTGCACTCAATCATAACTATGCTTATTCTAAGAGATGCACTTCTTCTTGTACAGCGATCTTCCACAAAACAGATTCAATCGTGGTTTATAAAAAAAATAGCTATTTCGCTATTCGGTTGCTTGACTTCGGAAATCTGGCACCTCAACAGGGACACCTCCATTGGCAATTGACTGCTCGGACACCAATCCGGGTACGGTATAGTCCATAGCATCATAAACATCCATCGGTGGATCAGTATCATGGAGGATACTGTCGACAAAATCCCTTAACTCAAAGTATTCGCCGCTGACGCCAGCTTGCAATGCCTCTTCAGACGGGTTTTTCCATCTATCTGGTAGAAATCCTTGCTCATAATCTACCAGTGGTTGCCATGCGCCACCATCAATTGAAATCTTTTCTTGGGCTCCAAAACCACGTGATCCTTCAAAACAAGCTTTAGTTCCCTGTAGACTCAAATAAGTGTTTGCAGGTCGAGTAGAGAGCATATCTATTCTAATTTTGATTAAGTAACCACTTTCCGTTTTGCACAACATCAAAACTGTATCTTCCATAGCATGCTCCGGATCTGTGTGGACTCCAGTCCCTAAACAGCAAACGGTAACAACACGTTCATTAAACCATTGTAAAACAGGCCCAAGGCTATGTGTCGCGTAATTGCAACGATTGACCCCGACTTGCCAATAATAACGCCATGTTGGGTTGCCCCCTGCATTGTGGTGAAGATACTTAATATCATGAACGTATTCCGCTTCACCAAAATAGACCTTGCCGAATACTCCTTGTTGAACCATGTTTTTTATCAATACGTTTGGTTTGTGATAACACATGTTTTCAGCCATCATATACTTGGCTTGGCTGTTCTGAACAGTCTCAACTAACTGATAGCACTGTCCAATCGAAACCGCTGCAGTGACTTCGCTTATTACATGTTTGCCAGCTTCAAGTGCTAGAATAGATTGGGGAACGTGGAGGTTCTCTGGTGTTGCCAGCACAACGACGTCAATTTGGTCGAGCATCTCTTCATATTGTGTAAAGCGTTGTTCTATACCAAATTTTTCACCGGTTTCTTCGAGAACATCCTCGTTTAGATCACATATGGCGGTGATTTTAGTCTCAGAAATTGCCGTGAACGGCACCATGAATGAAGATCCTCGATTAGCACCAACAATTCCGATTTTTAGTTCTTCCTTCATCTGTAACTTCCTTAGTCTTTATAAAGTCATAAAAGTTTTTGGTTAATACAAATAGCTGATAGTAAAATTTATTGACTTTTTAAATTTCAAATGAGTTACATTATACATGTTATCAGATTTACTCAACACCTATAATGCGAAGATATGCACTTTCAAGTTTGAGCTGATTAAATTTATCATGTATGACAACACAAGGAACCACTAATGGATTCTAGCCTACGTAATAAATGGCGACAAGACGGTTTTGTTATAGTCAAGGAAGTGTTTGACCTGAAACACACTAATCGGCTCAAATCGATCTGTGAGTTTATTCTTGAACAATGGAGAGTCTGTAATCCGGAAACCGGGAAACCAGGTGGTAACTCAGATGCGACAGTTATGCGACATCTCAACCACTCAGGATATTTCGAAGATAGTGTTTCAGAATTAACTGACTTGATGGATGTCGTAGCTGCTAATGAAGTGTTAGAAATTTGTCGAATTATACTGGGAGAGGAACCGCTTTTTCGATGTACGAGCTTGTTTATGAATCCAACTAGAACCAGTCAGGATGGGAGTTGGCATCGCGATACACAGTTTATTACGAAAACGGAACATGAAGAGGAGGCTAAAATTCAATCCGCTGAAGCTACAGGAAACTCCATACAATTGCAAATCGCATTGCTTGCAAATGATGACGTTGAGTTTGTTCCAGGGTCACACTTAAGATGGGACACAACAGAAGAATACCATATTCGGAAAGCTGATGGTGGAGCTAATAGCCGGTCCAATACAATGTCGGGTTCACAGCGCATTACTCTTCAGCCAGGAGATGTACTGGCATTCAATCCATACGGTCTGCATCGTGGGCGATACCATACTGACAAACCTCGGAGAACTTTAATGCTAACTTACACCAAAATATCTGTACCGTGCAGCGATTATTTCTCTTATCAACCTTGGTTTCTAGAAGAAGGTTACTTGGGAAATCTGACGTCAGGAACACGCCTGTTTTTTGAAACTTTCGTGTCAACCTATAAATCTGATTGGAAAACTGATCTCAATTAGTGTCTTTGCTTGGGTTCTGAGCAGGATCAAATGTACAAAGTATCATCTAAATTTATTGCCAAAATTCTGTCGGGTAAGTTCATTATTGCTAATCGAAGAGGTGCAACATCTCCTAGGGGGAAATTAGGAAAGCCAATTCTATACCCGATTATTTCCAAAAAGAGAAATTTGAAAGAGGGAGAGCTAGGCATTTGGTTATTACTTTTATTCGGTATAGGTATTTTGTAAAAACACGTTTACCCAGTTAGAACAAAATTAAAGTAGTAAGAAAGGTGGTTTCATGGATTGCGCTTTGATTTTTAGAAGCCAGCATCCCCAATCTGTAAAGTATTTGATTCAATTATTGCTTATCTTCGCTCTTCTACCCATAGTTGGTGCTCAGAAACAATCATCAGAGTATCAAGTAGAGGCACGTCGTACATACGAAACCATCGAAATTGATGGCGATCTCAGTGAACCCGGATGGAGAAAAGCAAAACCAGTTGATCGCTTTGTTCAAATTGAACCTCACGAAGGTTCTCCTACATCCCAGCCAATGGAAGTCCGAATACTCTATGATGACAATTACATTTATTTTGGATTTACTTGTTTTGATTCAGATCCTTCCAAATTAGTTGCTAACGAGTTGCGTCGCGACGCCCGTGATTTACATGAAAACGACAATGTGTTTATTCTCTTAGATACTTATAATGATCGTCGAAGTGGCTTTTTCTTCCGTATCAATTCGCTGGGGGCAATGCAGGATAGCAAAGTAACTAATGGCGGCGATAGCATGAATAGGGATTGGGATATTGTTTGGGAATGCCGAACCAAAGTCAATGAAAACAATTGGGTGGTAGAAGTTGCTATTCCTTTTAGTCAACTGCGTTTTGAAAAACGGGAACAAATGGTGTGGGGAATAAATTTGGGTCGGGAAATTCCTCGAAATAAAGAGGAGGCAATCTGGTCTCCCGTTTCAAAATCGTATGGAGGCATGGCAAAGTATCGAACTGCCAATTTGGCATATTTAACTGGTTTGAAAAGTATAGTCCCATCGCGTAACTTGGAATTCTCACCTTATATACTACCTGGACTGACGAAAAGTGATGACTATACCAATCGAGTATTTGATGCTGGATTAGATCTAAAGTATGGTATTACTTCAAACTTGACCGCTGACTTTACTTATAATACTGACTTTGCTCAGGTTGAAGCGGATCAGGAAGAGGTGAATCTTACCCGATTTGACCTGTTCTTCCCCGAAAAGCGGCCTTTCTTTTTAGAAGGAGCAGGGCTATTTGATTTTGGAATCCCAAGAGCAAGTTTCCGTCGGCCTCCTCCACTTCTGCTGTTTTACAGTCGTCGTATTGGTATTGAAGAAGGAAATGCCATTCCGATTACTGCGGGAGCAAAAATTACTGGCAAGACAGGTTCGTATGGCCTAGGCGTCTTGAATGTTCTAACAGATGAATTCTCCAATCCGGAGGACGGAATTGATGTTTCTCCTACAAATTATACGGTGACACGGGTGAAACGCGATGTTCTAGGTCAATCGAGTGTGGGAATAATTGCTGTTAATAAGCAAGATAGTGACAGATATAATCGATCTGGCGGTCTAGACTTTCTATATCGTCCAAATGAAAATTTTAATATGCAGGGAATGTGGGCTAGAACCTTAGACCAAGGAGATATAGGTTCTCCAAAAACTGGTTTTTCCAACCAAGAGAATGCTTGGTCCTTAGGTAGCCGTTGGCGAAACGATTTATTTCGTTTAGAGGGATTATATGTTGATGTCGGTGAGGATTTTAACCCTGAAGTTGGTTTTATTCGACGACAGGGAATTCGCCGAATCCGAAGTGAAATGCGTTACTCACCATGGCCTCGGAAATTTGGAGTTAGGCGTATTTGGATTGGACCGGAGATCGACTACATTCTCAACCGAGACAATCAGCTGGAAACTCGGGATATGACGTTTTTAAGCTGGTTTGAGTTTGAATCAGGAGGATGGATCAATTTTCGAACTAAGCATACCTTGGAGCATCTTGAAGAGGCAGAAGAGATTCGAGGAATTGTTATCTCGGCTGGTAAGTACAGCTTTTCTTCCTTTAGCACTATGATTGAAAGTGACGAAAGTAAAATGGTATCTGGTAGAATAGGGGCTAATTTTGGAGGTTTCTGGGATGGGAGAAGACGCGGTGTTGACTTGGGAATAAGTTTTAAGCCCAATGGACATTTTAGTTTTCAGTCTGGATATGAATTCAATCAAGTTGAGCTTGGGAAAGAATCATTTAATGCGAGTGTGCTAAGTACACGTTTGAGCTACTCAATTTCGACCACGTTGTTTGCCAAAGTGTTTGCTCAATGGAATAACGACGATGATATGATATCCACCAATTTTTTACTGAACTATATTTATCGACCGGGGAGCGATTTCTACTTCGTTTTTAATCAAATTAATGAAAGCGTTAGTACCTCCAATAGCTCATCGGAATCAACATTTATTGTTAAAATGACTTATTGGTGGCATCCATAACTGAAGGTAGCTTCTCTGAAAATATGGGTGTCTAACTAGACTGTGTCTGTATGTTTCTTATTTGCTCCCATTGGATTTATACTTTAATTTCTATGGCGTATTAACTTTAAAGCAAAGGTAATTTCTTGTTGACGTGTCTTGTCAGTATAATTACAATCTTGGTAGGGGCAGGAGTGTGTTATGGCAAAAAAATTAGAAGTGATTTTACTTATACATCTTTTCATTTCGATAGGGTGCTCGACAAAATCAAATCAGATTGTGGTGGATGCCGTTTCTGATGCACAAACCCAGATTCAGTTAGCCAGAAAGGTGGGAGCTGAAGAAACTACAAGTAAAGATTTATTAGAAGCCCAGCAACTACTTGATCGGGCGGGAGAATTAATGTCATCTGGCAAGAATCGCGAGGCCTATCGATTCGCCATGCGAGCTTATCTCAAGGCTGCCGTATCTGAGGCAATTATTACTGCAGGTATGGCGGAAAACGATGCGATTGAGGCTGAAAAGGAGCTAGCTGCTCAATTGGATATTGTAGAAACGAAGCGTCGCGAACTCGCAAGAATAGAAGCCCAACTCGAAGAATTAAAAACTCAATTTGACCAAAATTGGAAGGATTATTAATTGTCCTATTTGATACGAGGAAACTTTGTGGTTAAGCTACTTTGTAGTTTTACTGTTGTATGCCATATGTGTATACACATCGGGTGTGGCTTGACTGTTGATCCCATAGAATTAGAAAACAGCATCATAAATGCTCAGAACGCAATTGATCAAGCTAAAAACTTGGATGCGGAAAAGTTTGCTAAGGAAAGATTAAATCAAGCCAAAGATTTTCTTGAGCAAGCACGACAGGCAAAAGATACTAATAAAGGTGTACAGAGTATAGATTTAGCGTTTCGTGGACAGATGCAGGCGCAGATTGCTGGAGCCTATGCTCGAGAGCAACGTGCTAAACAGAAAACCGATGAGGCATACCAGGCAGATTTGCGTGCCATGGTTCGAGGAATGGAGTATGAAATTCAAATCGCTGAAATAGGGAAAATGATTGCAGAAGAACGAGCCAATCAAGCAGAAATTAGAGAAATAAAGGCAGAAGAACGAGCTAATAGGGCAGAAGTTGAGGCGATACAGTCAAGGAAAGAGACTAACACAACTATAGCAACAACACGAGTTCAGACTCAAATTAATCAAGTCCAGAGTATCCTTGATACAGCAAAAGACTTGGGGGCGTTAGCTTATGCACTAACTGATTATCAAACCGCCGAGAAACAATTAAATCAATCTATTTTCTTCTTGTCGCAAGGACAACTTGATCAAGCCTCAGAAATTGCAGCTCAAGCTGAGCAAACTGCACGAATCGCCAGAACAATGGCAATTAACGGATTAACAGACGCACAGGAAAGTGAGTCACAAGCATATGCAAAAGCCAACTTAGTTGTATCTTATGCTGGAGATGAGATTAGGCAAGCTGAACGAGTCAATGCATTTACTCACGCCAAGGATTTGATAACAAAGGCAAAACGGCTATCCGAACAAGCGGATAATGCTATGCGTCTGGAGAACTATGATCAGGCGATTGATTATGCGAATCAATCAAAGGAACAAGCCAGTCAAGCCTATATTATATCTAAAACAGCTGAAACACAACGCCTAGAACGGGAGGCGTTGGAAGAAAAGATTGCACAAGCAAAAGACATGATTTTTAAAGCTGAAGAAGCATTCAATCAAGATATTGATTTAGTAATTAATCTTGCGCCCAACAAATATGATCAGTCAAAAGCACTACTTGATCAGGCACTTAAGGATTTAAATTCAAATAACTATAATGAAGCTATCAGTAATGCTCAAAAAAGTCTTAGTCAACTGCAAGCATCAATCGAAAACGCCCAGAAGTTGGATAATCTGGAAACGCAGATTGTTCAGGCAGTAAAACGGATTAGGAAAATCGAGGCAACAGGGATTAATCGTACCCGAAATGGGGTTTTAGTCCGATTCAGTAAGGATGTTTTTGAATCCGGAAGTGCTAAACTGAACCAGAAATACTTTTCCATAATTAAGCAACTGGGTCAGGTAATCGAGGGGTTTCCTAATCTCGGAGTCCGTGTTGAATCCCATAGTGATAGTATCGGTGACGCAGTTGAAAACAAAAGACTAACAGGAAGACGAGTTAATGCGTTTATGAAATATTTGTTGGAGAATAGTAATTTGCCAAAAGACCGTTTAACTGCTGTTGGTTTGGGCGAGAAAAACCCAATTGCAAACAATATGAACAAGGTAGGAAGGGATAGAAATCGCCGAATTGACGTCATTTTTCTGACCCGAACTTTTTCTTCACCTAAAAACAAAGATCTTTAATAAATTCGTTTCTAATCACAGATGGGATTTCTGTTTTTTCCTGATAGTTTGGATGATCCGTGAGAACATAGACCTTCGCACTGTTGTTTTTGAGTACTTCGATCTGTTCAGGTGAAAACTCAAAGGAGACATATTGCACCGCAGCAATCCGGTCGTCGCGAGACCTTCCGGGTTCAAATATTGCGGGAATTTTTTCTTCTTGCCCGAGTTGGATAGACAAATACTCATCTAACCCAATTAATGTGTCTAATATCTCTCGAATTCTATTCATCTCAGTAATCTCAATGAAGACAGTTGCTGCCAAGTGACTAGGTTCAGGAATTAAACCATTATAAACGTCAATCTCTTCTTGGATTTTATCTTCATAGACTATCCGTTCGACACGGCTCATTTCTTGGATTTGAAACCGAACCGTATCGCGGTTTTCAAAGACAAGAGTTACTTTGTCTCCGACAAAGACGCGCCGCCGCTTTTTTAACTCTACTACATGTTGATAAAATTCCGGCCTTTCCTTTTCATAATCGGCAATGTTCTTGATATCGCTTAATACCAGCTTTTCCACTCCAGTTCTTCCTCTCGTTTTTTAAAATATCAGATACTATATAATCAGTCGTTCAATGTTTCATACGCTTCCAAAATCAAAAGAATGGGATGAACAGCTTGTTTTTGGACACCTTTTTCAATCTGCAGTTGCGACAATGGGCAATCAGAAACAATAACATCTGCTTCTTGCTGATCGATGGACTGAAAGAGCTTTTGCCCATATTTTAGTGAGAGGTCGTAGGTATCTTTGTGCATGCCCCATACACCGTCAAAGCCAGAGCACCGATCGATAAGCTCTACCTCTGTATCTGGTAATAGGCGAAGTAGGTTTCGGGATGTGTACCCAATGTTTTGGTTCTTCAAATGACAAGGATAATGGTAAGCGATTTTCCCAAATCCTTTGTTAAACTGTGTGTCCAATTTATTATTCCGGTGTAAATTCATTAAATACTCGCAAAGGTCATAGGTGTTAGCAGCAACTTCTTGAGCTCGATTATCATCGACCAACAAAGGATATTCTTCCTTCAGCATCATACTGCAAGTTGGGCTTGGTGCAATGATATCGTATCCTTCCTGTATAACGCGATGCAGGTGATCGATATTTGTTTCAACTTTGGCGACGGTGTTTTCGTATTCTCCGCTATGTAAAGCAGGCGCACCACAACAAACTTGTTCTGGGACTATGACTTCAATATTATTTCGCTTCAAAACCTCAACAGCCGCTTGTCCAATGTTTGGACAATTATAGTTGACTGTGCAAGTGAAAAAGAGTGCGACTTTACCGTTTATTTCACCATCTAAGGAAGTTGGATGATGATTTTCACGAAACCAGTCCTCGAAAGTCTCTCGGTGGTATTCAGGTAGGTTTCGGTCTCGGTGGATACCCATAACTTTTTCAGTGATAGCACGACTCGTTTTGTTATTGTTTGCCCAATTTACGAGTGATGGAAAACTACTGCCTATCTTGCCAATGAGCTCAGGATTTCCTAAAATCTTATTTTGTAAGGATGATGAACCACTCTGTTTGTTCCAAACCAATTTCGCCCGTTGCATTAGCCGAGGAAAATCAATTGCCCATCTGTGGGGTGGTATATAGGGGCATTTAGGATAACAAAGTTTACATTGGTAACATAGATCAACAACTTCTTTCTTTTCTTCCTCCACCATCTTTGTGGCATCATCTTCGTGCGTATCAACGAAATCAAACAAGACAGGGAACGAGTCGCACAAATTAAAACAAAGTTGACAGCCATAACAAATGTCATAGACACGATCGAGTTCAGCATCCAGATCGGTCAAATCCCAATACACTTCTTCTGTTGTTTTATATGTCATTTTTTTGCTCGTTAGTACCACATGAAACTAATCAAGAAATGCTTTAATCAACTAAATCAAAATTAAGGAACAGCGGGGGATTTAAGCTAAACCATAAAGAAAGGTGGATACGTGTGTACCCACCTGAAATTCTATTTTGGAATAAAGTAAACACTATAACGTGTTCTTTACTCTAATTATGTGATGTCTAGCTCATCTAAACCTTTTTGGAATCTGTTAGCGTGGGACCTCTCTGCCCGAGCTAAAGTTTCCATCCATTCGGCAATTTCTTCAAAGCCTTCATCACGCGCAGTTCTTGACATGCCTGGATACATCTGAGTGTATTCATAAGTTTCCCCTTCAACAGCCGAAGCCAAATTCTTTTCAGTATCCCCGATGGGCATATCTGTGGCTGGATCAGCGACTGCTTTAAGGAAATCTAGGTGGCCATGTGCATGCCCTGTTTCAGCTTCAGCAGTGTCACGGAATAAACCACCTACATCCGGATACCCTTCAATGTCTGCCTGACGAGCAAAGTAGGTATAACGGCGGTTTGCTTGTGACTCTCCAGCAAAGGCTTCTTTTAAGTTTTCGTGGGTCTTTGTATCCCTTAATTCTGGCATTTCTCATCTCCTTATGAAATTAGATTTTACTAATCATGATTCAGTTTTTTGACAACTCGGACATAAACCGTAGAACTCCAATTTGTAATCAAGTAGTTTAAAGCCTTGTGACTTTAATAGATCCATATTCAGGTTCTTCACCAATGATTGATCTATATCGTAAACCTGATTACAATTAACACACTGCAAATGAAAGTGTCGGTGTAGATCCCCGTCGTAACGGGAGACCCCACCGCACTCCAACCGTCGCAAAAGCCCAAGATTCTCTAATACACCTAAATTACGGTAAACTGTTCCTAGGCTTATCTTTGGAAGATGACAGCGCACCACTTCGTATATCTCTTTAGCCGTCGGATGAGTTCCCATCTTCCTCAATTCTGTTAGGAGTATCTGACGCTGCCGAGTTACCCGCTGCCCTGTTTCACGGAGTATTTGTTCCATATTTTCCTGAGGTTTCTGAAAACCTACTCAAACCAACAAATTTAAAGCTGTCGACCATAAAAAACAACTAAATATTGCCAGTAACAGGAATCATTACTAACAGCTAATTATACAAACACTTAGACTATGATGCAAGAAAAACTTTGAACTATGAATCTATTGGGAGGAGAGAAAAGTAGTCAGGTTCCTGATGGCAGAATGAATTACCAACTGACCTGACAAAATTCCTCATAATCAATCAATTCATGGATAGCTGGGTTTTCACCACAAATTGGACATTCAGGATCTTGTCGGAGTTTTAATTTCTTGAATTCCATATTCAAGGCATTGAAAAGTAACAGGTGACCGATAAGCGGTTCCCCAATATCCAATAAAACCTTGATCGTCTCAATTGCCTGCACATTACCAACTATTCCAGGGAGAACGCCTAAAACCCCTGCTTCCTGACAGCTGGGAGCCATACCCGGAGGAGGAGGAACAGGATAAAGACACCGATAACAGGGCCCTTTCCCTGGTGAGAAAACGGTTGCCTGTCCTTCAAACTGGAAAATACTGCCATGCACATTTGGTTTTCCAAGCATTACACAGGCATCATTAATTAAGTAGCGAGTAGGAAAATTATCGCAACCATCGAGCACAAGATCATATTTCTCAATAAGTTCCAAGGCATTTTCGCTAGATATGCGATCTGTATAGGCAACTACCTCTACATCTGGGTTAATATCAGCAATTGCTTCCATCGCTGACTCAGTTTTGAGGCGACCAATATCGTTTGTTCCATGTAGTATCTGCCGTTGAAGGTTGCTCAAATCAACTACATCCATATCGATTATCCCTAAAGTGCCAACCCCTGCCGCTGCGAGATACAGAGCGGCTGGGGAACCAAGACCTCCAGCACCGATCAGCAACACTTTAGCCTCAAGAAGTTTTGTTTGTCCAGTTCCACCAACTTCCTTGAGGATAATATGCCGACTATACCTCTCTATCTGTTCATTACTAAAATTGAACACTTGATTAATACCTCTAATTTCTAAATTTGGATGAAAATGTGGGAGGTGTCAAACCGTATGTATTATTTCTCTAGGTTGACAAGAAGACTGGAAACATCTAAATTTGAAGTGGAGGAAACTAGAACTGCGAATCGTTCCCGAGAATCTTCAGATGCCCTTTTAAGCGTAAAGTCCGCATTACCATATACCTTTTCAAGGACGGGGGATAATTCGAGCTTGACAGCCTCGAAAGTTTCCTGCGTATTTGGCGCCAGATGTCGATTGTTGACCATAAACAGGATTTCGCTTCCTTTGAACCTAACTTTATTTCCAAGGCCTTGCTCTTGTTCCAATTTTTGGCACTTCTTAAAAGTTTTGACAAAAGCCTGACTAATCTTTTGGTGATTATTCCCTTCTACTTTTTCCTTTTGGTTATACAGGAACCCATGACGATTTCGAGCGTTATCAATGCTATAATTCACACGCTTGGAAATGAGCAAAACCCCTGGCCCAGCATGAGTGAAAGAGTAATCAGCATAATTCAGATAATCATCATGATCGGCTTCTTCCATCCATTTATTGAAGACCTGAATAAAATCTTGGTAACTTATAGAACTGTCTTCGGTAACAAAAACTTTTACATTAATTTGTTGTAAATCTATGACATCCAATTTGTGAGAATTCCCCCAGGATTTTATGAGATAGTTTTATCAGATTTGTCCAAAATCTATGATTAACACGCAAGTATAGCACGAAGCATTTAGCTCATTCACCTTTACGAATTAAAAGACGATAGTGCTGGCCAATCTTTTTAGTGTCGACAATTTCGTGTCCATCATTTGTCAAACTAGTAGGGACGTTTTCAATGGGTTCACCATCATCAATGGTAATCTCCAATAGCTCTCCTAGATTCATCTGCTCCAGTCTAACCTTGGCTTGAACATAGTTAAATGGGCAAGCAACTCCTTTCAGGTCCATGGCATCGACGATTGCTTCGGCTTCAGTTGCTGATTTTGGAATTCTAGCTGGTGCAGCTTCACGTTTCTTACGTCCTCGAGCTTGGTCCTCTTCTTCTTGCCGAATCTGCATTCGTCCATAAACATTATGGGATTGCTCGACAAACAGGGTTGCTTCTTCAACCCGACGATGTGTTAATTCCTCATCGAATGTGGAGGTGTTTTCCTCAACGGCTTTGAATAGGTGTTCACCATAAGCCGAGAAGAAAATCTGCGTATCAAAGAATCGATCTCGAAATTCCCGAACCGTCGTTTCATTATCGATGTATTGTATGCCTTCGGTCGTCAGAAGACCATCAGCCGCATGAATCATGGCTTCGAGCGAACGCTCAGCTGAAGCTTCAAACTCATTGTCTTCCAGATGAACACCAGCTTCGTAGATCAACCGATCAGCTTCTTCCAATTTGAAAGAGACCAACGCTACCAATTGCCCCGCACATTCACCCACGCCCTTTTGCAACTTGAACTCTTTGGTGTCACCTGTGTCGATGTAATAGCTGGGATCCTCTTCATAAGACGGGATTTCGTCATACTGTTTCAGAACTGCCTTGATTTCAGGTTTTCCCAACCGTTCAATATAACCCGTGAAGGTTTCGTCTTCATCAGTTCGCTCATCCAGATATCGATCAGTCAAATGTTCGATGAACTGTGGAATGTGCTTACCATGAATCTTACCTGAGGCTAAGCCATAAGAGCCAGCATTCTCGACAGCATGTCCTCCCAACATCACTTGATAATAAGGAGCAATGTGCCCCTGAAGACGACGGGAAGAACCAAAAAAACCAATGTTGGCTATATGATGTGCACCGCAAGAGTTAGGACAACCGCTGATTTTGATCCTCAAGTCTTTGATTTCTTCCTTGACTCCATTTTCCAAAAAGTGACCTCGTAGTGAGGCTGCCAAACCTCGTGAAGAAGAAATCCCTAACTTACAGGAATCAGTACCAGGACAGGCCGTAATATCAGTCAGTCGTTCAGCATCACCTTCTGCCAAGCCAATAGCTTGCAGTTCATTATAGACAGAGGGTAGGTCACTCATCGTAACCCAGCGCAGAACGATATTCTGTTCCACAGTAGCTCGAACTGTATCTTTGACATATTTGCGAGCTATGTCAGCCAAACCACGGGTTTGGTCCGATGTGATGTCGCCTAAAGGCAGAGTGACTTGTACCACAGCATAGCCCGGTTGTGCTTGAGGTTTAACGTTGGTGGCATACCAAGCATGAAATCCATCTGGTTTTACTGCACCGTTGAGCTGGGTTGGCGGTTTAAGCGGCGACTCATCAAATTTATCTAGGTCATCCAAATGGGATGTCCATGCTGGGTCATGGCGCAACTTCTCCCGTTCAGCATAAACTTCACGACGAAATTCGTCGATACCGAGTTTCGCGACTACAAATTTCATCCGAGCTTTATTTCGGTTTTTGCGCTCGCCTAATCGACTAAAGACTTTAGCCATTGCTTGCGAAACGGGTAGAAGTTCTTCGACAGGTAGAAATTCCTCTAGGATCTTAGCTCTATGAGGGACTGCCCCAAGTCCTCCACCGACATGCATCTTAAATCCATGTTTTTTCTCACCATCGACTTCTTTTACAACAGCTACAGCACCAATGTCATGCATCTGGGCAAAGCCACAAGCGTGATCGTGACAACCAGAAAAAGAAATCTTAAACTTTCGGCCAAAATCCTGCCCATCTGGGTGCCCAAGGAGGAAAGATGAAAGGGCTTTGGCATAAGGAGTTACATCAAACGTTTCATCATTACAAACACCTGATAGTGGGCACGCAGTAACATTTCGAACGACATTCCCGCATGCCTCTTTGGTAGTAATTCCAACTGAAGCTAACCGTCGCATCAGTTCAGGAGTATTGTTAATATCAACGTAGTGGTACTGAACATCTTGCCGAGTAGTAATGTGTATAATGTTATCGGAAAACTCTTCACCAATGTCGGCCAACATTTCCAATTGGTCAGCCTTCAAACCACCGTAAGGAATTTTGACCCGAATCATTTGGGACCCTTCATCCCGTTGGCCGTAGACACCGTGACGGAGTCTAAATTCGGTGAAGACCTCTTCTGCTCCTTGACCAGATTGGACACGACCGAGTTGAATTTCGTAAATCTCGATGGCTCGGGCAACATCTGGAGCAATTGCTTCTGCGTTATAAGGGACTAATTGTTCTGTTGCCATTTTTTTTAACTCCTTTCACTCAGGTTATGGATATGGTGGGAAAGAACCAACCTTGGCCAATTACACAATTTCGTTCTAAATTTGTTTTGGGAGAATACTAAACTATAATATATAAAGAATCATTATACTGTAAAATGCAAACCTAGGCAAGTTTAGAACTCAAAAAAACAATCGCCCGGATTTCAATTCTGGAGTAAGTCGTCCTCCGGTCAGAGATTAGCTACCATCCATTGATAAGATTTTGTTTGACCAATTCCGTCATTCTCACGTCCTTCGTATTCGCATGTCCAGACACCATTATAACCCGAATTCTTCAAGAAACGCACCGCTTTCTTGAGATGAATTTCACCTTCTCCCAACGCTTCACCACGATAAGTTTCTCGAGATCCACGGCCATCTTTTAGATGCATATGCAATGTGTATGGCGCAAGAATTTCATAGTACCTACTCACTTGATCAAGATCGTGGCCAAACCAACGATAATTCATAGTATCAAGACAGACACCCACCAAAGCCGAATCAACTCGCTGAATCAGCTCAAGTTGTAAATCTCCGTCGTTTGTAACAACTCCATGATTATCAACTGCCAACAGAATTTCGTCTCGTTCCGCGAATTGCTCCAAACACCGTTTTAAGCAGGTTTCCATGGCTTCAATCCAACGAGGCTCAGGCACACTATCCTTTGGTGATCCTCCTTCCATTCGCAATGTTGAAGTCCCTAAAGTGTGAGCAAGACTTGCAATGCGTTCAACCCGATCGACTTGTGTTTTAACCTCTTGTGGGTCGAGGACAACGAAATCGTTTCCGGCAGCAACAGCTGAAACTTTCAGATCATATGAATCAATTTTTTTTCGTAAATCCTCGGCATTATTTTCAGCATCCTCTCCCCAAATACTACCAATCTGGATTTCCACGTACTTGTAGCCGGTTTCACTACAATAGGCTAGGAAATCGTCCATTGACCCGGCAAAATTATAATGGATGATCCCCAATTTTGTATCCATTTTTCACTCCCAATTTAAGATTTAAGCCCAATCTTTTTTAAATATTCAAGATATGAATACGTCTCTTTGCAAGTTTAACTGTAAATTGAATAAGACATCAAGGCTTTTTATATAACCAATTCTCATTTAATCAAAAAAATGAGCCGAGTGCCATAGGACGACCTTCGTTTTCAACATTCCAAATCTCAGCTAACGCGGAGATCTTTTCGTCTGACAAATAGCAGTAGCGTTGAACCCACATCCCATCTGCAGCAGTGTCTCTAATAACAGTCACTGTTTGCTTCCATTGTTCTAGTGGGACGTATCCGTGTGCCAGCGGGGTTACAGGTACCCTTTCACCAACTTGTCGAACGACTTCATCCACTCGATGGGCAAAGGTTTCGAAATGGACAGGATGATTCTCAGTTGCTCTTGGAATATGGTAATTAGCAAAGGTAGGGGATTTAATATCATCTGGTAAATTGAACCAAGTTTTGATAGCCTCAAGAATAGCTGATTCTCCTAGATCCGGATTCCAACTTTTCAAAACCTGACCATACCAACGTGGCATCGAAGACCAATGAAAAGTATAGAGTTTAGGACGAACACACTGCACGGTTTCTGCCAACCGCCCGTAATCCATGCCACTGGATCGATTGAACGGTGGGGCCCAACCGTTGGCTACCAACTCAATGTTAGCATATCCTGATTGATCCATTGCTTTGCGAATCTCATGATATAAACCATGGACAACATCTGATTTGAACCGTAAAAAATCGCAGTAACCGGAGAAACGCACCAATAGGTCTATTATTTCCGATGGATTTTGAACAATGCGTTTGGTATGATCTAGCCGATCCGAAGTCAAATTGTGCAAGTAATTCCACAGATCAATTACGTCCTGTTCAATTCTTTTCGAATCATACCCAAGTTCTTGCATATGTTGACGTGAATGTGCATTGAAGCAACTAAAATGATCTTCCAACAAATAGGTGGTATACTCAACCCAATCTAAACAAATACCATCTACTCGTGGTTGCTGACTGATTTCATCTAGAACAGTCGCTATAACCCAAGCACGCACATTGGGAGAACTAGGGCAACCTTGATTGGCCACCCGCCGATTTGGATCCGGAATCTGCCCATTAATCCACCGCATTTTATCCTCATCCCTGAGTTTTGGTATCGCTAGTGGTGTAACAGAAGCATAGATCTTCCAACCTCGTTTTTTCGCTGATTCGTGAATCTTGTCAGGCAAATCTGCATCTAGATCATTTGGAATCTCTTTCCATTCAGGTTTGTAGTGTAGGTTATCGTACCATGACAGATCCGGTTTTTTTGCACGGAAACTTTCCAGATACAGTTCGTGTTTTCCCCATACTGGGCGGTCAAAGACTCTATAATAACCGTCAATGTCGAGTGGTGGAGCACGAAAACCTGTGTGGGAATCTGATTGACGATTCAACGTACGGCTACAATTGATTGCTGTTGCTCCAGTCGACTCGATACGATCCATGACTGCATTCATGCCTTCAACTTGTACATCCAATGGTGTCATTACTATGCCAAGAAATTTCGCCACGTGATTTCCTCTTGTTTAATTTAAATTATTTTATCCTGTCGGTGTGAAAGTCAGATTTCATATAATAATAACGTATTTGATGACCTATGAAAATGGATTATGCAATCTGAAAATTTTGGTTGATTTTCGCATGCTTAACGACCTTTCCGTAATTGTGAACCATAGGGTGCGAACACGCTAAGGATAAGTTTTTTGCTAGCCCAATATCCCTCTACGATCTATAGATTTTTAGTGGTAATCCTGATATAATTGCTTCTAGAAAATTCAAAATTCTAGTTTACATAAATTTGGTAGCTCGAACTTCATAACCCAAAACACATATTAATTAGCGATACTGATATTTAAGTGGCTAAAACAGAATTCCTAGGAGTCCAGACTTTGAAAAAGATCATTATCATGTCACTTTATTTGCTATTCTTTTTGTCACTGATCTCTTGTACTAGTGACAAAAAGAATAGCCATAAAACTTCATCAATAGCTGAACCTGCTAACGATATGTTAGCCCAAATCCAAAGAAAAGGTATTATCCTTGTTTCAACAGATCCAAATTATGAACCACAATCATATTTAACAGAACAGGGGGAATTTGTTGGTTTTGACATCGATGTTGCTAAGGAAATCGGTAAGCGCTTGGGTGTAAAAGTAAAATTCAGTACCCCAGACTGGGATCTAGTTGCTGCTGGGAATTGGGGAGGTCAGTGGGACATGAGTGTTGGTTCAATGGCTATTACAACCAGACGTCAAGAAATACTCGATTTCGCACAGCCCCCCTATTACTATACAGTAGCACAGTTTGCGGCAACTGATAGTTCGGGGATCAATGCATTAGAGGATGTTAACGGACAGAGTATTTGTGTTTGTGTCTCTACGGTTTACGAAGATTGGCTTAACGGTATAGTAGAGTTCCCGAAATCGAGCCTTTATGCAAATCCACCAATGAACATTACTGTCATTCCACTAAAAACGGACAACGAATGTGTCCAATCGATTCAGGTGGGGCGTGAAGAGTTTGCCATTTTTCTTACCTCTAACACAATTATTGAAGCGGCTATAAAACATGGAATACCTGTTCACAAAGTGGGTCACCCTGTGTTTGCAGAGAATTTGGCGGTTGCTTTTGATAAAAATAGCTTTAAGGATAATACCCGCTTGGTAAAAAAGGTGAGTAAAATTATTATTGACATGCATGAAGATGAAACACTCAGCACTTTTTCAATAAAGTGGTTTAAGGAAGATAGAACCAAAGACCCAAGTATATGAACCACACATCTGGTTCTGATTTCAAGAGCCAAAGCGAACTGATTGAAGAACTCAGGAAACGACAGCAATTTCGTTTTCAACTTGGCGTTTACTTATCTTGGTTGAGTTTGCTTATTATCCTGTTATTCGCTTTTAGCGGTCTTGAAGCTCAGTTTTTGGGGATTCAGATCAGAACCATTAAACTCGATTTTCAATTTATCCGTAGGCATACTCCTTTTATTGCTAGCGGCATTGGTTTAACAATTCTCCTGTCTTTTTTCTCTATTATTTTGGCATCCTGTTTAGCTTTCTTAGGTGCGCTCGGTCGGTTGTCCAAGATTCCATTTGTCTATGCTTTAGCGACCTTCTACATATCCCTAATTCGTGGAACTCCACTCTTGTTACAGATTATTTTCTTCTATCTAGGATTGCCTCAGTTGGGCATACGTTTATCTGGTATGGTAGCTGGAATTTTAGCATTAGGAATTAACTATGGAGCTTACATGACTGAAATTTTTCGGGCGGGTATCCAGTCGGTGGGAATAGGTCAACGGGAAGCTGCATTGGCAATAGGCATGACCCAACGCCAGTTGATGCAAAGAATCGTATTGCCACAGGCGATTCGGCTGGTCATTCCTCCAATTGGAAATCAGTTTATTGCTATGCTGAAGGATACCGCGCTGGTTTCCGTTACTGGTTTTGTCTGGGAAATTCTATGGAGAGCACAGAAGCAAGGTCGTGCATACTTCCGGAATCTAGAAGCATTATTTATTGCTGCCATTTTTTACTGGATTCTAACCATTATCTTCTCTCTAATTCAAGGACGTGTGGAAGCATACTTAGCTAAAGGCGATCGCTGATGCCATCAATTGTAGACATTTGTCACCTAGACAAATATTTCGGCCGACTTCATGTCTTGAAAAATATTTCGTTCTCGGTTGATGCAACCGAGGTTATTTGTATTATTGGACGCAGTGGTTCCGGCAAAAGCACTTTGTTGAGATGCATCAATTTTCTAGAGACACCAGATCATGGCTCAATTAGTGTCGATGGAATTGTAATTAATGCCAGTGAAAGCGGCCGTAGTTATCACCGTCGCCTCCATAAGATACGGTTAAAAACCGGGATGGTGTTTCAGTCTTTCAATCTGTTTCCTCACATGACTGTTTTACAGAACGTCATAGAAGGTCCTATTACAGTCAAAAGAACAGATCCAAAGGAAGCTATCGAAATTGGGAAATACAACTTGGAAAAAGTGGGATTGACCGACAAACGGGATGAATATCCATCGCGCCTTTCCGGCGGGCAGCAACAACGTGTAGCTATCGCCCGTGCATTAGCTATGCAACCCAAAATTATGTTGTTTGACGAGCCAACTTCATCACTAGACCCAGAGCTAATCGCTGAGGTTCTCAACGTAATGCAGCAACTAGTTGAAGATGGAATGACCATGCTAATCGTAACACACGAAATGGGATTCGCTCGTAATTTCGCTGATCGCGTGATATTCATCAATGAAGGTCACTTTGTTGAGGTAGGATCGCCAGATCAGATTTTCTCAGAGCCACGGGACCAACGAACACAAATTTTCTTGGATGCTCTCAAACGTTTTAATCAAGCTGAAAACAAATAAAAAAGGATACAAACTATGTGGATATCTAATAGGAAACCAAAGCATGGGTCGAACCAACCAGGTTTGTACTTGTTAATTTGTCTACTGTCAATTCAGGTATTAGCAGATGATGGTAAAGTGAATCTAACTATCCCAATATCCCGTGCACGAGCACGGGATATTGGGATTCAAATCGGAATCTATCAACCAGGGGCATACAATGCTATAACCGATGTACCTGGTGTCAAAGTGGGACATGTTACCCTGAATGAAGGAAATAGTATACGAACAGGTGTCACGGCTATCATTCCACGTGATAACATCTGGAAAAACCGGTTGTTTGGAGCAAGTTACACCATCCATGGAAATGGTGAAACTACTGGTATGGCAAGAATAAATCAAGCTGGATGGATTGAATCACCGATAATGCTAACCAACACTTTGAGTGTCGGTGCAGTACATGACGGCGTTGTCAGACACACCATTAAGCATTATCCGGATAACCATGTCATTCTTCCTATTGTAGCTGAATGCTATGATGGTGGGTTAAATGATATCAGTGGACTGCATGTGACAGCTGATCATACCATTCAAGCAATCGAAAAAGCGAAAAGCGGTTGGGTGGCAGAAGGATGTGTTGGTGGTGGCACAGGAATGCGATGTTACGGATTCAAGGCAGGAATTGGAACAGCTTCAAGAATCTTACCCAAAAAACAGGGAGGATACACAGTTGGTGTTTTAGTTAATTCCAATGGGGGGCGTCGTCACCAGCTTCGGATTGACGGCGTCCCCGTAGGTCAAGAAATGACTGATTCCAAAATCAAAAGCTATCGTGACGGTTCATTTATTGTTGTCGTAGCTACCGATGCCCCTCTGGTTCACCGTCAATTGATGCAACTAGCTAAGAGGGCAACGAATGGACTAGCTCGCACAGGGACACCCAGCACTGTTAGTAGTGGAGAATTTGTGGTCGCTTTCTCAACAGCCAACGTAATTCCCCTTAGACCGGAAAATGGGACATTTGCTCTTAATATACTTGCTGATTATCAACTGGACGGGCTTTATCAAGCAGTGGTCGAAACCACTGAAGAAGCCATAGTTAATTCGATGACAACAGCAGTGACAACTACCGGAAGAAAGGGAAGGATAATTAAAGCTATACCTCTCGGTCATTTACAGGCAATTATGAAAAAATATGGGCGTTGACTGACCGAATTACGGCAAGATGAAGCGCGAATCCTCTTATAATGGATGGAAGAATCAAAATTAGGAAGCATTTGGATAATTTATAAGCTAATATCAGTTGTTCCATTGCAAAGCCACTACAAAGACAGGAAATTACCAAGCAGTTTTTTGCCTTCTATAGTTAGAATCGACTCAGGATGAAACTGCACTCCGAAAATCGAAATCTCTTTGTGTTGGATTCCCATGATTTCGCCTTGATCTGTCCATGCAGTTAATTCTAAACAATCCGGTAAACTCTTATTTTGAATAATAAGGGAATGATAACGAGTCGCATCAAAAGGAGAAGGCAACCCTTGAAAAATTTCTCGATTTTTGTGATATATAGGTGACGTTTTTCCGTGCATTAATCGGTTCGCCCGAACAATATTTCCGCCGAATACTTGGCCAACGCATTGGTGTCCCAAACATACTCCTAAAATTGGCACACGACCAGCATAATGTTTGATCACCTGACAAGAAATCCCGGCTTCGTTTGGCGTACAAGGACCGGGTGAAATTACAATCTTTTCTGGATTTAGTTTTTCAATTTGATCAATCAAAATTTTATCGTTTCGGAAAACGACTAGATCCGCACCCAACTCCCCAAAATATTGAACCAAGTTATATGTAAAAGAGTCATAATTATCAATCATCAAAATCATTTCTCTCACTCCAGTCCTAATTCAGCCAACTCAACAGCACGGATCACAGTACGTGCCTTATTGACAGTTTCTTGGAATTCAGTTTCGTTGACGGAATCTGCTACGATCCCACCACCAGCTTGCACATAGGCTATTCCATCCTTAACAATAATTGTCCGGATTGTAATTGCCGTATCAGAATTGCCATCGAAACTGAAATACCCAACTGCTCCACCGTAGCAACCACGACGAGTCCGTTCCAACTCATCAATAATTTCCATGGCACGTATCTTCGGAGCCCCCGACAAAGTCCCTGCGGGGAAACAAGCACGAATTACATCAAAAGCACTCATTCCTTGACGCAATTTCCCTTCCACTTGAGAAACAATATGCATCACATGTGAGTAGCGCTCAATAGCCATCATTTTGCTAACGCGTACTGTATTGTACTCGCACACTCGCCCTAAATCATTACGTCCCAGATCAACCAACATCACATGTTCAGCCAGCTCTTTAGGGTCTTCAATCAGCTCTCTTGCTAAGGCTTCATCTTCTTCTGGTGTTTGGCCTCTGGGTTTGGTCCCCGCAATGGGGCAAGTTTCCGCCATGCCATCTTCAACTCGTACCATCATCTCAGGAGAAGCACCAGCGATTTTCAGATTATCCCCCAACTTTAAATAATACATATACGGAGAGGGGTTAATCATCCGCAGAGCACGATATACCTCAAATACCTCAACAGAAATTGGCGTACTGAACCGCTGTGAAGGAACGACTTGTATGATATCGCCTGCACCAATATATTCTTTAGCCAAATCGATAATCTTTTCATAATCAACTTTAATGAAGTTAGATTTTACTTCCACAGGTTGTATATCTTGGGTTACAAATCCTGATTCTAACTTTAAAGGCTGTTTGAGTTTGGCAATCAGTTCATCGATTTGTGATGTGGCTGTTTCATAGGCGGCATCAACATCACCTTCCACATGAGCATTGGCGACTACCTTAATCTGGTGGCTGACATGATCGAATACTAAGATAGTATCTGTCAACATGAAAAAACTGTCAGGCAAATCCAAGTCATCTTCTGTTGAATCGGGCAAATCCTCAAAAAAACGCACCATATCATAGCCTAGATAGCCAACAACTCCTCCATGGAAACGTGGAAGACCTTCTACTTCAACTGGTTGATAGGCTTTAATTAAATTTTCTAATTCCAAGAATGGATCTTCACATTTTCGTTCGATTATTTGACCTGTTTTAGTCGCTTCGATTTTTACTTGGTTCCCTTTGCTTTGGAAGATCAAAGACGGTTCACTACCAAGAAAGGAGTATCGCGCAGCCTTTTCTCCGCCTTCCACGCTCTCGAGAAGAAAGGCATAATCACTTTTCCCTATCTTATAGAATGCGGATACAGGAGTTTCTAAATCGGCAAGAATCGGTTTATAAACAGGAATTAAGTTGCCTTGTTTCGCTTTTTTTCTAAACTGATCCAAAGTTGGGAAATACATTAATAAATCTCCACGCCTTTGTTCCTTAGTAAATTTCTTTTCGTAATTAAATAAAAAAAGCCGTAGACATCACATTCAGTATGCCTACGACTTATTTTCTATCTGAGGGCTTTGATTCCTATACAGGCACACTCCTACCCCAACTGATATGCCACCAACGCCTGATACATGAAATCACTGTAGTTCCTTGGTTGCCAAGTATTCATCTTTAACCCATTCCCGGAGGATCGGAGTAAGAGTAGCATAATCCACAGTAATGAGTCAAGACAGATCCAACCTAAGCGTTTATTATGACCGGTCAAGCTTTACAATCGCTATTTCAAGTGCTATACTGCGAACTGCGGGATTTATAGACGTAAGGATCAGTAAGAATGTATTATGATGAACAACGCAGAATATACACAGCATGATCAACCGACTTCCAGAAGGAGGTTTGTAAAAGAAACAATTGGTCTAACAACTTCGGTGCTAGCTGCCAATTTATTTCCTAGCCAAACATGGGCAGAGGGATGGGTTCAATACGATCCAAGAGAAGACGTTTATTATGGTAGTCGCTATGGTATTATCGAGCATCATCGACCATCGGATGACCTCTCTGGTGAAAAATTTATATTTGTGAGACTCCAATATCCAGGAGGAGACTGGTACACTAACATAATAAATTACTATCGATGGCCATCAGATCTGAAATTTTCTCAGGTACTGTCCAATAACACCTCTATCAACGTTGGGAATTATCAAAACCCCCAATATATCTCAATCGATGACGATGATATTTTTGTCTACCCGTATATCTTCATGACAGGACACAGAGGCATACGATTATCTAAAACACAAACCAACCGATTACGAGAATATATCGAGCGCGGAGGGTTTATCCACGCTGAAGATTGCGATATTCGCCTTAATGGAGGGCGTGGATTTATGCGTCCATCAGTCCATCGTTTGATGGAACAACTCTTTCCAAGCAAAAAATTTGAACGGCTTGATTTAAGCCATCCAGTTTATCATACACTATATGACCATGACGAGTATCTCGGAGGTGACAAAGTTACCTATCCATACGCCACCTACGACGAAGCTCTTATGATAGATGGCCGTATTGCAGTTTACTTTTCATCAACTGATTATAACTGTGCTTGGGAAGGACGTCCATGCTCACCAGGGGGAGAAGAACAACGACGGTGGGCGTTTGAACAAGGAATGAATATAGTGGCTTATGCCCTTAGTCGCTAGCAATTCGTTACTCCTTAGCTTTGTGCTTGTTTCTCTAGCATTTTAACTGAATCAATAGCTTTTTCTCTTCGCTAAAACCACAAGAAGAAAATTTAAGCTGGAAAAATGAAATACAATCAACCTTCTTAGCATTGAAGAACTAAGCTTTCCCAAACATCAAAAATTTATGTTCATCTCCCCAGCATCATAGTCCCAACTGAAGCAATTGTGCTTTGATTTTTCATCAATTATGCAAGAAAACAATCAAAAGGATTTCTTAAATGAGTCAATCGTCACCTAATCCTAATAGCTCGCCTTCTATGTTTCAAACTGACTTCCCCTCTTCCGAATTTTCAGCTCGTCGTAAAGATGTCTTTGATCGGATAGGCAGTAATGCAGTAGCCGTTTTGCAAGGTGCGTCTCCTAGGGGAGAACTAGAATTATTTCGACAATCCAACGAATTCTACTATTTATGTGGGATAGAAGTGCCTTATGCCTATTTACTTCTTGATGCCTGCAGCCGTAAAACCATCCTTTATCTTCCTAAGCGAAATGTAGATCAAGAGCGTAGTGAAGGCCCTATTTTGAACGCTGATGACGCTGATTTGGCAGAAAAACTCACAGGTGTAGATGAGGTCCGGAGGACAGAGGAATTTTCAGCTGACATTGCAGATGCTGAAACTGTCTACGTACCACAAGGTAGTGAGAAACATCATAATCCATTAGATTTATTGAATACACATCCAACGAGAGAAGTACGTTTCATTCAAAAGTTAAAGGACTTTTGTCCACAGGTTAAAATTCAGGACTTATCACCAATTATCTTCTCCCTCCGCACGTTAAAGAGTCCAAATGAGATCAAGCTGATGCAACGTGCGGGACAACTTACTGGTTTAGCAGTCGCAGAAGCCATGCGATGTACGAAACCTGGTATCATGGAATTTCAACTTAGATCAGTTGCAGATTTCATCTTTCTCGCCAATGGCGCAAAAGGCGGGGGGTATCCAGCTATCATTGCAGGAGGTGCCAATGCATGGTACGGGCATTATTTTCGCAACAATTGTGAACTGCAGGATGGAGATTTAGTTCTAATGGATTATGCCCCTGATTATGGTTATTATACAAGTGATATTGGTCGTATGTGGCCTATTAACGGCGAGTATACAGCATGGCAAAGGGAATTGTACGGTTTCATTGTAGAATACCATAAAACCTTGTTAAAATTAATTCGACCGGATGTATTGGCTTCACAAATCATGGACGAGGCCGCCATAACAATGGAAGATCTAATTAACAGAACAAACTTTTCAAAAGATTACTATGAAAAAGCCGCTCGAAAAGCCTTAGAATTTCGGGGGCATTTATCCCATACTGTTGGTATGGACGTACATGATAGGGGAGATTACCGCTCTCAACCATTAATAACGGGAACAGTGTTCTCAGTAGATCCAATGATGTGGATTCCCGAAGAGAAACTCTATATTCGTGTCGAAGACACAGTTATCATAACTGAAAATGGAATGGAGAACTTGACTCAGCTAGCTCCATTAGAGCTTGATGATGTCGAAATGGTAATGAAGGAAAAAGGCATCCTGGAAAATCACCATTTAATTAAATATCTCGAATAAAACGTAATATTTTCTCCAGCGTCTCCCAGAAGTCTATTTGTTTTTTGTGCATTTGAATTCTGCAAATGCTATGAAATTTTTATGCTTTCGATACCCAAATAAGTTTTATCAGGAAAGTTAAGTAGTTTACCCGACACGTTTCGAGACCTCTGTTAGCTCCCCTGAGAGGGCTTCTAGAGGTGTTTCCACTTTAGGTTTTTTGGTCGAGTCGAATCGTTGTTGTCTGGTGAGGTAGTGATTCTTCCAAATCCACTACTATGTTGTGTAGATGTAGTTTTTGGAGTGAAGTCCTTTGCTTTAATAACTCCCAGAAAAGCAATAAACATCTCATCGGTTGTTTTCTCCCCCCACCCGATTGGTTTAGGTGGATCGTTTGGATTTAACGGGTTTGAGGCTGAATTGTCAAAATGCCCAACGGCTTTAACAACGGTGCCTGCAGGCATAAAGATCGGTATTTTGTATTGGTAGCTATCTTGCCAGTTAAAATCCCAATCTTTGATCCAAATCATTCCCTGTTGTCGCCCGTCAGGAAAAATAGCATCAACTTTCATATCAGTTCCGATCAAATGCATATGCGGAGACACTGTGATAGCATACACATCTTCTTTCGCTGTCCACGAGGCCTTAACTTGGTATTTGGTCACACCCGGAGGAATTTGAAATTCGGTATTGATAGCAGCATCAACATAAACACGCTTAGGATCTGCCTCCTTACTGAAATACAAACCAGCTTGTGAAAGATCTCGTTCGACACGACCGGTTTTGTAGTAATGGATCTGCAGGACGATATCTGCTCCCTCTGGCAGTAAGGCTCCAGTTCCTTCCGGCAATAGATTAGGAGTAACTCCGGGAGCCCAACCGCCGAGCCACTGTGCATCGAAACCTGTTCCTCCAAATCGTGCATACCCTGGCTTCGGATCTGCGGCATCTAATTCTCTCGCTTTCCCCGTTGTATCCAAGTAGGCAATCACATGATGAACTGTTTTTTTGTTGCCTGGTACAACATCTATGGCTTGGACATACATGTCTTGGTCGAAGTTTGTTGGGATGATGAAGTGACGATACTCATCTTCACCGTCTGCCGGTACATTATAAGGCTCCGGCATTTTGACCAATAGATCCGGTTCACCCAAAAACCAAGAATTATTAAAGGAGCGGGGGACTGGGAGATCTGCTTCATTACCATAAGGCATGCTGGAATTCACCCATTCTGCGATTTTTTCAATTTCCCACTCTCGCATACGACGCGTCCGTTTGAAGTCCCCATAACCCAGTTCCGGCTTCCAGGGAGGCATCAGATAACTCTGAGTATAGGAAACTATCTCAGCCGACCATGTTTTAGAATCCTCATAAGTCATCAACGAGAATGGTGCCACCTGCCCAGGGCGATGACACGACTGACAGTTACGTTGTATGATCGGCGCGATATGGCGTGCGTAAGTAATTGTGTGGTTTGCTTCTTCAGGGAAATGTATGGTACAACCAAATGAATCTGCTTGGGAAACAGTAATTTCCTGATCATTAAGAAGTTGATCTACCGCATTTTGCAGATGCTTCTCCTTAACGCGATTGGCGTATCGATTATCGTCAACCGGACCGCGATAGCGAATAATTCTGTTTTGGTCAATTATAAATGCTTGCGGCGTCATAGTTGCCCCTAGTTGATTAGCCAACTTGCCATCAAAGTCTTTGACAGTATGAAATAAAATCCCCATCTCTTTGACATGCTTTGCTATGGCTTGAACAGTGTCTTCATGGTTAGAGTAAACCCCAACCACCGAAGCATTAGGATAATGTTTATGCATTCGATTCAGTCTTTGGGTATACTGGCTGGCAACAGGACATTTTGTTGAAGTGAAAACCAGCACAACCAAGCCTTTTTGACACAAGCTGTCTATTGAGTATAACTCAGAGCGGATTGTTTCAATAGTCAGATCCGGAATTGGATCTAGCGATAGTCCAACATCGACTTGTTCTTCAATAATATTATTTTTTTGATTAATTTTATATGCTTTAACTGTAGGAAAACAGCATATAAAAATGAAAATCACATAACAGATTAAACATAGGTCTTTTCGCATAATTATATTTCCTTACTACAATTTAAGTTACCAAAGATAAAATGAACGAAAACGATTTTTCCCTCATGGCAGGTTTCTAATACCACCGATAAACAATTGTATCAGTTGTTCTGCGCATAAATTCAGATTATGGTGCTTGTCCTCAAGCATCCATCGAGTCGCAATCCCTTCAATACCAGAATAAAGCATGGTGGAAGCCACAGTTAGA
>Ga0207984_1000086_pt1 | contig 51282 bp, 51 predicted proteins | sample ETNtaG_30_FD_185760 | JGI IMG/M metagenome (GOLD analysis project Ga0207984, IMG submission 185760) | Marine microbial and viral communities from oxygen minimum zone, Eastern Pacific Ocean - ETNP201306PF43B (SPAdes) (version 2) | ecosystem: Environmental > Aquatic > Marine > Oceanic ...
AGAGCTTGACAAAAGAAGATACTGATAAAAAAATCCGACGTGTTGCCAAGGAGAGTGCGTTGCTGATTCAAATCCATCAAACTCCCTTGAAAATGGATCTAGACAAACACCTTGCCATTGTAAAGCAACTAGGTTCAACAAAAAGCATGAGGGCACAGAAATACCTAGAAAAAATGCTGAAATCCATTGAAAAGGACAAAGATGCCGATCCACAAATCCAAAGAACATATGGGAAAGCAATCAGGAAAATTGGCACATATCAAGGCCGTATTTCATTTCTAGCCAACCTGTTTTTTGGAATATCTCTCGGTTCAGTGTTGATCTTGATGGCTTTAGGGCTAGCAATCACCTTTGGATTAATGGGCGTTATTAATATGGCTCATGGCGAATTAATGATGATTGGTGCCTATACAACCTTTGAAATGCAGAAACTATTTAAACATACAATAGAAAATCCGAACAACTGGTATTATGTCTTTGCACTCCCTGTATCCTTTCTAGCAGCGGCATTCATCGGTTTTTTAATCGAGATTTTAGTAGTGCGCCATCTGTATAAACGTCCACTAGAATCCTTACTCGCCACTTGGGGAATTGGCTTGATACTGATTCAGGCAGTTCGCCTAAGATATGGCGATAATATCGGTGTCAATGCGCCAACTTATCTGCGAGGTGGTATTGAGTTGATCCAAGACTTTATCTTGCCTTATAATCGCTGCTTCATCATCGCCTTATGTACTTTAAGTGTTCTTTTCATCTATTACCTCATGCATTATACGGAACTCGGTTTGAAAATGCGAGCTACCACGCAAAACCGAGACATGGCAAGTAGTTTAGGTGTAAACACTAATTTTGTTGACCGGTACACATTTGCCTTTGGTTCTGGAATCGCCGGCATTGCTGGCTATGCTTGGACACTTATTGGTGGAGTGACACCTGATATGGGACAAACCAACTTCATCGTCGACTCCTTTCTAGTGGTTGTTACTGGCGGCGTCGGAGAAATTATCGGTGTCGTTTGCTCTGGACTAGGTATTGGCATCATTACAAAGGCAATTGAACCAACTACAGGCACTATTTGGGCCAAGATTTTTTTGTTGGTGGCGGTGGTCGTTTTCATTCAATTTAAACCGTCAGGCCTCTTCGCTCCAAAAGGAAGGCTGGCAAATGATTAACAAAGGACACGAATTTGGTACAAGCCAGAGAGCTGACAGACTTAAGCGCAGTTTTATCTCGCTTCTATGGTTAGTGCTTGGTTTGGTTATTATCCCTCTGCTTTATATTACTGGTGTAATCTCAATTGAAACAGTCAACAAACTGGGGAGGTACATGACCTATGCACTGGTGGCCGTGGGATTGGATTTAATTTGGGGGTATGCTGGCATCTTGGGATTATGCCAAGCCTTGTTCTTCTGTCTTGGCGGATATGCCATGGGAATGTATCTAGCACATCATGGAGGGCCTGAAGGCATTATTGATAAGACAGGTTGGAAGCTTCCAGCTTGTTTGTACGTAGTGTATCCTTACAAGGTAGGTGAAGCTCCACAGGATGCTCTAGTCCCTTGGTTCTGGAAACCGTTTTGGTCATTGCCAATCACCGTTGTTCTGGGGCTTTTGATTCCGGGGACTGTCGCTTTCATCATTGGCTACTTTGGATTTCGCAGCCGTGTCCGTGGCGTTTATTTCGCTATTTTAACTCAAGCCATTACGGTCGCTGCCCAGAACTTCTTTAGTATGAACAACATGAAATTCTGTGGCACCAATGGGCTGACACGGTTCGAGAAGATTGCCGGTTTTGAATTGGCTAACAGTAAAGTTCAGTTTAGTTTGTACCTCTTGACTGTTGTGATGTTGTTTCTGGTATATGTCTTATATCGATATATCATCAATTCCCGCTTAGGTAGGATCCTAATTGCTGTTCGAGATGATGAGAACACACTGCGTTTTTCCGGTTATAAACCTTACATCTATAAACTATTCGCATTTGTTTTAGCTGCAGCAACCGCGGGCTTGGCAGGTATGCTGTATGTTCCGCAAATGAAGATCATAACGCCTCATAATTTAGGAGCGGAAAGATCCATTTTAATCGTAATCTATGTCGCTGTTGGCGGTCGTAGCACACTTTCCGGTGCTATAATAGGTGCACTAGGTGTGAGCTTAATGTATGATAATCTGACTTCTACTATTCCATGGGCTTGGCCTTACGTACTCGGTTCGTTATTCATTGCAGTTGTCTTGGGATATCCGGACGGCTTAGTCAAACTACCTCAAAAATTGTTCAACAAGTTCAAAAGCCCAACTGCCGAAGACAAATTGGAGGACTCACCTACGTCTTAAGATAGTAGGCTTCAAGAGGACGAAAAAAACATGGTACAAGCGCCACAAACCCGGCTTGACGAATATTTACTGGATAGCCCATCCAACAGCAGATTTTCGGAGGAAAAATTTATCCTTTTCCTAGAAGGGATAACGGCTGTCTTCGATGGATTCAAAGCACTAGATGTTGAAGCTTTAGGCATAGAACATAATGAACTGCGTGTAGTGATCGGCCCGAATGGTGCAGGAAAAACAACCATGTGTGATATTGTTAGTGGAAAAACGAAACCTGCCAATGGAACGGTTCATTTTGAAGGGCAAAACATTACGGACATATCCGAGACTGAGATTGCCCTGATGGGTGTCGGACGGAAATTTCAAACACCAACAGTATTCGACAGTTTAACCACATATCAAAATATGGAACTCGCGCTACCCGGGCATCAAAAGTTATTTCCTAATCTCTATAGCCAAGTTTCTGCTGAGGAAGATGATCAAATACTTAAAATTCTTGAACGGGTTGGACTCAAAGATGAATTAGATACTGAAGCTCGGTATCTCAGTCATGGTCAGCGGCAATGGTTAGCGATTAGCACCTTAATTCTATCTAGCCCAAAATTGTTACTGGTTGATGAACCTGCTGCGGGTTTAACCGATTCAGAAACGGAACTGACAGCAGAGCTACTTCTGGAACTAAAGGGCGATCACACATTGATTATTATTGAACACGACATGGATTTTGTTCGTCGTCTCAATTCTTTCGTCACCATGTTACATGAAGGAAAAATCATGGCTGAAGGTACACTGGAAGAACTTCAACAAAACGAAAAAGTGATTGAAGCATACTTGGGACGATAATGTTAACAGTCAACAATCTCTCGTTTTCCTACGGTGAAGTCCAAGCTCTCCACAGCATCAATATTGATGTACCTCAAGAACAGATAGTCAGTATTATGGGGAGGAATGGAGTTGGAAAAACTACCCTGATGAAGAATATCGTGGGTTTGCTCAAATCGTCGGCAGGAACAATCATGCTCGAAAATCAAGGGATTGAGAAATTTCCAGCACATAAGCGAATTCGGGCAGGTATCGGTTATGTCCCTCAAGGAAGAATGATTTTCCCTAAACTGACAGTCACCGAGAACCTGAGAATTGGCCTAGTCGCTCGACAGGATGGTAAGGTTATTCCCGATGAGGTCCTTGATCTGTTTCCAATTCTACAGGAGATGCACAATCGAATGGGTGGAGACCTTTCAGGAGGTCAGCAACAACAGTTAGCTATTGCCCGCGCTTTGGTTACTGATCCGAAAATCCTGATTTTAGACGAACCGACAGAAGGAATTCAACCTAACATTATCCAGCAAATCGGGCAGATATTAACAAAATTAGTTGAGCAACGGCAAATGACGATCTTAATCGTCGAACAATATCTGGATTTTGTCAGAGAATTCTGTCAGCATTTTTACATAATGAATCGTGGTGAGATTGTGGCTAACGCTGAAACGGGAGGGTTGACACAGGAAATTGTTAAAGAGTATCTTAGTGTTTGATTAGTTTAGGTTCAGAATTATTGATTCATTTGCTATTTGCAATATGTCCAACTTAAAATCCTCAGCCGGACGGCACGGCGAACTCAGGCTCTCACTCTCAAACCGAAATAATCAAACGATTGTGACGGATAGTTATTGTCGTGTCCCACTTCAAGTAATGAAACCAATTCGTGACCGACAAAGTGGTGCCGTCTGTTTCTACTTGCTTAGCCCAACTGGGGGTGTTGTACAAGGAGACGACTATCAGATTCGGGTTGATTTATCGAATAACGCTTATGCTGTGCTAACAACACAAGCTGCTACTAAAGTCTATGCCATGCCAAAGGGTTCGGCTAAACAGCAAGTTGATTTTTATGTTGGCAAAAATTCAGTGCTCGAATATCTACCAGATCCAACAATTCTTTTTCAAACAGCCGATTTTGAACAGCAAGTTAATCTTCACGTTAATCCAGAAGGAGGAAAAATCGTTTTCCAAGAAATTATCATGCCAGGTAGATTAGCACGTGGAGAGATAATGGCTTTCAAACGCTATCGCTCACAACTACGAGGATATGACGAGGACGGTATTATATTGTATGATTCCTTTTGTCTTGAGCCAAAACAGAATCCTCCAAATAAACTGACGAGTACCACCGGTGTGTTGGATAACTATCCCTGTTGGGGGGCATGGTACTTACTTGGTGATTGTAGTTTGATTACCCCTAAATGGCAACATATTTGCGATGTTGGCAATCCACTGTTGAATCAAGAGGGGAAATCAACAGGAGGAATAACCCAATTGCATCGAAATGGTATGGCGATCAGGATGCTTGCATGCAACGCACAAACGATTCAGTTCACTTTTCGAAACATTTGGGATTGGATTAAAACAGAAATTCTAGCACTCAAAAAGATTGATTTACGAAAGTATTGAGAATGAAGATCTCATCAATATAAAGGGAGAATATTATGAACTTAACACCACGTGAGCAAGAAAAGCTATTGATTTATGTAGCAGCTCAACTAGCCAAAGATCGTAAAGCACGTGGACTCAAGCTAAATTATCCGGAAGCTATCGCCTTGATCACCGCAGAAGTTTTAGAGGGAATTCGTGAAGGCAACTCAGTAGCTGAACTAATGAGTTATGGAGCCACAATCTTGACAGCAGAAGATGTCATGGAAGGTGTACCAAATATGATTAACGAGGTTCAAGTAGAAGGGACATTTCCAGACGGAACAAAATTAGTTACTGTCCACAATCCAATTCGCTAACCACAGAAAGGAAAAACTATGATTCCAGGTGAATACATTCTTGCTAAAAATCCAATTGATGCCAATATCGATCGCGAAACAATTGAATTAAACATCATTAATGAAGGAGATAGACCTGTTCAAGTTGGATCACATTTCCATTTTTTCGAGGTTAATCGTGCCCTGAGATTTGAGCGTGATAAGGCTTTTGGTATGCGGCTCAATATCCCTTCAGGCGTATCGGTTCGATTTGAACCAGGTGATGAAAAGACGGTAACCTTAACCACATTAGTTGGCACACGCACCGTCTTCGGGCTAAACAATTTGACTAATGGAGCACTTGATGAACCAGAAGTGAAATCCGCTGCCATTCAAAAGCAAGGAGAAAAAATGTAAGATGAGAATCACAAGGGAAACTTATGCGGATATTTATGGCCCAACAGTGGGCGACAAAGTTCGGTTAGCTGATACAGAGCTTTTTATTGAGGTCGAAAAAGACTACACCGTTTACGGTGATGAATCAAAATTTGGGGGTGGTAAGACATTACGGGATGGGATGGGACAGTCGCCAAATGCCACCCGGTCTGACGGTGCATTAGATTTGGTGATTACCAACGCCCTAATTTTGGATCATTGGGGAATTGTCAAAGCCGATATCGGTATCCGTGACGGCAGGATTATTGGCATAGGAAAATCGGGAAATCCGAATCTGATGGACGGTGTCAGTGCAGAAATGATTGTGGGTGCAGGAACAGAGGTCATTGCTGGAGAGGGAATGATTGTTACCGCTGGTGGGATTGATGCACACATTCATTTTATCTGTCCTCAACAAATAAATGAAGCTCTAGCATCTGGAATCACTACAATGATAGGCGGTGGGACTGGACCCGCTACCGGCACCAATGCAACTACCTGTACACCCGGTGTTTGGAATATTAGTCGGATGCTGGAAACCGTCGAAGGGTTTCCAATCAACTTTGGATTTCTAGGGAAAGGAAACAGTTCATTTCCAGACCCACTACGTGAACAGGTTGAAGCAGGAGCTATTGGGTTAAAATTGCACGAAGACTGGGGAACAACTCCCGCAGCCATCGATAATTGCCTTTCAGTAGCAGAAGAATATGATGTTCAAGTCGCCATACACACCGATACACTTAACGAATCAGGTTTTGTGGAAGATTCAATTGCCGCATTTAAAGGACGGACTATTCATACCTATCACACAGAAGGTGCAGGAGGAGGACACGCTCCCGACATCATTAAAGTGTGTGGTGAGAACAATGTTTTACCTTCGTCAACAAACCCTACACGTCCTTTTACGGTCAATACGATTGATGAACATCTAGACATGTTGATGGTCTGCCACCACCTTGATGCCTCGATTCCTGAAGACCTTGCTTTTGCTGAATCCCGAATCCGTCCGGAAACAATCGCAGCAGAAGATATTCTGCATGACTTGGGAGCATTCAGCGTCATGGCATCTGATTCTCAAGCTATGGGGCGTGTAGGCGAAGTCGTTATCCGCACATGGCAGACAGCACACAAAATGAGGGTTCAACGTGGGCAGTTACTCGAAGAAACAGGGGAGAATGATAATTTCCGAGCCAAACGGTACATAGCCAAATATACGATTAATCCGGCAATCGCCCATGGTATATCTGGTCAAGTTGGTTCAATAGAAGTTGGAAAGATGGCAGATTTGGTTATCTGGCATCCTGCTTTTTTCGGCATAAAACCACAATTGATTGTTAAAGGTGGTTTCATTGTACAAGCTGCCATGGGGGATGCCAATGCTTCAATTCCAACACCACAACCAATTTTGCAACGACCAATGTTTGGAGCTTTTGGTCGTGTTCCCAACACCACTTCTTGTACATTTGTTTCGCAAGCAAGTCTTGATTGCGAAATTGGTGATCAGTTAAAACTGCAAAAGCCCCTGATACCAGTCAGAAGTTGTCGGTCTCTTTCAAAAGCAGATATGGTACACAACACCTATTTGCCTGCAATTGAAGTGAATCCCGAAACTTACGAGGTTCTGGCAGACGGTAACCTGCTGACATGCGAACCTGCCGAATTGCTTCCTATGGCACAACGCTACTTCTCATTTTAAAAGATCAAGATGATTATCGTAGACAAAATCCTTGGTCACGCGGGAGACAGGACAGATATCGAACGGGATACTATCCAACTCGATTGGGAAGGACGCCAAAAAGCGCGGCAACGCTTGCTGACTCAGGCGGGGCGAGAAATTGCGCTAGCTTTACCAACTGGAACTATCCTGACACCAGGAGATCTACTTTACCAAAAAGCCTCAATAGAAATTGTCGTGGTAGGTATACCAGAAAAGGTTTTTGTTCTGCGGGCGGAACCTCAAATCCAGTTCGGTCTCTTATGTTATCAAATTGGTAACCTTCATCGTCCAATCGGGTTTGATGGTACTGATGTATTAACACCCTATGAACCTGTTCTTGAGAACCAGTTTAATCGTTTTGGCTTGACTTATACGGTTGAGGATCGAATATTTACGCATTCTGCCAGTCAACTTCACTCACATGTCCATTGATCAATCTATACTTCTGCTATTTCAACTGACTGATAGTTTCTTCCCCACGGGATCTTTCGCACATTCTTTCGGTCTTGAAACCTACATCCAGAAAGAGGTTATTACTGATCAAGAGCGTTTCGAATCGTTCCTTCGCGCTATTCTCCACTTTGGTATCCGAAACTGCGATGCGATTGCTGTGGCTCTTGCGCATCGGTCCGATACTATGGATCAGATAATTCAGCTTGATCAATATCTTTCTGCCATCAAGCAACCTGCCGAAATGAGGAAAGGAAGTGTACAAATTGGCAAGCAATTTCTTCGAAATGCCAACAAGATCGTCGAGAGTAAACTGGCAATGGATTACCATAGTGCAATTCGATCAGGTAAATGTTCTGGACATCATTCAGTTGCGTATGGGGTGATAACCGCTGGAATTGAGTTATCTTTGGTTTTGCTCAGCTATTTACACAGCTATGTGGTGAGCCAGGTTTCGGCTGCTGTTCGCTTGATCCCACTGGGAGCAACTGATGGCCAACAAACGATTCGATCCCTTCAACCTGATCTGTTGGAAATCTCCGAATTGGTCAAAGACGCCAAGATGGAAGATCTTGGTGGTTTTACCCCAGCACTTGATATTCGAAGTATGCAGCATGAACAATTGTTTCACCGACTATTTATTTCATAGACAGATAATGTTACTGGAGTTTAAATGGAAAATCTGCTAAAAATTGGTGTAGGCGGTCCGGTTGGATCGGGAAAAACAGCTCTGATTGAGTGCTTATGCAAAACAATGTACCAAGATTACCAATTGGCGGCTGTTACCAACGACATCTACACGCGGGAGGATGCGGAAATTCTTCTTCGTGTTGGGGCTCTGCCCGCCGACCGGATTCTTGGTGTTGAGACTGGTGGTTGCCCACACACGGCTATCCGAGAAGATATTTCAGCCAACTTGGAAGCGATAGATTTAATGGTTAACCGGTTCGCTGATCTTGATATTCTCTTTTTGGAAAGTGGTGGTGACAACCTGGCTGCTTTCTTCAGTCCGGAATTAGTTGATGCAACCATATATATTATTGACGTCGCTGGTGGTGACAAGATTCCCAGTAAAGGAGGACCAGGAATTACACGATCAGACCTTTTAATAATCAACAAAGTCGATCTAGCGGAATATGTTGGGGCTGATCTAAACCGAATGGAGCGGGACGCCAAACGAATGCGTGCAAATGCAATAAGGGAAAAACCGTTTGTTTTTACTAATCTTCGACTTGGTCTGGGAACTGAACAGGTTATCCGTTGGATCCAGAAAGAACTACTTTTCGAATCCCAATAGGTTTATTCAACAACGAGATCTAAAAAGGCGTATCGGCAGTTGTATTCGGACACCACCGGGACGATAGCAGTGCATGAAATAATGCCTCTTCAGCCTTTTCATTGTTGATCCTTCTTAAGGCTGTAGCTGCGTAAAAGCGGACGTAACGGCCATCGTCGTTCATCAGTTTCTCCACTAGTAACGGTATCATTTCATCCTCTGTTTGTACCAGTTTACTTAGCGTAATCAGCATGTTCCGGCGAACGAGCTCATTGTCATCGTCTAGCAGCAACTTCAGTTGACCCAGAACCTTTTGGGTCGCCAAACCAATATTACCCAATGCTTCAGTAGCATTTCGACGCACCCACCATTCCGAATCCTGTAACCTGTTTGCAAGCTCAGAAACAGCATCTTCTCGATGCATGATTGGAACGATATTTCCGATGATATCAGCGGCAGCAGCTCGTACCCACCAGTCAGGGGCATTTAGTGTTTGGATAAGTTTTGGGACAGCGAGTTCTCCCAAAGCTGTCAGCGCATGACTCGAGTACAGATCTGAGGGGTTTCCTCCTTGGGGGTTGGTCGCGTTGGATTTGGTCATATCCTGATACAATAACAGTGACTCTGACTTCAAGGCTTCTATCAGAACTGCCACTACAGATTCTCCCATACTACCAAGGGTATAAGCAGAGTTAATGCGAATTGTCTCGTTTGGATCAGACAAATCCTGTACCAGTTTTGAAACCTTCTTTTGATCAGCGGAGCCATTATTGTGGACTGCTGTTTTTTTCCCACAGAGCCAATTCCATACATTTTCGGATAATGCATTGTGATTGTCATCTTCAACTGGTTTCCACTTGAGGTCCTTTATGTGCCATGTTGGTTTTGTTGGTTCTTCCATACGAGTGAACTGGAACTTAAGCATATACCGTTTCTTATCGGTGATGTTGGTTGATCCCCGATGCCAGACGTCAAAATTGACAATTGAGACAGTTCCCGCTTTACCGCAAAATTTAGTCTCGGCCTCTGTAGTTTCGCCAAGGCTAGTGCTGGAGATTGTGTTGTAATATTGTCGACCTGGCAGAGTTGCTGTTGCTCCCATATCAGCAGTTACATCCTGGGGATAGTAAAAGGCCATTACCCAACGGAACCGATGGTGGCGCACGTTCTGATCGAAGATGTAGTCATCTTTGTGCCACCCTTGATCCCCACTGCCTGGATCTCTCAAATGACAATAACGGTGTGGGTGGATAACATAGTTTTCACCCAACAAACTGGTCAACGTGCCTACCACTTTGGGGTGGTCGAATACTTTTTGAATGTTGGGGATCCGGGGTAAAATATTGTTTCCCGGGTTACCTTCTGTTTCAAGTATATGTTCGATCTGATCATATATTTTCTGATGCAGATTGTCTTCAAAGTCGGTGTGGACCTGAACGTAACCTCGGGTAATAAAATGTCGCATGTCCTCGTCAGACAAAAGATAATTTTCGCTCGCCATCTTTTCCTCTATATGACATGTTAACTAATTTGATTTAAGCTTTCGAATTGCACCTTAATCTTTATTATTTGCGTGTCACTGGCATCACACTGTCAGCTTTGCCTGCAACTGTTCCCATTCCGCCTCCTGAAGATATGGCGGAAAAGTCAGGCGCTGGCCTTTTAGAGCTGACCGATATGCAGCCATTATGGCATCGAACCCGAGTTTAGCAAGCTGGTAACGACAATGGTGAGATTGGCTTTCATCAATTAACCATGTTGCTATTGCTTGTGTCAAACGTCGTTGCGCGGATATGTCGTCTTGACCAAAATCAGTTGGTTCAGTAAATTGTTGTGAGGTTCCATCCAGCAAATATCCCCAAGATCCATTTTCACGCCACCACATTCGCCCTTTTGTTGCCCAAATATCGATGTTACACCTGGGGTTACTACCAGGGAAATCTGCGGTGCCTAAAGCCTGTCTGGTCGACTCAAAAAAGGCACGAATTCCTTTGGGAAACGTATAAACAGCTATCAGATTCTCTGGGCAGTTCAACAAATCCGTCTGGTACGTTTCGCCGCCTTCAATTGTGGCCCAGACATCTGTAGGCGGGACGTCTCCAACTGCCAATAACACCAGATCCATCAGATGAGTATCCATGTCCGTTATTTCGCCTTGTGTGCTGGCACGGACAAAATGTACATCTCCTAATTTATCTTCGGCTTGAAATTCACGTACCTTGTCTGCAAATGGCAGATACCGACGCTGATGGTTAACAACAATCTTTAGACCTGTTTTCTCTTGAGCTGCATCCAAACGCTCTGCTTCTTTGGGTTTGAGCGCGATCGGCTTTTCAATCACCAGTGCACCTACACCTGCTTGGGCTGCTGGCTCAACCCAGATGTGGCGCGGCACAGTTGGCATAGTAACAGCATGAACAATATCTAGTTGTTCTTTTTCCAACATTTGTTCATAATCTGCATAACCAGTGACGTTTAATTCGGCCTCGGCACTTGCTCTACGCTGGTCATCAACCTCACAAATGGCCACTACTTCCATGTTCTCCAAATCTTGATACGCACGCGCATGATGGACACCGCGTCGACCACCAACAATTGCTGCTCGATAAGTCTTCACCACTAGATTCTCCAAATTAAATAATCAACTATAGGTAGCAGATTTCCTAGATTATGCGTACTAACACAGGGCAACCCAAGAATAAATCTTAGCTTTCTAATTCCTTAATGCACAAATTTCGGAATGCCACTTCTTGTGGTGGACCTGAGTGAAGTTGCAGACCAAATAATCCAGATCGAGCGCCATCAGGATCGGTGAGTTCAGCGGTTACAACACCATTCAAAATTTGCAGAACGTAATCATCCACAGCCACAATCTGGTACTCATTCCAATCTTCAACGAGGAGGATCGATTCAATCAGTTCCGCTTGATAACGCACCAAATGCCCCCTTAAACCTTCTTCGTAAAGTGCTCCCCAGCAGCCATCGCCCATATCAGCTTGATAACCAGCCATATGCCCATTTTCTTCAACCAGACTACGGAACTGAATACCACTGTTATAACCACGTAACCGCGTTTCACAATAGAAAATGAAGTTGGTATACTCCTTTTCTGTTCGAAGAAAATCGTTGTAGCTAAGATCTTCGGTTGTACGTCCAACCAAAATTTCATCTTCAACTTTCCAGAGATCAGGATCGCCAGCCCAGCCTGTTAAATCTGTACCATTAAAAATAGACACGAAACTGGATTTAGTACTCATAGACATTATTTCCTTCCCATATGAACCGTTATTTTTCTCTTAGTGAGTCATCAATTTTCACCAAGCTACATCAAATACAGCAATATAACACAATTAACAAAGTTTCTCAATCTCTCGTAGAACATGGACGATTAAAAACTAATTGGTTTTACTTCCAACCAGAATCAGTGCTATAGTTGGGAGCAAACTACTTTGAGGATATTTCAACGACACCAATCGTGACATGCAATCAGCCTTAGAGACGACATGGAAATGAGACCTTTGTCCAACCGGATGTATTATCAATGTTTCAATGGAACAAACTACTGGTCTAAACAAGGGCCTCCCTATATTTATTAACTAAGGAATTTATCTGGCGATGGAAACAACTGATACAGAACTGTCGCATGGATCATGGCGATTCTCAGACTTACGGGGATTTGCGGGTTGAAATCGTCAAACGGCCTGACGACACCAATCCCTCTAGACGAATGGGCGAAGTTGTGCCCGGATACACTTTTGACGATTGTGATCCGATACGGTCAAATTGTTCGAATCAGGTTGTTACCTAGCACAATAATACAGTAATGATGACATTGGCTTTCTTGACGGTCAACCGATCTACCTCCGATTCCGCATTCGTAGCAAGGGGCTGTTCAGCTTTAGCTTTATGATGCGGAAATGAATAGATCTGACTATGAAGTCATTATTCAAAAAATCAGTAACAGTTTAGTTTGACACTCAAAATAAGTTAGTAAAACTTAATTTAATTTTTAAACACAGATAACATAAAATAGAGGACAAGGAGTAAAATGGAAATCCGTGTCTCTGGGGCGCAGATCTCGGTAACTCGAGATATCGAATCCAACATCAAAGCAATTGATCGGGCAATCGATTATGCCATCAGCCAAAAAGCGGAGATCCTTCTAACACCGGAAGGATCTCTTAGCGGGTACACTCATGAATTTGACATCCAAACAACCGAAGAAGCTTTGGCTTCTGTAACTCACAAAGCGAAAGAGGCTGGGCTGGGTTTAGCTTTAGGAACCTGTTTCGTCGAACAGGCAGATCAAAAATGCTACAACCAAATTCGATTTTACAAAACTGATGGTGAGTATCTCGGCTTTCATAGCAAAACATTAACCTGTGGTAGCTTAACTGATCCACCGAAAGGTGAAATCAACCATTATACCGTCAGCCCTTTAAAGATATTTGATTATGACAATGTCCAAGTGGGCGGCCTAATCTGCAATGATTTGTGGGCGAATCCGGAATGCACGCCCATAGACGATCCCCACTTGACGCAACAACTCTCGGATATGGGTGCCAAAATCATCTTCCATGCCGTTAATGGAGGGCGTAGCGAAAACGAGTGGTCCGATGTGGCATGGCAGTATCACAGTTCAAATCTGAGGATGCGAGCCAAAGCTGGAAAAACGTGGATTGTGACGGTAGACAATTGTCACCCTGCCGAGATTCGTTGTTCCTCACCTTCTGGCGTTATTAATCCACAGGGAGAATGGGCATGCCAAGTTGAATCCAAAGGCGAGCAATTCTTTAATTATACAATCAGGTTATAGAAATCCTTATTTGGAAGAAGAGGTGATTTCCTTCAAAAATTCAATGCCTACGCGAAAAAATTTGATATTTTCTGCCAGCAGCTGAGATATACTTAATATTGAATTTCAAACTAAATATATCAGGATTATAAATCTATGTTTAAGTTTAATCGACTACTAGTTTTAGTGATGCTTGTTCTGTTTTCAAGCAGTGTAGTATTGGCCGTAGAGGAATTTCGAGTGTCGAAATATGGTAAAGGCGAGCAAATATGGTTTGAAGCCGAAGCTTTCGATGAAAGAAGTCCCAACGAAAATTATAAACTTGGTAAAGCTGAAAAAGCTGTCAAGCCGCACAAAGATGCCTTTGGGGACATCGTCACCAATGCAGGTGGACAAGGTTGGTTGCTTTATAGGTTTGATATCAGTCGCGCTGGGGGCCAAAAGGGAAAATGGCGATTTATTGGACGTGTGATTAATCCCAGCAACCATTCTGATTGGTTGTGGGTGCTAGGTGATGATGGGGACAAAATTCCTGAAAAGGCGCCTGCCTTTGTCAGGCCTAACCACATCATTTTCGAGGAAAATGCACCTCCGCCCTGGAAATGGGTGACCACAGGTGATTTTGGTGGGGATGGTGGTACTGTCAATGAGCTACAAAAAGGCGAGAATGTCATGATGATATGGACACGTCAGAGCAGTCTTCAAGTACAGAACGATGTCTTTTTATGGTCATCTGACCTGGAATACAAACCAACCGATGACGACTATAAGACAGCCAAAGTGAAAACCTTGGCTGTCCATTCAACCGATAAACTAGCCACCAAATGGGGAGATCTCAAGTCGCAGTAAGTCATCAACGAAAGGCACCAATGGATCAGAAATTCAATCTCAGTGATGTTCGAAACACCCGGAATTTGCTGTCAGATTATGTGATCCAAACTCCGGTACATCAACTGCACAGTCCTGCCATCAGCCGACTTCTGGGAAGTCAATCCCAAGTTTATTTAAAGCTGGAACTTTTTCAGCATACTGGAACATTTAAAGTCCGAGGAGCCATTAATTCCGCGCTGAATCTGCCATCAGCAAAAGTGCAAAACGGTTTTACTGCAGTAAGTGCTGGAAACCATGCGATTGCCACCGCATTCACAGCTAAGATCTTGGAAACAACGTCCAAAGTTGTCATGATTAAAACCGCCAATCATTTGCGTGTGGCCAAATGTCGGGAGTATGGAGGTGAAATTGTGTTCGCTGATGACGCGCATTCCGCCTTCGATTTGGTAGAAGAAATTCAAAGGAAAGAAGGATACTCCTTTCTTCATCCTTTTGAAGGAAGAAACGTCTCTCTCGGTACAGCGACATTGGGTCTGGAGTTTTCTGAACAGGTGGACAATCTGGATGCGGTGGTGGTGGCTATTGGCGGTGGAGGATTGGCTTCCGGTGTATCGATGGCTATTAAAGAGCTGAAAGCCAAGTGTCAGGTATATGGGGTTGAACCAGAAGGTGCGGATACTATGCATCGTAGTTTCCAAACTGGCAAACCGGAATCGGTCGATCAAGTCAACACGATTGCTGATAGTCTGGGAGCACCTTACGCGTTGGATAACAGTTTCGCACTCTGCAGGGAATACATTGATGATTTGGTTCTGGTTAGTGACCAGGAGATGGTAAATGCAATGGCGTTGCTACTAAGTGAAGCCAAACTGGTGGTTGAACCTGCTGGTGCGGCATCTTTAGCTGCTGTCTTGGCGCCGCTAAGAAGCAAGTTGTTTAACAAAAGAATTGGTCTGATTGTCTGTGGGTCAAACATCGATTTGTCCAGTTTCAAAACTCTTATTGATTCAGCCGTTGCATTTCAGTAGGAACCAAATTCACCCTTCAATTGAGTTGAAAATTCCGGTAGTTTTGCCTTTCAACACCTACGAAGTTGCATTGAGGTTAAATTATGATTGAAAAACTATTTGATCTACAAGGATCAGGAACCACGGTCAGACGTGAGGTCGTCGCCGGTTGTACAACGTTCATGACGCTTTCATACATTATTTTTGTTCAGCCGGCCATCCTCTCAGTTACTGGAATGGATAGCGGGGCGGTCATGACCGCAACTTGCATCTCAAGTGCGTTGGCCATGATTCTGATGGCGTTTCTGGCCAATTACTCATTCGCGCTGGCACCAACTTTTCTGAAACTTCAACTGAATATTTTTGCTGAACCAAAACTGCTTATGGCAGTGGCTGTATTTTTCTTTCTCGATTTATTCGATACTGTTGGGACATTGGTTGGTGTTGGTCAACAGTCGGGATTGATGGTCGACGGCAAATTACCCAAAGCACGACAGGCACTTTTGTTTGACGCTGTGGCCACAAGTACGGGTGCTTTACTGGGAACATCTACCGTCACCACCTATATCGAAAGTGCCTCCGGAATCTCCGCTGGCGGACGTACCGGACTGACTAACATTGTCACTGCGTTACTCATGTTGGTAGCACTATTCTTTCATCCGTTGATCAAGACAGTGGGTGCTGGGTATCCAATCGGTGAAAATGTGTTCCTGTACCCGGTTATCGCGCCTGCCTTGATTATCGTTGGCTGTATGATGCTCAGAAATGTCACCTATATCGATTGGGATGATGTTACCGAGTCTATCCCCGCCTTCCTGACGATGCTGATGATGCCACTCACTTTTAGTATCACTGAAGGTATCGCCTTCGGTTTTATATCTTATGCTCTATTAAAACTTGTAAAAGGAAAAGGTCGTCAAATACACTGGCTGATATATTTCTTTGCTGTTTTATTTATCGGCCGGTATATCTGGTTAGTTGGGTAATGGAACCGAATTCGAAAAGATGTGTTATTTTTCTAAATTATCAATCAGTAAATCAAAGTAATCAATTCATTACAATTTCAAAAGGATGAGATAAATGTCGAAAGAATATCGCGTTGGCATCGTTGGGTGTGGTGGCATGGGCCGCTCTCATGCTAAAGCTTATGATAATAATCCAGCGACAGAAGTTGTGGCTGTAGCAGATGTACACCAAGAATCAGCTAAAAAATTGGCCTCGGAACATTCGGTTTCAGCTATTTACACTGATTACAATCAAATGTTTAAGAAAGAAGATCTAGACATCCTGAGCATTCCAACCTGGCAAGGCATCCGAGCTGAAATCACTGTTGCGGCTGCCAACTCAGGTATCAAAGGTATCTTGGGCGAGAAACCAATGTCGGCATCAATGGGGCAAGCCAACGACATGGTCGAAGCCTGCGAAAAGAATGGAACTAAGTTGGCCATTGGTCATCAGGGACGTTTCAGTCCTACCACCAACGAGATTCGAAGACTGGTGGCAGACGGCGCTATCGGTCAGCCGACAATGCTTCATCACCGTGCTAAGACCAACGCGGGATTATTGAATACCGGTACGCACGCTATTGATGGGTGGCGATACATGTTATCAGATCCCGAAACACTGTGGGTTATTGGTCACACCTCTCGTTTCAGCGATCGTTGGGAACGCCGCAGCACCTGCGAAGATTTGTGCATGGGATTGGTCTGTTTTGAAGGTGGTACACGAGCTGTATACGAAGGAGATTTACCTGAACCCAAGATTCCAATGCCAAGCATCTATGGAACCGAAGGGCAGATCAAAGTTAGTTCCGGTACCGTCCTTTTATTGAATCAGAAAGAAAGTGATTGGCAAGAAATTGAACCTGCTCCGGTGGAAACCAACCAGGTGCAGGAACTGATTGACTGGATGGAAGGTAAAGTTGATGAACATCGTAGCAGTGGCCGACAAGCCCGTTATACCATAGAAATTATGATGGCTATTTACGAATCGTTGCGCATCAATAATGTGGTTAATATGCCGCTTGAAACTCGTGAATCTCCACTTGACCTAATGATAGAAGACGGAACACTTGTGGTGACTAAGGAAGGTCGTTACGATATCCGTAAACCGTTTCCGGAAGAAAATAAATAGGTCCTAATCAGACTCTGGCTCACTGTTTTTAGGAAGGGTGATAGTAAATTCGGTATATTCCCCTTCCTGTGTATCCACATCAATTTTGCCTTGATGTTCGTCAACAATAATTTTCATTTTGAATTCCCTTGTTATTTGAACGAGATAACCGTTTTCTGGCTGGAATAATAGCACGCAAAGTGATTCGATCAAACACCACCATGGCAACGCTTGAGATGATATTTAATCCACTAAATCCTATAAACGACATACTACCACCAAAGATTAATTTATGCATGCGAAAAGTTGCTGAGGGTTAAGGCAAGTACGTATTTTGATACGACAAAATCTAATTTAGGCCGACAAGGGTGGGACTCTCGAACTTCAGATAACAAAAAAAGGCCAAGGATTAAAGTCTCCTCGACCTTTAATAATTAAGAATAGCTTAGACAGCTAAGTCTTCTAAGAACTACTCAGTTACCTGAGCGGTAAAGTCTACTGGGCAGCAACTCTTGGCGCCCGACACAGCAGCTGTTAATTGGGCAGTCGTAATTTTACTGGGATTAATGACGACAGCAGCAACATCCGGTAATGAAACGTTGGCACTAGAAACGCCATCGAGACTAGCAAGTGTGTCTTGCACTTTACCAACACAACTACCACACTTCAAACCACTGACAGTCAAACTAACTGCCTGAGTAGCAGGGGCTTCGGCAATTTCAGCTGTTTTGGAAGCACAACCTATCATTACCACTACTGCAAGTAAGCAGATAAAACTGATTCTAAGAAGATACATGATGTTTTCCTCCTAAGGTTAATAAATCATATTATTTGTAACGGCAAAGTCAAATATGGTCAGGGAATGTTATCACTTAGAAACTTTGGCACTAAACCCAGCACCAGTGACAGCTTCGGTTAATTGAGCAACAGTTACACTTTCGTTCACTTTGACAACAGCTGAATTTGGCATTGACACAGCTGCGTTAATTACGCCATCAATCTTAGCCAGTGCATCCTGCACCTTGGCAACGCAAGCACCTCACGTCATACCAGTAACAGCTAAGCTAACTTCCTTGGCTGCTGCTGCAGGTGCAGCACTTTCTTTGGCAGCAGGTGCGGCACTTTTCTCAGCAACTTCAGTTTTCTGAGAAGCACAACCAACCATCAAACCAACCACAAAAAGACAAATCAAGCTGACTCTAAGAAAATACATGGTGTTTTCCTCCGCATTTGTTTAATTCGAGCATACCATATAAGCGAATTCAAATAATGTCAAGAAATTTCGTATACCAAGGATATGTTATTACCAGCCAATAGCTAGACTATCCTGATTTCGGTGATCTGCACCACCATAGATAATTCCAGTGTTGGCTTCAAAAGTAATTCCGTGTGCCAAGCTCCAACTACCTTTTTGTTCAATTTGATGGCCCAAATTTAACAGTGTTGTTGAAGTATCAATCGGATATTCAGCTTCGACACGCAATTTGTTTGGTCTCCATTGATGATGAATTCGAGGGGCGTCGACAGCTGACTGGATATCCATTCCATAATCGATAACGTTGATAATGGCTTGTACCACTGTCGTAATAATGCGTGGACCACCTGGACTACCGATTACCATAAACGTTTGGCCGTCTTTTGACAAAATGGTTGGGCTCATGCTACTTAGCGGCCTTTTTTGCGGCGCGATCGAATTCGCTTCAGCACCAACCAAACCATAAATGTTGGGAACGCCTGGTTGAGCGCTAAAATCATCCATCTCGTTGTTGAGGATAATTCCGGTGCCTTCGATGATCATTCCAGATCCAAAAGAGGTATTGACAGTTTGAGTAATGGATACTGCGTTGCCATCTTGATCCAATACTGAAAAATGTGTCGTATTCTCACTTTCGTAAGGCAATGGATTTCCATGTTTTTCAAGATCCAGTACTAGATCGGTATTAATCTTCGACCTTTGTTTGTTAGAGTAAGACTTTGAAATCAGTCCATTAACCGGAACATCAACAAAATCTGAATCTCCGAGGAAGTGAGCACGGTCAGCAAAGGCCAGTTTCATTGCTTCTGCCAGCAGGTGGGTAAACTCAGCATCGTATCGCTCAGTTTTACTTAGATCATAACCCTCCAGGATATTGAGAATCTGTATCACATGGATACCGCCAGAGCTAGGCGGGGGCATTGAATAGACATCGTATCCGTGGTAGGTGCCATGGATCGGCTGCCTAAGTTTAGCTTGATACAAGGCCAAATCGGTAGCAGTAATTAATCCTCCGTTTTTTTTCATGAACTTCACGATTTTGGTTGCAATCTCTCCATGATAAAAGGCATTCGGGCCATTATGCGCAATTGATTTCAATGTGGCGGCCAAATCATGTTGTACCAGCAATGATCCGGTTTCTGGCAATTTATCGTTCGGAAGATAGACCTTGGTACTTTCAGGAAATTTCTCCAGTTTTTTCCTGCTTGATTTGATAGCATTGACATGTCGTTGAGTCAGTTTGAAGCCATCCTCAGCATAACGTATAGAGGGTTCCATCGTTTCTGTCAGTGACATGGTACCGTACTTTTTCAAAATCAGTGCCAATCCGGCCACTGTCCCGGGGACACCCCCAGCCAGAACTCCAGTCCTACTTAGGCCAGGTATAGCCTTACCATCACGAAGATACATATCTCGATTTGATTTCAGTGGTGCCGTTTCGCGTGCATCTACAGATAGAACTTCACCAGTATCAGCCAGACGAATCAAGATTAAACTTCCACCACCAATCCCTGAACTGTATTGTTCTACCACACCCAGGACAAAAGCGATTGCCACAGCAGCATCTACTGCGTTTCCTCCTTGCTTCAGTATCTCTATTCCTGTTTCAGATGCCAATGGGTGGGAAGTACTAACCATACCTTTTTGTCCTCTTGCTGGCAACCTTTTCTCAGCTTCAGCTAAAAGAACCATCAACAGCAAACAAGCAAAAAGTAAAATTGAGATTAAAAAAGCATGAATCTTTCTTGATAACAATGATGACTCCCGGTTTTATAAGGGAAATGGAATCCCTCATTATTCACATGAATTTTGGGCAAACCAAACAGAAGGATTTATACAATTTTCGAATCATGCACACAATCAGTTATCCATGATAAGCGGAACACAATCATGTTACAGAAGGGAACACTAAGCAATATTTTTTCGACTCGTTAGATCTATCAAAACTAGCCAGGTAAATCTCAATTATGGATGGTTCAAGGAGAATCGGAGCCAGACCCTTGAATATCTTTAATCATTCCTCTTAGCGCTTGGATTTGTCTAACTTTAGCGCCAAGCTCTCGTTGCGTTCGATCCAATTCGTCTTCCAGTTGAGTTTTCTCATCAGTAACAATGATAAGTTGCTGATTGATATCATTCAGCGTGGCACGGGAAACCCCTAGCAAAATTGCTAAAACAAGCAAGATGAAGCAGGCAACACCCGCAATGATATAGACCTGTTTCTGATTCATCTGTTTTTCTTCTGGATCCGTCGAAAAATTGTATAAAGGCCCTTTATCATCAGATCAGGATCAACAACATCGATCTTGACAGAACTACCAGCAATTAACGACGACAATCCTCCAGTGGCGATAACCTTGACTTCGGTGTTCAGCTCCGTTTTAATTCGATCAATGATTCCTTCCATCTGGCATAAGAACCCAAAATAAAATCCCGATTGAATACATGATTTGGTGGTGGTACCAATAACCTGTGGGGGCATTGACAGATCAACTCTACTGAGAAGTGCTGCCTGATCAAATAAAGCATTCATTGATATCTGGATGCCTGGAACGATTACCCCACCAAGGTAAGCCCCATCCTCAGCCACAGCATCGAAGGTAGTCGCTGTACCGAAATCAACAACGATTAGCGGTCCCCCATATTCCGAAAAGGCTGCAATAGCTGTTGTTATCCTGTCCGCCCCAATCTCTTCCGGTTGATCAACACGTAAATCAATACCTAAATCAAGGTCGGGCGACACAACGACGGGTTCAATCTCAAGATAGCGACGACACATGGCAGCGAATTCCCTACCAGCAGAAGGTACAACAGAACTGACAACCACGGCTTCAAAACCCGATACAACGACATTATTTAAACGGAACAATTCGAATATCTGTACCGCATATTCATCTGATAACTTCAGCCGATTGGTTTGAAGCCTCCAGCGATCCTGAATTTGATTTCCTGCAATAACACCTAGTTGAATAGTCGTATTGCCAATATCAACTGCCAGAATCATTTGAGTCGCCCCACCCATTCAAGGCTAGTTTAGCATAGCAATCAACCAGAGTCAAGTTACGAGAACACCCATTTAGTCGTTGACAAATTGGCATGTCTGAGATAAATTTTCAGCCAGAGATTAGATTCCACGAAACCCAATAAAACACGATTATCGGCCTGACACCCAAAATTTGGTTTGAGTTTAAATGTTGGTAGTAATTGATGTCTAGACAACAACATCTAGTGTATGGAGATCCTAACCGATTTCAGGTAGTTGCCGACTTTGTGGTAACTCAGTTTGGGAAACAGGTACGCTACATTGCTGACGTAGCTGGCGGCAAAGGAATCCTAACACGTATATTGAATAAAAAAAACCTAGACTGTGAGTTAATAGATCCACGCCAAACATCGGTCAAAGGTATCAAACATCGTCAAGAACCTTTTCTACCGGAAATGACCGACTATTATGATTTGCTGATTGGGTTGCATCCGGACGGTGCGTTACGTGAACTGGGAGAGGCAGCTCTAATTCGGCCGGTAGTAATGATTCCATGCTGTAACTTTTGGGATCAACATCGACGTGGGCAAAAAGAGTTATTGACCGCAATCATGAATTTTTATCGAGACAACCATGTATCATATCAGGAAATCGTTCTAAATTTCAAGGGACCAAAGAATATCGCCATTGTTTCGACACCACCATCATCAATTTAAAACATAACAAAGCTCAGTATTCATATTTCAGAGCTTTTAATTAAATAAATTAACTATCAAGAATTGGAGAATTTCTATGAAACTTGGATTAGTTACTTACAACATGGCCAAAGATTGGGATGTACCTACTATTATTAAAAATTGCCAAGATACGGGATTCGAGGGTGTTGAACTCCGGACCACTCATGCACACAAAGTGGAAGTTGAACTGTCGGCCAGTCAGCGTGAAGAGATCCGTCAAGCTTTTGGAGATTCACCAGTTGAGTTGGCTGGACTAGGATCAGCTTTTGATTATCATTCCACTGACCAAGACATTGTCCGCCAGAATATCGAAGGGACCAAAGAATATTCCAAGTTGGCGGCAGATGTTGGTGCACCCGGAGTTAAAGTCAGACCAAACGGATTGCCTCAGGAAGTTTCCGTCGAGCAGACCCTAGAACAAATTGGTAACTCACTGCGTGAATGTGGCGAGTTTGCCAATAACCTAGGCGTCCAAATTCGGCTAGAAGTTCATGGTGGTGGAACATCTGAACTGCGTCATATTCGTACAATTATGGATGTGGCTGACCATCCAAATGTCTATGTCTGCTGGAACTCGAATTTTGGTGAGGTAGAAGATGGCTCTATACAAAAACCGTTCAATCTAGTGAAAGGTAAAATCGGTCTGGTACACATTACTGAATTGCATCGTACAGAATACCCGTGGCGCGAGCTTTTTACATCACTGAAGGAATCGGGGTATCAAGGATTCACGTTAGCTGAAATTGCTGGCAGTTCAGACCCAATTCGCCTCATGAATTTTTACCGCGCGCTGTGGACTGAACTAACACGTTAACTGAAACACCAACATTGCTAGTGTTAGAAATCACAGATTATGTCTCAACACCACTACACTAATGAGGAAAAAGCAAACACCTGCTTTTTCCTCATTAGTGTTTGAAGTACTCCCTCCAACTCTTTTGAAAATTTCCAACGATTCTACTATCACAACCTTTTCCTAATTAAACAGTAAATGCTAAAACATTCTGAAGACAACCGCGGCGTCACTTTCAGGGCGGTACTGATTGCCTTGCTTTTCTTACCAACCAACGTCTATTTAGTTGTGCAGTGGGAAACGGTCTGGGGCACTCAATATCCAACAACGATGGCTATCTTCTTCAACGCTATTTTCAGCTTGTCGCTCGTGGTCATGTTTAACGTTCCACTGCAGATATTGACACCAAATCTTGCCTTAAGACAGAAGGAACTTTTAACAATCTACATTATCTTGATCATGGCAATTACTGTCAGTGGTCATGATTTTAGTCAGACCATCTTTTGCACTCTGATCACTGCTCACTGGTTTGCCACACCGGAAAACGATTGGAATTCAATCTTTTGGAATTATGTTCCTCCAAAATTAACCATTAACGATGATAAGGTTATTCGCGAATTTATTGAAGGGGAATCATCGTTCTACCAGATAGAATATGTTTTCGCTTGGCTGCAACCATTGATCCTCTGGTCAATTTATCTAACAGTCTTGGTCTTCACCATGTTATGTATCACTGTTTTTATACGAAAACAGTGGATTGACCGTGAAAAGCTGAGTTATCCGCTAGTCCATCTTCCTTTCGAAATGACCGTTAAAACTGAAGGTGGTCTGTTTTTTGGCAATCGACTTTTTTGGATTGGCACCTTGGTGGCAGGAGGAACCTGCCTACTTAACGGGCTAAGCCATCTTTTCCCTTTTATTCCCTCTCTCACACTTAGTTATAAATTATCAACCCATTTTACCTCACCACCACTAAATGCAATTAGCAGAATGACGATGTACTGGAATCCATACGCGATCGGTTTAGCATTCCTGATCCCATTAGATCTTCTGTTTTCCTGCTGGTTTTTATTTTTTGTTTGGCAAATACAACGGGTAGTCGGCACTATGTTGGGGATCAATGTGCCAGGATACCCACTACCCGATCAGCAGATCCTAGGAGGATATCTGGGAATCTCTGCTGTGTCCATATGGCTGGCTAGAAAACCAATTACCAATGCCATATACCACGCTTGGCAGATAAAACAAGAAGTTGATGACCGAAACGAACCGATGCGATATCGAACCGCGTTGGCAGGCATGATCGGAGGTACAATTTTCATAGTGGCATTCTTCGCGTGGGCTGGTATGTCAGTCTGGTTTTCCTTCTCATTTTTCATCGTTTACTTTGTGATTATGTTTGCCTTTACGCGGATGCGTGCAGAACTTGGACCTCCCTTGCAAGGCATCCATTATTCTGGCCCTCTACAACTCATCGTAGCCATAGTGGGAAGTCGACGGATAACACGACAAACGCTTACGGTAGCAGCACCACTGTGGACAGCAACCAAAGAGTTGCGGAATAATCCAATGCCATTCACACTGGAAAGTTTCAAGCTAGCAGACAGATCAGGTATTAATACACGGCATCTCTGGAAAATGATGGTACTGGCTACCTTTTTGGGGTCTATAATCACCTTCTGGGCATTTTTGCAGATGAATTACAGATGGGGTGGTGTCGGTGCATGGCGTGGAGTGTCAGCCTATACGGTGATGGAAAGATGGATCACACGTCCAATTGAAGCAGATATTATGTTTCTTATAGCCACGGGGTTTGGTGTCGTTTTCGTCCTAATCAACACTATCATGCGACTCAGATTTCTATGGTGGCCAATTCATCCGCTAGGTTACCCATTAGCTGGCTATTATCATTTTGATAAACTGTGGTTCCCATTCTTTCTTGGCTGGGTAATTAAATTGGTGATTCTCAGACATGGAGGAATCCGAGCTTATCGAAAAGCATTTCCTTTCTTTCTGGGGTTGGTTTTAGGTGCTTTTTCAATTGGAAGTATCTGGGGAATTATCGGATTGGTAAGCGGGAAACCAACATACGCTTTTAAAGATTGGTAATCAAGAATCTGTAGCGTTCAATTTTACTGCGAGTGCTTTCTTGAAAGCAATACGTGCTTCATCTCTTTGCCCAAGATCTGACAAAACAGCCCCTAGTCGGGAATAGCCTTCCGGATCATCGGGGTTAAGCGCGATAGTGTGTTTATAAGCTTCGGCCGCTTCCTCCAACCGATTAAGTATTTGGCAGACAACTCCTAAATGTAAGTACATCATCGAATCACCAGGTTCACAGGCAATGGCTGTTTTATAAGATATGACTGCTTCTTCATACTGTTCAAGCATGAAATGGCTCAATCCCAAATAGAAATGAGCCTCCGCTGATTCCTGATTCTGCTGTATGGCCTTCTGAAATTGCTCAATAGCCTGATCGAATTTCTTATTATCCAATGCCTCAACAGCCTGACTGATATGTTCGGCGACAGCCTGAAAACTCTGCAAATCCTGCTGGCTTCTTTCCATGAAGCTTTTGGAAGATTTGGATACTACTGGTTTTGTCTTCGTAATCTCTTGACTCTGATTAACTTTATTTTTTGGAGTTTTGGCCATTGTCAATTTCCCACTGTCATCCACTTCTCTGATAATCAGAACAATACTACACTTCTATAATCTCCACGTTAGCTCGAGGCAAAACCGTTTGGGCTCCATTTTCCAAGGTGATTTCGAGAACTCGCACCTTGGCCTCGCTTTCCAACTGCTGAGGTTCTGTAGGAAGAGCGGAAACTTTGCCAAGGTTCCCAAAGTGGGGTTCCCGAATAACACGTACTTGGGTCCCAATTTCGAGTACATTCACCGGAACCTCAGCCCTTTTGGCTGACTCGGTCTCTTCAAATGGAATAATGATCTCTGGTCGAACAACACCAGCACGAATCTGTGTAGCCCCGTTGATTGATGTTTGCATATCCTGTCTTTGTCTCAGTAGATCAAACGTCCGCTGGGCCATATCAATCTGGCCAAAACCTTCAGTGACCACCAAAGTGATCCCAAGATCTTCTGAGCCGGTGATAGCTATTCCCAATTCGTAACCAAGCAAATCATGTAAATCCTTATCACTAATACCACCACAGACAATACCCTTGACATTTTTCTCAATAGCTAATTGTATTGCTTCGAGGTTAACCATTGAACCACCAACGATAATTTTCCCTCGGTGAGAATCATCAATTAGGTTTGGTGTTAACAAACTCGAAGCATTATCAACGATCACATCAAGGTCTCCAACCGCTTCTCCACCTACTCCGAAAATCCCTTGGATATAAGTCCCATATGTTTCAACAACAACACCCTCTTCAGGTAAAGTTTCAACAACTGTACCATCAACATAACCTCTCACCGCCACAGGTATTGACGATTCACGAATCAAAACTTGACCAGTGATCTGGCTAATACTCTCAATGCTACCATCGGTTGGACATATGGCCTGTGACTTAAACACACCAAACAAACCTTTTGTTTCTGCAACTATTTCATTTTGAGCAACCAAGTCACCCTCTTTCTTTAACATGTACTCATTTATCTCGGCCACTTCAATACTTAGCAAATTGGCAACGTTCAAGATTCGAACATTACCAGGCAAATCTGTTTTAGCAACGATGTCTTCCGCCTTTACCTGATTGCCTATCCCCGATACAACTTCTCCCACTAAAGGTAAACGGCGAACACTACGCACCGTTGTTGCTGATGCTACTGAGAGTCCCGGGGTGTAGGCATATGACATCGTTTCTCCTCTTACTGAATCAACGAATCGACTAGCGACTCATCCAGCCTGCTAACCAATTTCAAAATTAAATCCAACGTTGCATGGTAATCATCGATATGAATAATGGACACATGACTGTGAATGTATCGTGCAGGAACACCCAGTACAATTGAAGGAACACCCGCATGGCCTTTGTGAATTGCCCCAGCATTCGTACCTCCAGACTGACGGATAGCGATCTGATGTGAGATCTTGTGCTCTTCTGCCGTTTGGATAACAAAATCAGCTAGCCGAGGATTAGCAATATGAGTAGGATCAAATAATCGAACCTGACATCCATTACCTAGCTTACCCTGAGTTGCATCGCTATCGAAACCAGGAATATCATCCGCCGGAGGACATTCTAAGACAATTGCCACGTCTGGTTGGGTAGAGTGCCCAATGGTAGTTGCTCCGCGCAACCCAACTTCCTCCTGTACCGTACCACAGCCAATGATGGTGTTAGGATGATTATTTAATTGTTCAAGAGTCTCAATAACCAGGGCAACACCTACACGGTTGTCAAAGGCTTTTGCCGAAAACAGTTTAGGGTTTTTTAATGGAAGGAAAGGGCCAACAGGTACAATGGCACAACCAGGTTTCACGCCAAAATCTTCGACTGCCTGACGCTGATCTTCCGCTCCAATATCAATATAAAGATCCTGTAGATCCATTACCTGATCGCGTTTGCCTTTATCCAGTAGATGTGGTGGGGTGGCGCCAATCACCCCTGGCACCTTATCATGTTTGGTTAGAATATTAACTCTTTGTGCCAACAGCGTATGGGGCCACCATCCACCGACGGTAACGAATTTGACAAATCCAGAAGAGGTAATTCGCTGAACGATGAAACCAATCTCATCCATATGAGAATCGAGCAAAATACGAGGAGCCTCTGAATCACCCACCTTCGTGCAAAAGATACTGCCAATCCGATCTAGATTAATGTCCCCAGCTTTTTCCAATCTGGATCGAAAGATTGATTTCACCTCAAATTCATGTCCGGAAATAGCATCGGCCTGTGTCAGGCCTTTAAGAAGTTGGATGGATTTTTGGCTCACGTGGCTATCATTCAATCTTTAGTTCCAAAATTGGTAAATGCTGTTAGCAAAATAGCGTTTTCAGATTATAGATTATCAACTGAGGACTGTCAACAATTATCGCAGCAGATCATACTTGAAACAAGTCGCAGCTATGATTGCTGCTGGCCGATCTTTTTATGATCAGATTCAAAGGTTAAAGCTAACCAAGATAGAATTGTCAATCATTATAATTAGTGCTACAATTCTTCTGGTCATATTTAGTTAAGCATTATCCTAAATGTTTTGTCTTTGCATCCGGGGCTGTGACAATCTATGAAATACTTGGTAGTTCCACTATTCTTACTGCTAGTGTTTAATCCAGTATTATCTTCTGACCAATCCCAACAACAAACAGAAGAATCCAAAACGGACATTGAATCGTTTTGGCCTTATTTTACCCCTTACAAATCTCCCACATTGGTTGACGGTATTGGGAACAGTTCACTCTTGATTACTACTCGATCTGAGATGACCCAAAAATATTTCAACCAAGGACTTAGTCTCTTACACTGCTTTTGGTGGTTTGAAGCCCTGCGCGCGTTTAAGGAAGCAATACTGTACGATGACTCCTGTGCGATGTCCTATTGGGGAATTTATATGGCATTATCTCGCAGTAGGCCCCTTATTATGGAAGATCAAAAAGCCGAAATGCAAACAACCGCTATAAATAAAGCGATTGAATTGAGTCCTAAGGCTAACCAATACGAACAATACTATATCCGAGCCGCATCCGCACTGAATAAGAATGATCGAACAAGATACGCCAGAGAGATGGAGACATTAATTGACCAATACCCAGACGATGTGGAAGCCAAACTGCTTTACGCAGGTTATCTCGGTAGAACATCTGGAGGATATGATAAAGAAAAGCGTCCAAAGAAAGGAACAATTTATAGCCAATCGATTTTACGGAATATTTTAAATTCTCATCCGAATCACCACGGTGCGCATCATTACTGGATACATGGGTTGGAAGATGCACATCCCGAAACAGCACTCAACAGTGCTGAGAAATTGGCTGAATTGGCCCCTAAGTCTGGTCATATTGTTCATATGCCTGGACATATCTTTTTCAAAGCAGGTGATTATCAGAGAGCCTATCAAAGCTTTGCTGATTCTGCTAAAACCGATTCAGACTATCTTAGGCTGCAAAACATCGAACCAATAGATAATTGGAATTACTGGCATAATCTGCAGTTTATAGCTGCTAACTGTGCTGAATCTGGTCGTTATCAGGACGGAATGAAATGGAGCCAAAAACTAGCAAAATTGCCATTAAAAAGAAAGGAAGACACAGCAAACGATAAAGTATCTGAGTCACCCTGGCACTGGTACTTCGAGCGTAAATCGCTTTTCACTATACCCGATTTTAATCTACGATTTGGTTTCTGGCAAGCCGTTGTGGACAGCTTAATTGAGATGCCTAAAAACATAAGCATCAGGGCTAAAGATTTACAAAAACACCTTCTACTGTTCGCTAAGGCAATGGCTGCATTAGATCAAGGAAATGTAAATCTAGCTAATCAATTGGCAATGGCTTTGGACGCTTCCCTTTGGCAATTTAGTTTTGACAAATCTAAATCTGGCAACCAGCGCCTATCAGATCGCGAAATTAACCGGCTAGCTATAGCATCTTTGGAATTGCGAGGGAATGTTGCAAGTATAAAAGGCAATCATGAAGAAGCAGTTGAGCTGTTTGAAAATGCTATAGAAAAAGGGAAAAAATCTTTTGTGGGTGATCCTCCCTTCTATCCTCGTCCAGTGCAAGAAAGTTTGGCCAAAGCATACCTTAGGATTCAAGACTGGAAAAATGCCCGAAAGGCCTACCAGGATGTTTTACCATTCCGACCCAATAGTGGGCACGCACTGTTTGGAATTGCCAAATCGTACGCATTAGCGGGTAAAAAGATCAAAGCAACTCAAGCTTATAAGAATTTTCTTTCATCTTGGCGAAACGCCGATCCAGATTTACCTCATATTAAAACAGCAAAAACTTGGTTGAAGACCAACCAGGAAGATGAAGACGATTTAGATATTCAAATCAAATAATAGCTTTCAAACTAAATGTTTATCAATATCTCCAAACGTATTAACTTCATTGTTATCTCACTCTAGAATTTAGAAGTTTGAGTAGTTTTTTCAAGTAAGTACTTGCAGCCAATCTAACGAGGATAGACTTGCAAAACAAAAGCCGTGTGGTTTCTGGTGTCAATCTGGTTGAGGTAGAATCCAACAAACAATTGGAATCTATTATCTCTTCAGTGCGTAGAGGTCTATCACAAATCCAGAAATCTTTACCATGTTGGTTATTCTATGATACAGTTGGTTCGGAACTGTTTGAAAAAATTTGTCAGCTGCCCGAATATCACATTACAAGAACTGAGAAACAAATACTTGAAGCCAAAGCGGCTGAGATAATACAAGGTTCTTCTCAAGATCTTTCTTTAGTTGAATTCGGAAGTGGGAACTCTGACAAAACACGTCTGCTAATCGATGCTATTCTTGAAAAACAAGCAACATTACACTATATTCCTATCGATATTTCATCCGAGTTCCTGCTACAGTCCTCTATTCAACTGTTGACGGAATACAATCAGCTGTCTGTCACTGCCATGGCGGCCGAGTATCAGGCCGCCATGCCGATTTTAGTAGAACAAAGTATCAGTCCTACTTTAATCCTCTTTTTGGGTAGCAACATTAGTAACTTTGATTCAGGCGAAGCTTCAATTTTCCTCCAACAAGTTGGGAAATACATGTCTCCATCAGATAGGTTGCTTGTCGGTGTCGATTTAGTTAAAGAAACTTCTATTATTGAAGCGGCCTACAACGACAGTTCCAAAGTAACGGAAGCCTTTAATAAAAACCTATTGATTCGGCTTAATCGCGAAATTGGTGCTAATTTTGTCGTTAATCAGTTTGATCATTGGGCTCCGTTTATCGAGTCGGAATCCAGGATCGAAATGCGGTTGATTAGCCGTGTTGATCAGTCTGTGTTTATTCGGGACACCGGAGAATCATACAATTTAAGCGAAGATGAATATATTCATACTGAAAACAGCTATAAATACACAATTACACATTTCAACGAAATCAGTCAAGCAGCTGGGTTTGAAATAGAACAACAGTGGCAAGACGAAAAGGGGTGGTTCTCAATTGTGATGTTACGTCCTCAGTTAAAACAGGAAAGCTAAAATGATTCAATTAAAAAATGTCAGCAAAAACTATGGAAGCGTAGTTGCCCTTTGTCCCACTGATTTAAGTATTGAAAAAGGAAAAGTTACTACTTTGATTGGTCCCAGCGGATGTGGCAAATCAACCATATTAAGGCTGATCAACGGTCTGATTTTACCAACTTTAGGTATCATTGAGTTCGAAGGGCAGATCATTTCACCTCACAATATTTTGGAGATCCGTAGACGCACAGGCTACGTCATTCAGGATGGAGGACTATTTCCACATTTGACTGCGAGTCAGAATGTGTTGCTTATGCCAAAAGAATTAAAACAATCTCAAACGGAAACACAGCAACGTTTGGAAGAATTATGCCAACTAACGGATTTCCCACCCGACCTACTGAATAATTTCCCTGGAGAGCTGTCTGGTGGACAGCGACAACGAGTCAGTCTCATGCGTGCGCTAATCCTCGACCCAGATGTTTTGTTGTTGGATGAACCGCTAGGCGCTTTAGATCCGATTGTTCGTTCTAGCCTTCAGCAAGAGTTGAAGGATATCTTTCAGAGTCTGGGAAAGACAGTAATATTGGTTACCCATGACCTGCATGAGGCAGCGTATCTCGGTAACGTTCTTGTGTTACTCAAATCGGGACAGGTTATGCAACAAGGCACACTTGAACAACTAAAGAATCAACCAGCTGATACGTTCGTCACCAAATTTATCACTAGTCAAAGGAGCTTGATCGAAATATGATTCCCTTCCTACGTCTTAAGTACCTATGCGTATGTTGTATCATTATTTTGCTATTGACCAGTTCCATTAGAGCTCAAGAGATCACTATTGGATCGAAGAAATTTTCCGAATCAGTTGTACTGGGAGAGATCATCGCACACCTGCTCCAAAAGAACGCAGTTACCGTTGAACATAAACAACGCATGGGTGGAACTATCATCGTTTGGGAAGCTCTCAAGAATGGGGATATCGATCTCTACCCCGATTACACAGGCACTATTCGCCAAGCTATCCTAAAATCAGAAACTGATCTGACATTTGAACAAATGCAAAAGAAATTATCAACATACGGCGTGTCTATGACTGGGAAACTGGGATTCAATAACACCTACGCCATCGCTATGAAACAAGATAAAGCATCAAATTTGGGAATTCAACGGATCAGTGACCTGAAAAATCATCCTTCTTTAACAGCAGGGTTGACTCACGAGTTTCTCAACCGGCAAGATGGCTGGAAGAGTCTATCCAAACACTATAACTTACAGATGAAAAACGTCAAGGGAATGGCTCATGAATTGGCTTATGTTGCTCTTAGAAATGACGACATTGATTTAATGGATGCCTATTCCACCGATGCAAAACTACTGGAATTTGAGCTGACAGTATTAATCGATGACTTGGAGTTCTTTCCCAAATACGATGCCGTCTTTCTTTATCGAAATGACATCGACTCCAAATCCATCAACATCATCAAGACATTGGAAGAAACAATCGACGAAAAACTGATGATGCAACTGAACCAGAAAGCCGAAAAAGAAAAAGACTATACTGTTGCCGCTTCGCTCTATTTCAGCCAAATAAAATCTGATCTAACTCAAGAGTCTCCCTCAAATTCTATGTTGACTCCTACAAGTGCAAGCTTTACGAGCAAAGTCGCGAAATTCGCATTCCAGCATCTGAAATTGGTTCTGCTGACCATGATTTTTGCTGTGCTGATTGGTGTTCCACTGGGAATCATTGCCAGCCAACCAGGAATATTCAGCCAATTAATTCTTGGGATAACAGGAATTATCTATACCATACCATCGCTCTGCCTGTTCGCTTTGTTTATTCCGTTTTTAGGCATATCTGAGAAAAATGCGATAACAGCATTAGTTCTTTATGCCCTATTGCCCATTGTCCACAACACCGCAACAGGGTTACAGACTATCTCGGTTCAATTGCGCGAATCTGCGGCAGCTATCGGACTTAAACCAAGTGCTCAGCTGACAAAAATCTTTCTACCCATGGCATCCCGAACCATACTGTCGGGCATTAAAACCAGCGGTATCATGACTGTTGCGTTGGGAACTATTGCGGCTTTCATCGGTGTTGGTGGTTTGGGGGAGCCGATCTTGAGCGGTATCGACCTCAACGCGCCTGAAATTTACATCTTACAGGGTGCTATACCGGTTGCTCTCCTAGCCCTACTTATTCATTTACTATTCGAATTATTAGATAGGATAATTATCCCAAGGGGATTACGCCAAAGTGATGGTAACACGCAAAAGCGGCCTAAAAAAGATGAAGTAGAAGAACTATTAGCTAGTTCAGCAGAGTAGAAGAAAGGGATTACGACTTAAAACGTCTCTTTATTCAATTTGTGTTGTACGAGCTGAAATCTTTTGCAGTAAACATTCCCAGCTCTGTTTTTCCCTATCAGGGCTGACAATTTCTTTCCGTCGGTGGCACCACGCTTTCAAACTCAAGTAGAATGACTGATCTGTCTCTAGACGATGAAGCAAATCAGCCAATGCTTGTGTATCGCCTACTGGGAAGTATCCAGGATAGTCTTCTCCCAAGAGACCAATTGAACCAGATATTCGTGACGAAATAACAGGGATAGAGCAAGCTAATGCTTCGGAAACCACGTTAGCGCCTCCCTCCATCTGAGAAGTCAAAACTAACAGACGGCTACCAGCTAATAACCGCAACGTTTTCCAACGTGGCAATTCTCCCAACCAACTGTAGCGTGGGTTTGATTTGGTTTTAGCCAAGGCTTCTGATTCCATATCTGGACTTAGAGCTGCCCCCGCATGTAACACCTTAATTTGGGAAGACGCAGGGAGTAGCCGAACTGCGTCAGCAGTTCGAAAAGGGTCCTTCACGGGACGCAAGTGCCCTATTACTCATATCTCAAAAACGCCTCTTTTAGGTTGAAACTGTCCTGGAGGCGGTGTAACTGATTGATATATCACCTCGGCTTTATGGTGCATGGACAACGGCAACTGGTTGATCCCTTCAGGCTGAAGTAACACAAACATATCCGCCATATTCAAAGATAATTGCGCTGATTCATCCAAATGGATGTCACCATACAGGTCAGTGCCAGTCAAAGCAAGAATTAACGGCAAATTAGCATGCCGTTGGCGGAAACGAACCATGGACTCATGACTACGACGTGCATGTAGGGCGATCATCAAGTCACACTTGAGTCTTTGATAACTTTGTTGGACGGTTACCTGATGTCCAAGCTGCCGCAGAATACGAGCCCATCGGAGTGCTGTAACACGATTACCTTTACGAGAGTAAGTGGGGGCGGGTGTCACCATGCAGATCTTTCGGCTTTGTGTCGGTTTTTGATCTACAGCGAGATGAGGCTTCATAATTTAATCAAAATATCTTTTATGTAAAGATTAAATGTTTTGATTCCACCAGAGGGGTGACTTGCCCAATAAGACGTGCGTTTTCAATACCTCTGGAGTGTAACGCTTTCAAAAGATTCTGACCAACAGATTCGCTGACCGCAACCAGCAAACCTCCACTGGTCTGAGGATCAACAAAAATCTCTTGATGCCATGGAGGCAAAGTTTTTTCAAAACGAGTAAAATCCTGAATTAAGGCACGATTGGCAGCATTTACCCCCGTACTCATTCCTTTCTGGTACATATCTAGAGCTTGATTCATAATGGGAACGTCGGACACCTGAATTTCAAGTGTCACATCCGATCCTTTTGCCATTTCCAAGGCGTGTCCTGCCAATCCGAATCCTGTGATATCGGTTACTGCATGAGGTTCAAAGTTTCCCATGACTTCGGCAGCGTCTTTGTTGAGCGTGGTAATAATATTAATACATTCTTCCAAAGCTGATGGTGATACCCACCCTTTCAAGTTAGCATTAAAAATAACACCGCTACCAATAGGTTTGGTCAAAATCAAAACGTCTCCGGGCTTGGCACCAATGTTACGCCAGTAATTGTTTGGATCGACAATCCCCGTCACAGCTAACCCAAACTTGGGCTCTTCATCATCAGTAGTATGTCCTCCAGCCAAAACGGCTCCAGATTCAGTGATTTTGCTTAGCGCTCCTTCAATAATGCCATGTAACACTTCTGGTTCCAGCTTGTCCGAAGGAAACCCAACCAAATTCAAACAGGTCAAGGGTTTACCACCCATGGCATAAACATCACTGATAGAATTAGCTGCCCCAATTTGCCCGTATAAGTAGGGATCATCTACTGGTGGTGTAATAAAATCAGCGGTGGTAACTATCGCCACTTCATCGTTCAGGCGATAGATTCCTGCATCGTCGCTGGTCTCAAAACCAACCAGCAGATTGCCATCAGATTTCTGAGGTAGCTTAGCCAAAAGTTCTCCCAGTCCGACCGGACTGACTTTAGCAGCTCAGCCACAAGTTTTCGCCAAACTTGTTAGGGTATTCAAGTTATTAGTATCATTTGAAACCATAAGGTATTACTCCACTTTTTTCTTTATTAGATTCAACAGCTCAGAGAAACACAAAAATATTATCCCTCGGCCGAGGCTTATTACAAAGCACAAGTGCGAAAGCCCGCCAGAACATCACGCCGATCAGGAGTATAGAAATTGCGCCATGTGTTCCGGAGCATACGAGACCGCGTAACCCAACATCCTCCCCGCAAAACTTTTCGTGTCTCAAACCAAGGTTCGGAATATTCTTTGTAGGAATCAATTTCAAAGCCAGGGTAAGGTAAAAACATACTACTGGTCCATTCCCAGACATTACCTATCATTTGCCGGCACCCGAAAGCACTATCACCATCAGGCAAAGCACCCACATCAATACAACCCATCGTTTGCCAATCTGTGTGGGCTCGACTAAAATGAGGTGATTCACTTCCCCAAGGGAAAAGCCGTTTGGGTTGAGCTAAATCCACCGGGTCAGCAGATGCTGCTATCTCCCATTCAACTTCGGTTGGTAACCGACGTTTCGCCCAGCGGCAATAGGCATTCGCTTCATACCAGTTAACATGAATAATCGGCAGATGTGGTTCCAGAGAATACCATTGATCGAAATGACGACGCAACCAAGATCCATTCCCATTTTTTCTCCAGTAAACCGGATGGACAGCATTTTCCGTCTCTCGCCATTCCCAACCCTCCTGGCTCCAGAATTCTCGCCGATGATATCCGTCTTCTTCTACAAAAGCCATAAACTCGGCTTGTGTTACCGTAGCAAGCGCAATAGAAAAAGGATGCACTTCGACGGGATGCGCCCATTTTTCGTTATCGAATACAAATGATTGATCTAAAGTTGCTCCTAATGTAAACGTCCTGCCGGGAATCATGACATCGTCGGGTAAAGGTCCTCCCCCATTAGGAATCTGATGACAAACATCCAGACCTGAAAACTGCGGGGGTGAATAAGCCAATGTCTGCCGAGTATAGGTAAAGGCTTCATTATGCATATCTTCATGATGAAGCGTATAGCGAACAAAATAGCATAGTTCCGAACTTGGATTTTCACCTTCCAATTGTTCAATAACTCGATCTCGGACCTGCCACAAGTAGTTGATTGTTTGATCACGTGATGGGAGCGGTAAATGCCAACGTGTCTGATGCGCTATGGCTATTGAATCCCAAAGTTCATCAGCATCCTCTCTAATTGGCTTGTGCCGGCACGACTCCCGTAAAACCCATTTTTCCTGAAACCAAGCGACATGACCAATTTCCCACAACAAAGGGTTTACAATAGACAAATAGGGACTCATAATCTGCTTGTCATTTAGGTCAGCGATCAAGTCGAAGGTTCGTTGCCGAGCATCAATAACCCATTCGATCAATTCTTCAACTGTTGGATTAGTATTATTAAACTGAGTCATCCGAAACCATCTTTAGGCTAAACTAATAGATTGCACTATGCTATAACCAAGGGACATGATTGTCAAGAATTTAAGATCTCATCCCCAATATCGCCAAGTATATGCGTTATGATGCAATCGACAGTTTAGTCGATATTTTCAAGCGCCTACGTACTACCTGAGAAATAGAATCAATTCCCATATTCAACATCGCTGTAAACAAGATTAGAAGCATTACCTTATCAATCTGATCATCTGAAATAGCACTATGGATATAGAAACCCAAGGTATATATACCCAAAATCCCTAAGATAGCCGATTCACGCATCATAACTTCCCATCGATAAAATAGGAAAGCTAGAAACTGACCATATATACGTGGCAAAATCTCATAGAAGTAACGATCAATACGTTTTAAAGGGGCATCGATTCTCAGTTGAACCAAGTCAGCGTTGTTACTACTTAAGAAAGCTAGAATAGCACCATTATGCAATAGGATTGCCCAAACTGCTGGTAACATGGACGGCCCCCACAAAGTTAAAAAGATGTAAGCAAGAATATACTCAGGAGTGGTACGAACAATAATTAATAAATAATGCCAAATTCGGTTGGCAACTTTCCCTGCAAAGTGACGACAAGCAAACGGAAACACAAACAAAGAGAAAAGTCCGGTACCTACGAGAACAATCTGTGTCAAGACAACCGTTTTCCATATACCTTCCCAAGCTTCGTCCAACCAAATTCCCTTTACCCATTCCAAAACAGGAATTAACACAAAAGAGACTCTATATGTACCATCACGAACACCCTGCCTACGCATCGGCCAAGGTAAAATCTCGTAAGTAAAAAAACGCGCAACATTTTCCCAAGAAAGTGAGATCTCCCTCGAGAGTAAAGCAAAAGCTAAGACAACATAAACCGGGATCAACCGAGGTTTTAACCAATATTTAAGAGAAGCAATTAGGAGGTAAAAAACAATCAAAAGGGCTGCTGCTTCCGAATACATGCCCTCCTTAAAAAAAGTTTCGAGATGATAACCTAAAGTAGGTAATCCGATAAAACCAAGAATGGCACTTGAACGCAAAGCACATTCAAACCGATAGGCAGTATAGTGTTTGGTATCAGCATAAATAACCGGCAGAACGCCATAGAAAAAACGGCTCAGGCGATGGGTATCTTTAGGAATACCTTCTAAAGGCTGCTGATCAGATTCTTGAATAATTTCGGCATAGACTTTGGCGAAAATCCCTGCATAGGGAATAGCAATCGCTAAAACGCCGCAAATGGAATTTAGTCCGACAACAGGAAGAAAGATAAAAGCCCAAAAAATTTCGTGGATGGCGCGAATAAAGGCACAAAACAATCGAACCGGCAAATACTGAAAGAAAAAAGCTAATCCAATTCCTAATATAACACCTAAAAAGGTACCACAGAGAGCAAAGACCGCTGTATTGAGCAACGATGCTTTGAATTCCCAGATCACAGGCAGTTCAGGTGTGAAGATACCTTCCAACATTCGGCCCATCTCTAACCAAGGATGTTGGGTAGACACCTCTAAATCAGCTAACACAACAGCAACAAAGGCAATGCCAACGAAGATGAGACTGGTTTTCAGCATAATGAACCAAGCGAATCCAGATTAAAAAGTAATAAAACCTAAGATTCCTATGACTGTTGATACAATTCCTTTAATATGACCGGCGTGACTTCTTCTGCGGATAAGTCAAACTGAATTTCGCCATTATGCAAACCAATAATACGTTCCGCATATTTCAGAGCTAACTCTACAGCGTGTAAAGACATTACCACTGTTTCAGCTACCTGATTTATTAATTCTAGTACAGCCCCAGCTTGATGCGGATCAATTGAGGATACAGGCTCATCTGCCAACAGGATGCTCTCTTGACGGTAAATCGCACGGGCGACTGCCACACGCTGCATCTCACCACCAGAAAGCTCGCCCACCCTAACAAATGATTTTTCCTTTATTCCTAACGAATCCAGAACAGGAAAAATCTCTTGTCGAACTTGCTCTCGAGGGTAAACCAAGTTGATCAGATTTTGAGAGGTAGTGTTTCGGTCAAGGCGACCAACATAAACATTATGAAACACAGACAGTTGCGGTACCAAGGCATAATGCTGATGGACAAATGACGACTGCCCCGAAACTCTCTGGTAAAGCGTCCGGAGTAAAGTGGTTTTGCCTGCGCCACTTGGGCCAATCAACCCTACTTTCTCTCCTTGATTGATTTCCAAGGTAACATTTTTAAGAATAGTGGTATCTTGACAAGAAATATTCTCTTGATCAAGATTAAATAAAAGGGGGAGGGTATCTGATCCCATTCCATTATCAATATCTAAATTGTTTACAAAAAATAGCGGTGAGACCTGCACCTCACCGCTAAGAAATCAGTTTCGGATAATTCCGACCTCAATGGCCGTATCTAAAACCGGTTTAAACATAGAATTATCCGCCGGAATAAACCGGGCTCTAGGAAAAGCATCCAAAATCGCTCGGTCTTGAAGATCGACCAATGCCTGTTGAACTTTTTTTATGAATCCTTCACCATAAGTTTTGTCCACATCACCACGAATTGTCCAGTTGTAATCTGGATAAGTTGGTGTCCTCCAAATAACCTGAACCTTAGCAGGGTCAACTCGCCCAGCATCAACTTCCTTTTTCCAAACCTTGAAGTTCATAGCGCCCACTTCATAACTACCAGATTGAACCAAAGCTAAAGTTTTAGAATGATCACCGCTAAAGCCAACTCGTGAAAAGACGTCACGCGGGGTTTGGCTAAAACTTTGGCGAATGAAGTACTCAGGCATAAGACGACCAGAAGTTGACCCTTTAGAACCAAAAGTAAAAGTCTTCCCTTTTATTCCTTTTGGGAACTCCTCGGCAAAAGAAAGTCCAGTACTAACATTAGCAATAAAATAACTCATGAACTCGGGATCTTCTACCCCTTGGGCAATTGCCACTGACCCGGGGACTGCAAGCCGGGCCTTAACACCTGATAACCCACCAAACCAAGCTAACTGAACCTCATTGTTTTTGAAGGACTGCACAGAACCCGCGTAGTCTTTCACCGGAATATATTTCACTTCAACTCCCAGTTTCTCTGAAAGATAATCTACTATTTTACCAAATCGCTTTTGTAAACGAGCTGTATCTTGGTCAGGGATAGCCGTAAACTTGAACTCACCCAAAACAGGAAAAACCGACACACAACTGAAAAATAAAAACAATGGAGCCAATCTAGCGTAACTAACTAACACTGTAAAACGCATAAAACAAACACCTACCTTTAAATTTTAAAATGTTAGAATGATGTAACGGAGAGACATAAAGCAACAAATAAAGTGTAGTCTCACACTAGAATATTGTCTTAACAAAACAAGGGGTGATTATAATACGGACTATAGGCTATGTCAAACAAAATTGAGACAGTTTTTCTTGATCGAAAGCAATACCATGCCCAGGTCTATCTGGAGGGGAAAAATGACCGTCATTGAGAGTCAGCGTGTCGGAAAGAACTAGATCTAACGAGGGAATATATTCAACAAACAAAGAATGCTCAACGGCTGCAGAAAGGTGAACATGAAGATCCATTAAAAAGTGAGGAGAAACGGATAAACCGAAGCATTCAGCCATATGCGCGATCTTGATCCATTCCGTAATCCCACCGCATCTAACAGCATCCGGTTGAAGAATGTCGGCCGCACCTTGCGCAATATATTCCTGAAAGACGAATTTGTTATAGATGGTTTCCCCTATGGCAATGGGAATGGTTGTTTTAGATCTCAATTCGACGTGACTAGTAACGTCATCAGCTTCAATAGGTTCTTCGAACCAAAAGATCCCATATTCTTCAATCCGTGACGCAAGTTGAATAGCTTCACGCGCATTCCACTTCATATTAGCATCGATCATCAAAAACGGTTCTTCACCGATTGCTCTCCGTACAGCACTGAGCCGAGAGACATCTTCATGCAAACTGTCTCTGCCAACTTTGATTTTAATGCCTTTAAACCCTTGTCCAATGAACTCAACCGATTGACGAACCAACTCATCCTCTGTCAAGTGTAGCCAACCACCATCAGTATTGTAAACCGGCACTTCGGATTTAGCTCCCCCCAACAATTGGTAGAGAGGCAGGTTAGCACGCTTGGCTTTCAAATCCCAGAGAGCAATGTCAATAGCAGCAATACCCAGACCTACGATTCCTCCACGTCCAACCCAATGAGTCTCCATCCACATTCGACGCCATATACGGTCAATGTTGTTGGGATCCTCTTCCAAAACAATAGGAACCAAGTATTGATCAATAATTTGCTTAATAGCACGACCACCTTTTCCAATAGTATAGGAGAAACCGACACCAGTCAGCCCATCTTGATCCTCAATCTCAACCAGAGGGAACTCCATGGAATCAAAAGCCTGAATGGCATCGGTACGCCGTACTTGCGGAGGAATATCGTAAAGCCAGCTACGAACTTCTTTAGTTTTCACAATTAATGCTCATGATTTGGGATAGTTAGGCACTTCTTTATAAAGTTTCCAACTCTCGGAATAAATTTTCCACAAACCATCGGACGGATCAACCATAAATATCAACGTCTTGGTGCCAAAGTCCTGATAGGCAGGGCGTGAACCGGAAGCGGGGGTTCCTTTAAATTCTTGCAAGAATCCAACATCGGCAACAGCATGGTCACCGTTTATTTGCAAGTTAGAGATGTAAACTTCGATTTTGCTGTATGCTTTATTAACACGTTTCATGCTCTCACGGAGTTTTGCTTTGGTAAGAATTTTTGGATATTCTCTACCATTTCGGACAGATACCCGAGTAATTGCCGCTTCTTCTGCATACTTGTCCATATATTTCTCCAGATCTTTTTGCTGCCACGCCTGCTGCCAATCACCAAGCACTTGGCTTAATTTCAGCTTGGTATCTAGTGGCGCAGAGCCTGACATTGTCGCGCTAGATGATTTTAACTGGGAATTAACAGGTACGACTTTCGAGCCCCCTTGGTTCGTTATGACACTAGAGCCATCCGCTGTCAGTACTTCTTGAGTCTCTTCTTCTATCGGATTCAGCACAGTCTCTTGGTGCTCAATGTCTTCGTTAATCCGGTCTGCTATCAACCTCCATTGCTTTCGCAGACCTCTTTTCTGGATAACTAAATCCCGATAAATCGTCATCGTCAATTCATCAGCTTGATACAATCTGACTGGAACTTGATCGATGCGCCTTCGATCCGAATGCCGAAAGTCTTTTCTGGGTGAGATGAGACGAATATCCGCATCAACCCTACCTTGTCGCTTAACCAAGTTTTCGGCTCGTTCATACTGAACTCTATTTCGCTTTAATGCCTCTTTATCCCAAAGCTGTCGGTATTTTTCCGGTTGTTTTGACTCAACAGCTTGTTTCCATCTAGCAACAAAATCCTTGATATCTTCTCCAGGATCAAGAAACCCCAGAATTAAGAAGGTCGCTCCCAAAATCAGGATTGCCGAAACAAGTCCCACCATTGCATAGCTATAAGTTGCAGGCTTTTCCAATCTCTCCCATGATTTGGTTTCTTCTTGCATCGGCCCACCTCCTTGAAAATCTGTATCAGTATCGCGGTACTTCTTCGTAAATGCGCCAAATTTCACGATGAACCTCCCACTGATTCTTATCATTTTCACGCATCCAAACTTCTCGTTCCCAAACATCGTAGGTAACCGGTTGACTTGAACGATTTGAAACTTTATTAAAACGGTACGTGCCAATCATACTGTCACGCTCAGCTTGAAACGCCGAATCACTCAGTTTCCAATTTTTCAGTGTCATATTCTTAATTTCAGTTGCTAAATTTCCCCGATTGATAAAATCCCGCTTTTCACCATTAGACCTGATCAATATCTTCTCTGCAACTGTATCAGCTGTATAACTTTGAAGATGTCGCGTCATGTTTTTGTCGACCCAAGCCAAATACCAATCAGTAATTGCAGATTTACCTACCGACTGTTTTTGGGAATCAAGCGAACTTTTCCCTGTTTTAGAGTTATTCCAAGCCTTTTGCCGTTGAACATATTGACGTGCCTGGCGTGCTTTTTCCTCAAGCATGGCAGTATGATCTTGTACCATCTTTTCTTGCTTCAAATTGTCGATTTTCTGGGAGTAGCTTTGCCCTTGTAAAACTGCTTTTGTGCGAGCTTGGCTAGCTGTCTTCTTGGCTTCATCAGTCACTGATTCTGCCATAGCGAGCTGACGCCGAAACTTGTAGATCTGTGTCTCATATTCATCAATCTGGTGAAGCGCTTGTTGCCATTCTGCTGTCTTCTCATCAAACTGTTCCTGCAAAATTGAGAGTTCAATTCGATCTTTTTTACAATCGTCTCTTGCTCTAGACAGATTCTGTGCAGCTATTTCCGAACTGTTGTCAAACTCCCATTTCAATTGTTTTTTATCAGCTTCAATTTCTTGAATTTCCAACCGAGAATCTTCAAGTTCTTGATTAACCGTATCAAACATAGATTGCTGTCTCAGAATCTCCGTTTCTTTCCGCTGGATGACGGCAGTCAAACTAGCTTCCTGTGACTTATAAATAGCCGCCTTTTCCGCACTTTGCGCGTAGTTTTGGGCATCATAAGCCAAACGAATAGCATCAAGGCCTTGCTTGGATCCCTTCGCTTTACCCGCCAAATCTAACGCCATTTCTGCTTTCTGAAATAGGTTTTTAGACAATGATTCAGCATTAGCTAACCGTGCTTGATCAATTGCAATCTCTGACCTAGCTGTAATAGCATTTACATGTTCAACATTAATTTTCCCAATCGAACCACCACAACCGATAATGAATAGGGGGAAAAAAAAACAAAAAACAGACCTCAGAAGGTTCTCCTGTCTGTTCCCACAGATGATTAATTTCATTTTACTCACCCTTAATTATTTTTGAGTTGAGTTGAAAAATTTTCTCATTAAGATATTACGCAGGTATTAAAAACACGTTTCCATTTTCTAGTTAAGACGGTAAAATTGTTTTTTGTTTCTACGTTAGACTTGACAGAAAGCGCTGAAAAATGCTTAAGATATAGAGAATCAGATTGAGGTTCTAGCATGATCGACGTAACCGAAGTAATCATACTACGATACGTTATTAAAGATAAGACTGTAAAGTGTTATACAGAAGGTTTAAGGAGGTTCGATCACCGAGAGATTCAAGTTTGGCACCTAGATACTGTCTCCGCTGGCAAACTGCTTAATTTCATTTGTAACAAAATTATTAACGACAAAACAAATTTGAGAGTTGACCAGACGATCACCGACTTTGCACTCGTTCCTTTTCGAATTATCGATGCTATCTCACCTCAGGGGGAACCAGCTTTCCAATTGACCTACGAGCGAAAACACCCAGCAGTTCGACGTAGCAGTGTGTCAACGTCAAAAGATAACAATCCCCATCTAAAGAACGAAATCATTTGTGACCGAATCGACCACACTGACTTAGCAGAATTGGGCTAATCGCCGTTGGGAATGTAACATAAGGAGGTCTGAAGTGGATAAGCACACGTACAGCCAGAACTCGATTCTGGAATAATTACCATTCCGTTAGCTGGAATCATATTGATCCAACAACCAGGGCGATTCACCCTACTCATTGGTAAACCTGAAGTTTCTTCATCCCCCAACTCGTAGAGCCGCGGGTTATCTCCTCGACCATATAGGTAATTCGCTGACCCAGAAAGCCCACCACAACCGTGCCCACCACGATGTAAGACATATGTCCCTTTTTGACCTGTTTGCAGATCAAAATCGTATGGACGGAGGTAGATCTTATTCCCATTGATTACCGGATGTTGCCACTGCTCACCATGTGTACCACCGGTCCCCCCACCATCATAGCTGCTATCCCACTTTTTCATTCCAGTGTCAGCATCAAAAGCATATAGGTGGTAGAAAACCTTTTCCTCAACATTGTAGGTACCTGTAACCAAAACGACTCCTCGAGCATAGGATAAAAACATGATATGCTCAAACGGAAACACGAACGGCTCTCTCCAAATTTGAGCTCCCGTTTTTTGATCTAGTGCTACTAGATATGTATCCTGTTCACAAAAAAGATCAATTCGCATTCGACCATCAGCATTAACTAATGCCTCCGGATTTTGACTTTCGATCAAATAAGCTCGGCCATCACCCACAGCAATCGTGTTATGAAAAATAACACTATCATTATTATAAGTCCATAGATCTCTTCCAGTATGCCGATCTTTTGAAAACAGATAATCACTTGTAATCATTTCGCGATAATCACCTTCAAGTTGGTCACAGTTGAAGCGACCAATTTTGTAGAATGACGCCCCTAATTTTTTCCCACTACCAAATATTTGATCTCCGACGACTGAAATATATCCCCATTCACGAGTTTCACCTGCAACCAATTGCGGCGCACTCATATTCACAGAAATGTTACCAGATTCAACTTCAACGACTTGACACTGATCCCGGGAAGCAATATATAGGAATTCACTACTCAATACCATTTGGCCACTATCTTTCAATGCACCAATTCGCCGTGAATTTGGAACTTCTAATTCCCATAGAACAGTACCATTATAGGCATCTGCCGCAATAACCCGATTATCCGCAGGAACAAACACTCGCCCACCCTTCACAAGTGGGGACATCGGCCGACTATGTCGGTTAACAATCTTACGAGGCCCCGGTTTGCCAAACCACTGCAGTTTTGTCGGATTCTCGAGCTGATCGTTACTACAACTTGTATTACTTGCATCAGCATAAAGGTGCGTCCAATCACCACCGCCTCCAATCTCCCCACGACACAAGGTCTCACCCCTCCCCTGTTGATTAAGAGTAACCATGACACCTCCATAAGGTCTAAGAACCCGGAAGATCTCTTGATCCAAAAATTGGTGCTGTGAAGCTTCATTGACGACAATCAAGTTAGCCAGGTAATCCGTGTAAGGCAACTCAGCACTATCAACATGGTGAACTGATACCCGAACACCATACATCCCAGCACAATCGAGCAATTGGCGAGCCTGACGAACTTTTGTTTCATCCGACTCAACGCAAATAATATGGTATTCTGACTGCTTTACAAGTTCATATGCTAAACGACCATCCCCTACTCCTAAAAGGAGACAATAACCTTTTTTTTGATTTGTTTGTTGAAACACCCATTTTGCAAGGCAACTTTCATCTCCTTGCAATTTTCTTACAACCGAATTTCGTTCATCAGTTACAATTGGCTTCTTTCTACCTTCAAATCGACCAAAACAGGTAATGGCCCCTTGATCGGTACTAACAATCAGTTCCTCATTGACTACCGCTAAACCATACACTTTTCCATCAACAGATTCAGTCCAGACCAATCCTCCATCATTAGCCCGGTATACATCGACAAAATTGTCACCTCCAATGATAACCAGATCACCAGCAATAATCATTGCATACGACCGCTTACGCGGTGATTGCCATTTGAAACGATCTTTTTCTATATTACGCAGATTTATTGTAATACCCTCAAGCTCTTCAGCAGTTTTTTCTATTGTCTCTTCAAGTTTTTCAAGAGTCCCCGACTCTTGTTGGCGAGCTGAAAATAACTCAAGTTTCTCCTGTAAATCCCAAAGCTGGTTTTCCTTTTCCAGATGCTGTGCTGCAACTGCGTTCCATTCCTCAGCAATTTGGTGATAAGTACAACTATCAATCGCCGAAATACTTTCTGCTGAAAGAAGGTAGATAGTGTCAATGGTAACAATCATCTGCAGGCCGCTAAACACAGCAAACTGATCTCCGTTTTTCGGATGCCCCTTGAACTCACCTCGATTCCCAGTACCATGAACCAAAATTTCGTCATCTGTCAATAGTGTATATGTACCACCTGGACCATTGTAATTTTCCAATTGATCGCCATTGGCAATATCAAACGCAATTGGACTTGTACGACCAGTTGGCACGTAGAGCCGAGTGTCCGAAGCCAACAGATACCCCTGAGGTGACAGTTCCTTATGCGACCTAACCCACACTTCGGTTCCATCATCAGCATTCAATGCAACCATCCTAACGCCCTCATTCGGGAAAAGCCCAGTACAAAAATAAGCAATCCTGTCTTTAATCAGAACCCCCGTGCGTACAGGAGTATTTGAAACAATCCTTTGGTTCCCTGGAATTCTTCGACCTCCGGTTAGACTCCGATACTTCCACACTAGAGTCCCGTCTGCAGACTTAAGGCAATAAACTACACCATCATCAGATCCAATATAAACTTTGTCATCAAGGATAGTTGGAGCTAAACGAACAGGACCTTCGGTAAAAAACGACCATTTTTCCTGACCATTTTCAGCATTCAAGCAATAAATTTTTTCGTCTGCTGAAGAAGCAAAGAAAACTAACTCTCCATCTGAAACAACGTGATAAGCCCTATCAAAAATCACACGTGGATTAAGTTTCGGGTGTCTATGCCATGGGTCCTTCCGGGCAGGCGGCGGCCATGCAGGTTGTGGAGCATGTTTTGAAATGTAAGTCCAGCGTTCATTCATGGGAAGCGACAGACGCTGAGACGTCATGCCATTCCGCTGATTATTACCTTGATGTGTTGGCCAATCATTCATCTTGGTCTTCTTTCTCCTGTGGAAGAAATAAACTGCATTGTAAAGTAAACAAACGATAGGCGAATTGTATCACAATTCCAAACATAAAACGAATGATAGATTGCTTTTTCGTTCGTATCTAAATCCAAAAAGGTAGAAAAGGAAACAACAGTTTTTTCAAAAACGGAAGATTAACGAAAGCTGATTGCTATTGCCTAAATCGTTGTTTCCAAGGAAAGCGTAATCGACTGAAAAAGCGGCCCCAGTTATAAAGCCGAGCCTCAACCCAACCCCTGCTGTGATATTGTGGATCGTTTTGACCCCCTTTCGTTCCTGAACACCGAAACGAATTGAGAGCAGATCCGAAAAAACGTATTCTGTACCATAGTGAAATTCAAAATCATAAAGGCTGTCAACATCTACAGAGAGAATCAAGTGACTTCTAAAAGATTCGATTTTCTGTCTATAGGCAAAACCCAAACGAAAATTTTGCAGGATTGTATCAGTATGGGCAGCTTGACTAGCTTTCTCCGGAGGCGTATTCCAATAAAGTTTTGTACGGAAAAAATCCTGTACAACCAGAGCAGTTGAAAAGCGACTTGATCCACGACTAGAACTTGTCCACAAAAAACCAAGATCTCCACCCACTCCAAGTGCATTATGTTTCCTATATCCTGAGATGTAAATTAGCTTGGCATTAACACCAACAAAAAGATTACTATACTTTCTTCCATATGAGAGCATGAATGCGTTATCAGTAAGGCTGAAATTATCCTTTATCTCCGGTCGGTTACCCGGCCCAACTGGCGCAGGCTTTTTGACCGCGGTAACTGGAATATCATCAATTCCAACTCGCATCCAACTCACACCTAAAGCGTTATCCTTACCAACAGGATGGATATAGTTAACAAAACTATAGCTATCAAGGTCATTAATAGTCGAACGCATAAAGGTGATTTCCGACCTGTGCAAACCGCCAAGCCCCGCAGGATTCCAATATGCCGCTGTCGAATCGTCTGAGATGGCAGAAAAACTCCCTCCCATACCCAACGGTCTGGCCCCAACACCAAGAGACAAAAAATCGCCTGCGTACCGATCTTCAGCATAAATAACATGATTAAAGAAACAAAGCAAAAATAATATCAGTAACTTTATTGGCATTTTGTTTAGTTTATGGAATGACTTTATTAAGCGGATATTCGATTATACCTTCAGCTCCAACTCGTCTAAGTTGAGGGATCAGTTCACGAACAATATGTTGGTCAATGATTGTCTCAATGGCATACCACCCATCTTGGCTAAGTGATGAAATGGTCGGGTTTCGCATTGCCGGTAGTATGTCCAAAATTGGTTTCAGATTCTCTTCGGCAACATTCATTTTCAACCCAACTTTACTTTCGGCTTTTAATGCGCCACTAAGAAGCATCCGTAAGTTCTCGATTTTTGTTCGTTTCCATTGGTTCTTCCAAGTTTTTTGGTTAACAATCATAATGGTCACTGATTCCATGACAGTATCAATAACCTTCAACCCGTTAGCACGAAGCGAGCTACCTGTTTCCGTTATTTCAACAATAGCCTCACAAAGATGGGGGATTTTAACTTCCGTTGCACCATGTGAAAACTTAACGATAGCATTAACGTTGTTCTTCTCCAAATATTGTTTGGTAGTGTCAATTAACTCGGTGAAGATAACTTTCCCCTCAAGATCTTTAACTGATGTAATCTTCGAATCCTGTGCCACGGCTAGAACCCATCGTGCCGGCTGGTTGGTTGCTTTGCTATAAACCAATTCAGCGATTTCCTTAACGTCAGTTCCACAGTCAACCACCCAGTCTCTTCCTGCTAAACCAACATCAATCACACCTTGTTCCACATAGAGTGCCATCTCCTGCGGTCGAAGTAGCATTACATCAATCTGGTCATCATCTACCTGTGGGTAATATGAACGGCTATTGGCGGTAATCGTGTAACCCGCTTTTTTGAATAGGTTTATAGTTGAATCCTGCATCGATCCTTTTGGAATTCCTAGCTTCAATTTATCCATTGTTGTCCTTAGATATTATTTAATTCCATGAAATAGCTGCGCTATTTTGCAAAATCTTCGGTAGATCTTCGGGAAACCTCTTAATCAACCGAAAATCTGGCACCTCGACTGGAATACTATCTCGATTAATAGATACTTCGGAGACCAGCCCTGGAACAGTCATGTCCATTGATTCGTAAATATCAATTGGTGATTTGGTATTGTTGATAATTGAATCAACAAATTCTCTGACTTCAAAATAATCGCCCCCACCATGTCCAGCTTGTAAGGCCTCCGCAGGTGGATTCCTCCAGATTTCCGGCATGTACTGTTCCTCGAAATCCGATAGAGGTTGCCAGACTGCCTGATCAGAGTGTTCCTCTAGCCAGATTTTGGGGCGGTCTCCAAGTCCACGCGCCGCTTCGTAGCACCCTTTCGTTCCCTGTAAACTATAATAATTAAGATTATGTGGTCGATCTGATAACATATCAACCCGAATTTCGATCAGTCCGCCGCGGGTTGTTTTGCAAATCATTGTAATTGTATCCTCATTTTCATATTGGTGACCACTTGGATCTTTATAATGATGTCCTGAACCAAAACAGGAAACACTGCGCACACTATCTCCAAACCATTGTAAGACTGGACCCAGACTGTGAGTAGGATAGGTGCATCCATTCCGACCAGTCTGCCACTTACGCCGCCATTTGGTGATTTCATTAAATGCCTTGAGTTCATGGATATATTGTCCTTCTCCAAAATAAATATCACCAAACAATCCCTGCTTTGCTAACTCACGGATCAGTATGTTTGGTTTAGTATAGACGTAATTTTCGGCCATCATGTATTTATTCTTGCTATTCTCGACGGATTGTACAAGTTTCCAACACTGTTGGAGATCTGTTGCCGCTGGCACCTCTGAAATGACATGTTTATCTTCCTGCAAGGCAATAGTCGATTGTGGGGCATGCAAAGGCATTGGTGTTGACACCACTACAATATCGAGATCGGATTGTATCATCTTTTCGAAATCGGTGTATTTCTGGTCGATGTTAAATTGATTTGCAACTCTCTCTGCAGTATCGATATTCAGATCGCAAATGGCTGTAACATCAGTTTCTTCAATTGCCTGAAATGAACGAACAAATGATTGTCCACGCGGCGCACCAACGATGCCAACTTTAAGTTTATTCGTCATAGACTTGGTTGCTCTCCTCGTTGTAGTCGTAGGGATGATTCCGAAAGATGTAGTCGATTGGTTC
>Ga0207984_1000089_pt1 | contig 50643 bp, 42 predicted proteins | sample ETNtaG_30_FD_185760 | JGI IMG/M metagenome (GOLD analysis project Ga0207984, IMG submission 185760) | Marine microbial and viral communities from oxygen minimum zone, Eastern Pacific Ocean - ETNP201306PF43B (SPAdes) (version 2) | ecosystem: Environmental > Aquatic > Marine > Oceanic ...
CTATGATCCGGTTAACATTGCTCCCAAGGGCGAAGCACAAGGAAATTACTATACTACTACTATTGGTCCTTGGGACTATTGGGCTATTGAGTATGCTTACAAATCGATTGGAAGTAAAACTCCTGAAGATGAGTTACCAGAATTGTCCAAAATTGCTGCTCGAGCGTCTTCTCCTGAGTTAGCTTATGGTACAGATGGAGATGTCTCTTGGTATCGATACCGTGATCTGGATCCATTAGTTAACCGATGGGATCTTGGAAACGATCCGTTGGCATTTGCCCGACAACGGATGGGGGTGATTAGCGAACTCTGGATAGAACTGGTTGATAAAGTTACTGAAGATGGCATGGGTTATCAGCGGGTTAGGCGTGCCTTTGGGACGTTGTTGAACGAGTATAGTCGTGCTATGTTTTTAGCTACTCGTTATATTGGAGGACAGTATCATCATCGGGATCATCGCGGTGATCCCGATGGACGGTTACCTTTTGTCCCTGTACCAGCAGATAAACAGCGTGAAGCGCTTAGATTTCTCAAAGAGCATGCACTTTCTGATAGTGCTTTTGACTTCCCTCCTGAACTTTTGAATAGCTTGGCTTTCAACCACTGGCGTCATTGGGGAATCCGCAACCGGCAGCCACAGCGTTTGGATTATCCATTACATAATTTGATATTAAACAACCAAAGGCAGGTTCTAGAACGCCTGTTTTATCCAAATGTTTTAGCGCGAATCCAAGATACGGAACTGAAGTTTGATAGGGCTAATGTTCTGACTATGCCAGAACTCTTTTCAGCGATTACTGATGCAGTATGGAGTGAGCTAGGGCACAAACTTGGTGGACAACGACGGTTGAATTCGGATTCTTTTATTTCCAGTTTTCGTCGTGGGTTGCAACGTGAGCATCTCAAGATACTGGTTAAGCTGGTATTGGAAGTTGATAACGGTACTCCAGAGGATGCTCGCTCATTGGCTTGGCGGGACCTTGGTCTTATCAGTGGCAGAATTGACGAAAAGATTCGTAGTGGTGAAAATAAACTGGACGATTACACTTCGGCCCATTTGGGGGAGTCACTAGCGAGGATTCAGAAAGCCTTAGATGCTTCTTTCCACATAGAACGTCGATAGTAATGAGTCATAGTGAGCCTAAATTCGATAATGTAGTGATCTAAAAAATCTAAGGGTAAGGAATAATTTTATGAGTGAAAAATCAGATTTTACCTCCAAAGTTCCAAAACTTACTTTTTCGACCATACTGGATCAGCAAATAGAACAACTGAAGATAGATTTACTAACACAACGTTTTGCTCAGTCTCGTCAACAACTATCTGTGGATCCTACCGTCCAGATTATCATTATGTCAATCCAGAAGGAAGGCTGAATGATTCTAACGGATTGTGCTATTGGCAAGGCCGATATCATCTTTTTTTCAAGCTTATCCCTTGGAAGATACACGTCAGCATTGGGGGCATGCTGTTAGTGACGATTTGGTACATTGGGAGGATTTACCTTTAGCTATTTATCCGGGGATTGAGAATTGTTGTTTTAGTGGTTCTGCTTTGGTGGAAGAAGGCCGTGTCATAGCTATGTATCATGGGACTAGCGCTGGTAGTATGATCGCTATTTCTAATGATCCATTACTGCTTAATTGGGAGAAGATTTCTGGTTGCCCGGTTATCCCGGAAATAGAAACGGATGAGGATGGAAGACCTTACCGCGTTTATGATCCCTGCATTTGGAAGGAAGATGGTGAATTACTCAAGTTGCAGGTTTTTATTGCCAAAAGCGTGGTTGAAGTTTTTGCTAACCATCGGCAATGCTTGGCACTACGCGTGTATCCGGAACGTGAGGATAGTACAGAGGTCTCAATTCGTGTCCAAGGTTGTGATGCTTTATTGAGATCCCTCGAAGCTTGGCAGATGACATGTATTTGGGATTAGTTGGGGCTATTGTTTCATCGTCTCGGTTGATCTGGCGTTTCGCCTCTACTCATCCATTGTCAACATGTCGTGGGTATTGTGGAAATGTGGCGGCTGTGAAATTGTCAGGCCTTTGGTTGCTATTGTTTTACTAAGAAGCCGACATTGACCCAATTAACGAAGTTTTCATAGCTATTGGCATGACTGGGAACGGCAACCAGGCTGATTGTCTGGCTGTCCGATGGGATTTTTACCTCGAATCGCCACGGCTCCTGCGAGATCCGCAATATCGGACTTTCATTTACTGATTTACCATTGATATAGATTTTTAAGATAACACTTGGATGCATGGCTCTGGCGCGTCCGAGTTCATTCTCCAGCATGCTTTCGTCGAGTCCAGCAATACCAACTAGGCAATCGTGTTTTGAATGTGTATTATACAATAGGTGAGAAGGCGCCTCTACACCTATTCCTTTTGTGTAATTCTTTCCACGTAATTTTAATGGCTGTTGTGAATAAGATTGATCGTAACTAGGTTTTCTTTTGGATGAATAGATGTTGAAACCATGTACTGTTTCCCGAATTGGTTCGAGATCGGATAAGTGGATATTTGGGGATGGTGGTTTAGGTGGAAGTCGAACGAACCTAGCGGTACTTTCTAGACAAACCGATTGTTGACCTTGATAAGCTGTTGTTCGAATCGTTTGGGTTTTGCAGACAGGAAAAGGGTTGGTATAGAAAAATGATTTTTTATCTGGTGATGTTCCATCGAGGGTGTAGTAGATCTGGCAATCCTGATTCAAGGGAGCAGATAGAGAGACCGTTGTTGATTCTTCAAACTGATAGGGTCTATTTGGAGTTCCCCAGGGTGTGATTCGTACTGGATCAACAGGTGTTTCATCATTCCATTTCCCTAATTTTCGGAGTTCGTTGACCAAGTGAATAGTTGGCACTAGCGATTCAAGTTGTTGAATGATTTTCTGAGTGTTTTTATCTGGGTGTTGGTCACCTGCTGGATTATAGCCTGAGATTGCGTCCGTCATATCACGTGCTAGAATTGATTTGATACCAACACGCATCATGGGGCCGATTCCAACAGGTTTTCCGGTCGTACAAACGTTGGTGTGGAAACCTAAGAAGATGAGACAATTTATTCCAAGTTTTTTGCACCAAGAATAAACTTCTTGTGTGCCTTCGACAATTAAGTCGAGTTGGTCTATTGTTAAGTTAGGATTTATCCTATCCCATCCGTAGTTGACATGACAATCTATACCTGGGCCGCACATGCAACCACCGGCTCCATAGCAGTCTAGCAAAGGAAACTGAATGTCTAGTGGTGTTGGTAGTGGATTAGGTTCGACAACTACCGATTTCTCTCGTTGCGGAGTTCCGACATACTGGTCAGCAACATCGGTTGGTCCCCAAAAGATTTGGATGCCTAGTGATCTCAATATTGCCAATGCATGGTTCATTCGTAAGGCAAACGAACCGCATCGTTCAGCAGCAGTCATGCACCAGTGGTAATTCCATGTGTCGACGACCATCACTCCAATTTGGTCAATCGAAAAGGTTTGTTTTTCAAGAACAATCTGATTTTCTTGGTAACGGTGTTGTAAGTCAAGTTGTATCGTCAAAATCGTAGTTCCTTTTTTCTCGTGATGTGACAGTCGATCTAGATAAAAGTAAACTCAGATAAGTCTTTAATTTTCAATAATTTCGATTTTAACTGGATTAATATAACGTTGATAGTAATTTTCCACTTCTGCTTCGGGGGCAGTACCTTCATGAACATAGGCGCAAAACTGAAGACGCAAAGTCTCGCTTTCTAGTTCATTGGGAGGATGGTGAAGGATACTCATTTGTTGTGGCACTGCTATTTCACCGAAGAAACCAGGGTGTTCTGGATTGGACGGATGATCGAATAAAGCTAAGCCATTGACTCCATTACCCACATTTCCGGCTAAATCGCACCAGGATGCTCGCTGATGATGTACTTCAGATCTACCTATTTGGCCTTCTGAATTTTCAACATGTCCTTGATCGGGGATTTTCATAGAAGGATTTAATCGCGCCACAAAAAGGAACTGTCGATCACCTATGTCAACTGGATGTGTAGTTTGGTGGGTAATTTCTAGGAATCGTTTGCGTTGGTTAACATACCATGCCCGTACCGTCCTGGTTTCGTTCATAATGATATCCCCATTCCCTTTAACATGGATCAAATCTTCGACGAATTCTGCATATATGGGTCCTTCAGTTAGCCTGATAAACCGTTGGTGTAATGTCTTCCCACATGGCCCATATGGGGGTTCGTCCCAATCAGACCAGATGTTAGCAGAACCACCTTCTCCATGTCCCCCATAGGCTAGATACAACCCGGTATGGTGAGGATGATCACCTCCTCCTGCTCCTCGTACAACGGATCCATAGTTGCCATTTAAAGGCCAGAAGTACGGTTTCCATACGCCCAGGAAATTATATCGAGTGAAAATATGATCATCCATTGTAATCAGTAGGTGTGATGTTAGGTGGTGAATTTGGCAGCGTTGATCTTCTCCTGGAGCGTTTTCAGGTAATTGAAGAGTTCGAATAGCGTACCAAGCTGATTCCCCCGCAGGCAGGTCTTCCGTTTGCCAGGTAAGTTGGCGGATGGATGGTTCAAATTGAGAAGGAGTTTCTTCCACCAAAGGTTGACCTGTTGGGGTTATTTGTGAAACCACTAATTTGGAAATGCCTTCCTGCCAATTGGGAAAATAGTTATGGGGTTTTAAGGTAAAACGGACTAAATCATTATGACGTGCTACCGAACCGGCGTTGATTTTAACTATGACAGCATTTTGAGAGTGTTCCATATTACGACCTGTCGACCCTAAATAGAAAATTGAATTTTAGTATAATAGTACACAATGTTGAGAAAGTGATGTATATTGAATAATGAAGTTGGTGGAAGTTACTATTTGTTTATAGGATAACAGACCCTGAAGAGTTTCGTATAGACTAAAACGAAGGAAATAAGTAATGGCAGATCGAATTGAGAAAGATATTATTGATCTCCTTCTGATACCCAGTACAGCAACTTTAACCTCAGTCATGCACCAATTAGGTATAACGAATGTTTTTATGCATCGGGTTGAGCCTTTATGTTCAGGCATGAAGATGGCTGGGCCAGCCTTTACCTTGCGGTATATACCTGCCCGTCAAGATCTTGGTACTAGCGTAATTGATAATTTGCGGGATGTACAGCGTATTGGGATCGAAGAGATTGGCCAAGGACAGGTATTAGTGATTGATGCTCGAGAGGATACGCGAGCGGGAACGATGGGGTCGATTCTCGCAACACGAATCTATCAACGAGGGGCTGCTGGTGTTGTTACCGACGGAGCTTTTCGTGATAGTCCAGTCATCGCAGAGATTGGGATTCCCGCTTATGCTGTAGCCATGAACGCAAACACCAACAAGACTATACATCATCCCAGTGAAATTCAAGTTCCAATCGCATGTGGAGGAGTCGCTGTAGTGCCAAACGATATTGTTGTTGGAGATGGTGAAGGGGTTGTTGTTGTTCCTGCATCAATGTCGGGAAAAGTCGCGGAAATGGCAGTTGCAATGGAAGAGAAAGAAGATTTTCTGATAGAGAAGATACGTGCTGGTTCTAGTATTTTGGGCGTTTATCCGCCTGATGAAAAAATTATAGAAGAATATGAAGAATGGAAAATTAAGAAGGTGAACCAAGAACTTGTGAAATGACTATGATTAGTCATTTCAACAAAGTTCAAGTTTTTAGGCATAGATATGAGTAATAAAAGGGATCACATCATTACGTGTTATTGCTGCTCTAAATTCGTTCCTTTTAAAATTTTTCAAGGCTTGTAACATCAATTGACTTATTTCAACCAACTCTAATAATTTTCTAAGAGTTTGCTTGATGGTAAAGTGAAAGTAGCTGACGATTTTCTGGGTGTTTTCCTTAATATATTTATTGTCACCTGATTCTAGCTGGCTAAATAAGGGTAACTTCTGAGTAACTTCTTCCTGTAGAGATTCAATTTTCTGATCCATATAGAGAAACGAAGTGGGATAGGGTATTGATCCGATATTTTCCTCTGGTGTGATTTTTACCGTGTCTTGCCATGCTTTGGCAATGATTACTTTTTCGTTGTGGATATCTTCTTTCAGTTGTAAGTATTCCTCCAAGTAATGACAGGCTTCCTCGATAATTTTATTCCTTTTCAAGTCGAAATTTCCTTTGCGATGAAGGGCACAATATTAATCTATGTCGATTATATTACATCATACTTAAAAGCAAATTTCAATCATAATTTCGTATTAATTTCTTTCTGAATTGAAAAAAAGATTGTCAGTAGCTAAAATTGACATGATCATGGTTCTTACATCATAGAATTTTAATGCTATAGATGCAAAAGCAAGACATAATAATTCGTATTCTAGGTTTAGCTTATTGCTTAAATTTCTTAGAATTGGCTATTGTTGCTACAGAGTTTAAAATACTCTTTATTCAAGTGTGAGGAATCAATCAAAGGCAAAACTATGACGGAACTAAGTAACAAAGCCAAAAATATCGACCCGCAGTATAGAAGAAATTGGTAGTTAGCTAATTAATATTTATTTGCCTGAGCAAAAAGGGAGGTTTTTATGAATGGTGCCCAGTGGTTAGTTGAAACGTTACGACGGCGTGGTGTTGGGATGGTCTTCGCACTCTGCGGGAACGGCCTTAAGCCATTTTTGGATGCCTGCATCGACCAGCAGATGCAGGTGATTGATGTCAGGAACGAGCAGTCTGCTGCATATATGGCGGATACTTGGGGGCGTTTGACCAAGCGGATTGGGGTTGTTGCGGTTAGTGCTGGGCCTGGCCATACAAATGCGCTGACCGGATTGGCTAATGCCTTTTGGGATGGAGGGCCAATGTTGTTAATCAGTGGTTGCGCAAGTATACAAACCCGTGGGATGGGACATTTCCAGGAGCTTGATCAGGTAGAAATGGCCTCTCCCGTTTGTAAGTATGCGCGGTTAATTAACAGTGTTGAAGTTTTAGAACATGAGGTTGTTAAAGCACTCAGGTTGGCTGTTTCTGGTCGTCCGGGGCCTGTACATTTAACTGTTCCTGTTGATGTCCTCAGTGCGATGATGCCAGATTCAGCTGTCTGTCAGTTTAAAATGAGTTCGTCTTCTGTTGATCAAGTCAATCCAGCATCTACTGGAGATCAGGACTTAATATATTCAGCTGTTGAGAATTTAGCGACCGCAGATCGACCTGCCATGGTTGTTGGAAATGGAGCATTCTATGCTGATGCGTGGCAACCTTTGGCTGAATTTGCCAAGAAAACAAGTGTTCCTATTTTTTCAAGCATGTGGTCGCGGGGAGTTATCGAGAAGCCGATACCCGAGTATGTTGGTACAACTTTTAGCGGGCCGACCAACGGTGCTTATGCCTGTCTTTCGGAGACCGATGTGGTGTTGTTATTGGGAGTTCAAGTTGATTACCGCATGGAATATGGTCGTCCTCCAGTTTTCGCTGAATCAACACGTTTTATTAGTGTTAATAGTGACCCGAACGAATTCCCGAAAACAATTGAACCGAAGATAAGAATTGTGGCTGATTCACGATCCGCACTTCAGCAAATGAATACAGTTGCGACAAATTACGTTTGGAATCATCAGACATGGTTAAACAAAGTGCGTGGAATGCGAGAAGCATTATTGAAAAAATGGGACGGACATGGTTGTGAGGACCAATATCCGTTATCTTCACTACGAATTTGCCGGGAAATACAGCCATTTTTAGACCAAGATATAACTTTCTTGATTGATGGTGGGAATATTGGTCGGTGGGCAAACTTGATCCTTTGGAACCGTCATCCGGAATACTGGTTTACTTGTGGTGCCAGCGGTGTTGTCGGTTGGGGTATACCTGGAGCTATTGCAGCAAAACTGGCTCGTCCGAAGGAACCGGTTTTGCTGCTAAGTGGTGATGGGTCTGCTGGGTTTACCATTACGGAGATCGAAACAGCTTTACGTTTTAATACCCCATATGTTGCTATTATTGCTCACGATAGCGCTTGGGGGATTGAGGCTGACTCTCGTCCACCGGACCGCCGGATGGGAACCGTTTTTGGTGAGATTCGATTTGATAAAGTGGCTGAGGCACTTGGTGCAAAAGGTGTTTATATTGAGCATCCCAACCAACTCGCACCAGCTATTGAAAGCGGGTTGAAAGCAGAGACCGTAACCGTGATCCATGTGCCAACAAAGCTCGAGGGGGTTGTTCAATTAAACTGAAATGAGAGGTTGGTTGTCGTTTTGTTGGGTTCTGTATTGTTTCACTTAGACATTAATCGGTCATAGTTTAATTGTTTAGGGAATCATCATTTAGGTGTTGATCCAATGCGAGTTCAACTTCTGCAAATGTGCTTAACCAATTTCCAATCCTATTTTGTCGAAACAACTTCATCGAAGGATACCAGAGAGTGTCTCGTTTGTTCAGCATCCAGCGCCAGCTAGGCATATATCGTAGTAAGTTCCAGACTTTTTTCCCTAATGCTCCAGCCATATGTACTGTGGCATTAGATGTTGATATGACTAGGTCTAAGGCTGCAATTTGTGCCGCGAAATCATCCAAATTCTCTAAAGAGTCTATGTCATTATCTAGATAAATCGAAATATCGTTTTTGTTAGAAATATGTTCTTCGATCTCGTGTTTAACATTTCCATATTGTAGATTAATAAAAAAGTAATCCTGTCTCGATAGAATGGAGGTCCATAATTTTAATGAAGTGCTCTTGGCTTCACCAAAGTTTTGATTTCTACTCTTCCATGAAATGCCAATTAGTGGTTTGTTACCTGCTAATTTTTTATACTTTGTCTTTAGTTTTGAAGTTTTTTCTGGACAGGCCTGAAGATACGATTGATTTTTCCTTTTAAAATCGTTTTGGTTGGGCCTCAGCCATCGCCCTAAACTACCTATTGGGATTTGATAGTCGATATTGGTATCAAGTAATTGTTGAGCTGGCGGATTGTCGCGAGGGAAAATTTGGATCTTGGGAAAAGCGCGCTTAAAAAGGGGAATCAACCGTATATCACAATCAGTAATAATGTTGGTCTCCATTTGCAATAGATCATCGAGCATACTGGCAAACATGATTTGGTCACCAACACCTTGTTCCGTCCAAACCAGGATTGATTTGCCATTAAGATCCGAACCATCCCACAAAACTTGGGGGAAATACCTGATTTCTGAAGAGAAATCTTTGCATTTCCACCTCCATTCGTATTCTTTCCATCCTTGATGAAGATCGCCTTTCAATAATAATGTCTGTCCCAAATTGTTATGAGGTTCTGCATAATTAGGCTGAATCTCGATTGCGTTCTGATAGGCTTGAATAGATTCGTCTAATTTTCCTTGCTCTCGTAGTGCATTACCGAGGTTATTGTGAGGTTCTGCATAATTAGGCTGAATCTCGATTGCGTTCTGATAGGCTTGAATAGATTCGTCTAATTTTCCTTGCTCTCGTAGTGTATTACCGAGGTTATTGTGAGGTCCCGCATAATTGGGTTGAATTTCGATTGCGTTCTGATGGGCTTGAATAGATTCGTCTAGTTTTCCCTGTTCTTGTAAGACGTTACCCAAATTACTGTAATATCCTGCGAAATCGGGTTGAATTTCGATTGCGTTCTGATAAGCTTGAATAGATTCGTCCAGTTTTCCCTGCTCTTGCAGTGCATTACCAAGGTTATTATAGGCCTCAGCATAATTGGGTTGAATTTCGATTACGTTCTGATAAGCTTGAATAGATTCGTCCAGTTTTCCTTGCTCTTGCAGTGCATTACCAAGGTTATTATAGGCCTCAGCATAATTGGGTTGAATTTCGATTGCGTTCTGATAAGCTTGAATAGATTCATCCAGTTTTCCTTGCTCTTGTATTGCATTACCGAGATTATTGTATGTTTCTGCGTAATTGGGTTGAATTTCGATTGCGTTCTGATAAGCTTGAATAGATTCGTCCAGTTTTCCTTGTTTCCATAAGATCACACCAAGGTTGTTATAGATTTCTGCATTACCGGGCTGAATCTTAATTGCCTTTTGGTAGACTGTGAGTGCTTGTTCCAATTTATCTAGTTTTTGCAATGCGATACCAAGGTTGTAATGAGTTTCAGCATCGTTAGGTTTTAGTTTAATAGCTTGTTGACAAGCTTGAACCGCCTCTTCTAATTTTCCCTGTTTGATTAGGGCAACGCTTAGGTTGTTAAAGAATGATGATTGTTCGGAGTCTATCTTTGTCGCTTGGGTAATTAGTTTAACTGCAACCTCGTACTTTTTTGCTTGGAGGGCAACAACGCCCAAGAGGTGGAGAGCTTCAGCATCTTGCGAATTTATTCGAAGTATTTGCTGATATATTTGTTCTGCCTGACGTACTCGGCCATCTTGGTGAAGTGCAATGGCTTCTTCTAGTTTTTCTTTAACATTGACTAGCAAGGATATACCATGTGATCGGATTTTGGGTGGTTATATTTTTTGTTCCGGATTTGTCGCACAGTGGTTTGATATGTATTGATTCAGTTCTAAACTAACCTGTTGAAATACATCTGACCAATTATTCATACGTGTCTGTCGAAACAGTTTCATTGAAGGGTACCAAGGAGTATCTTTTCTTTTCAACATCCAGCGCCAGTCTGGAATGTAAGGTAATAAATTCCAGACTTTTTTTCCCAATGCTCCAGCCATATGCACCGTGGTGTTAGATGTAGATATAACTAAATCTAAGGCTGATACCTGTGCCGCGAAATCATCCAAATTTTCTACAGAATCTATTTCCTCATCTAGATAGATCGAAATGTTACTCTGAACAGAAGCATATTCCTCAATTTCCTGTCTAACATCTCCATATTGTAAATTAATAAAAAAACAATCCTTCCTCGATAGGATTAGCTTCCAATTCTCTAAGGAAGTGCTCTTTGTCTCTGCCTTTGTTTGATCTATACCAGTACTTTTCCAAGAGATGCCTATCAGCATTTTCCCATTAGCTAATTTCTGGTATTTGTTTCTTATTTTCGGAGTCTTTCCTGAGCAAGCATGCAGGTAGAAATTTTTATTGGATAAAAAGCTTCTTTCCTCGGTTCTGAACCACTGGCCTAGTCCAGCCATTGGGACCTGATAATTGACACTGTTATCTAGTAGTCGCGGTCGGATGGGGTTCTCTAGAGGTACAAAGTCAATTTGAGGAAAGGAACGTTGAAACAAGGGAATTAGTCTCCGTTCACATTCGACGATGGTATCAACTTTTGTTTTTAACAAGTCTTCAAAGATGCTGGCAAACATAATTTGGTCGCCAATACCTTGTTCTGCCCAAACTAAAATAGATTTTCCTTCAATGTTTGAGCCATCCCAAATCGGTTGAGGGAAAATTCTGTTTTCAGTTGGAAAATCGTCACATTTATTTCGCCATTCATAATGTTTCCAGCCGTCATCAAGTTCACCTTTTAGAAGTAGTGCTATGCCCAAATTTTTATGTGCTTCAGCAAATTTCGGATTGATTTTGATAGCTTTATGATAGAATTGGGTGGATTCCTCGAACTCTCCCAATTCTTGCAAGATGACACCGAGATTGTTATAGGTTTCGGCATTATCAGGTTTGATTTCAATGCTTTGCCGATAGATTTTAATTGCTTGATCAAATTTTCTTTGTTTTGTTAGGAGGATACCAAGATTGTTGTAGGAGGCAACAAAGTTAGGTTGAAGTGCAATAGCTTGTTGATAGATCTGAATTGCTTGATCGAACTGTTCCTGTTCCTGTAAGGCTAAACCTAGATTATAGTAAGCTTCGTTATGGCTTGGTTGAAGTTCAATAGTTTGCTGATATACCTGAATCGCTTGTTTAAACCTCCCTTGTTTATATAGAGTAGTGCCGAGATGATAATGTATCTCAGCGTCATTTGGATGATGTTTGATGGCTCGACGAAAAACCTTAGTTGCCTCGTCTAATTTTCCTTTTTGTTGAAGAAGTTTGCCGAGATTACTACAAGCCTCCACATTATCAGGCTTAATCTCAATCGCCCAACGATAGGCTTGAATAGCTGCATTGTACTTTTCTTGTTTTTGTAAGACAATTCCTAGGTTATTATGACCTTCAGTAAACCGAGGATTAATCTCAATCGATTGATGAAATGCTTGGATTGCCTGATCTAACTTCTCCTGCTCTTTTAGGACGAGACCCAAGTTATTAAAGAATGAATATTGGTTTGAGTCTATCTTTATGGCTTGGGTGATTAAATCAGCGGCAATCTGATATTCTTTTTTTTGATAAGCTATAACCCCCAAGAGATGAAGAGCATCTGCATGTTGTGGTAGGAACTGAAGTATTTCTTGATATGCCTGTTCTGCTTGATGTAGCAGATTAGCTTGGTGGAAGGCTATACCTTCTTCTAATTTGTGATCAATTTTCATTGTGAGGTGTTCTAGACCGAGATTTGAGTTGTGGCGATGGGGAAAAATGGTCTTGGTTACATTATATAATACTATTTCATTGTATTAATGATTTTTATGTTGGTGACTGAAGAATAAAATAAACTAATCGCGGTAGTGTTGGCTGCGGAACCACCAGAACGTCAAGTGTCAATCTGTTTTAGTATTCAGTTTCGTAAATTGGTTGTTTATGTTAAGTTAGAGACTATAGCAATCTAAAAACTCAGATTAATCGAAGAGTGTGATGAAAAAATTACTTGCATATCCGACTTATGAATCAATAGACGTACGGCCGTTGATTAATTGCCAAGGAACCTATACTATCATTAGTGGGTCTGTCATTCTGCCTGAAGTTCGTCAGGCAATGTATTCAGCCTCGCAGCAATATGTACATCTTGAAGAATTAATGGAGAAAGTCGGCTCTCGGATTGCTGGATTGATGCAGTGTGAATGGGGATTGGTAACCAATGGTTGTGCTGCCGCTTTGTGCCAAATTACTGCGGCTTGTGTGGCTGGGACTGATCCTGGAAACATCGTCCGACTCCCTGATACAGATGGGATGAAGAATGAAGTTATCGTTCAGCCTTCACATCGACATGTTTATGATCATGCTGTACGTATGGCTGGAGTAAAGATAATCGAGGCCGAAACAATGGCAGATCTTCAGGCCTCAATTAGTGACTCAACTGCGATGCTGTTGATATTTGGAGACGCTTCTGAAAGGGGAAAGGTTACCGTTCGAGAGATGGCTGATATCGGTCGGCAATACGGAATCCCGACTTGCGTTGATGCTGCTGCTGAGCGTCCTGATGTCCCAAACTGGTATCTTGAACAAGGTGTAGATGCTGTTGCTTATAGTGGAGGTAAGTGCTTGCGTGGCCCTCAGGCTGCTGGGCTTGTCTTGGGGAGTAAAGATCTATTGCAAACTGCTTTCCTGCATGGGGCACCACATCATTCACTGGGTCGACCAATGAAAGTTGGCAAAGAAGAGATTATGGGACTTCTGGCAGCAGTAGAACAGTGGGTGAAACGGGATCATCAAGCGGAATGGCAAGAGTGGGAGAGGCGTTTAGATTTAATTGGTGATGTCATGAAGGAGTTCGATTCTGTCACTACATCCATCCGTCAGCCTGGTAGATCTAACGTTGCACCGGTACTCGAAGTTAGCTGGGATGTTGAAGTGCTAGGAATTACTGGTACTGTAGTGGGAGAGCGGTTATCTTCCGGTAAGCCGCGTATTGAGTTATCAAACCGCGAGAACGGCATTTCAGTTATGCCTTATATGATGGAAGAGGGCGATGCTGAGATTGTTGCTGACCGATTACGGTTTGTAGTGAATCGACTCATTGAGCTGAACTGAAACATTAGTGATTAGATTCCGCTTGATTCTCCTGTAATCAGATTAATTAAGATATATTTATTGTTAGTAGTGCTCTTCGATTTTGTGACACAATAATGAATTTTATTCAGGAGGCAACTCTGATGGATGGAATGATCTCTCCATGAATTGACAGGTCACCTGTTTTTGTCAGCGGTTTTCTCTCTTAATACTTGTTGAGTCCACATCAAGTAAGATGGAGATGTTGGATTATCTTTATCTCGAAAATTTTTAAGCGATCAAAAGTCGTCAAAATACAAATTGTTACACCTGATGTCAAGAAATGGCTAGCTCTCGTTAAACCAATTTCCCTTGATTTTCTAAGTCTCTCGAATATTTGCGAATTGATGGGCATTGAAGAAACAGCGACTACATTTAAAAGGTGTTACGTATCGCATGAAGGAGCGGATCTGTTTTCGAAATCTAATGATTCCAAGAACTGTTCCGGATTCCCTGTTCAGTCAGGTTGAACGAGATGTCGCTTTAAGCAGTCAACTTCATCTCGTTTGTTTATTTAAGAGTAGATGCTTTGTGTGTCGGGTAGTTGGTGGATTCTTTCAACCTTCTTAGGAGAAAGGTTATGCAATTGAATGAGACATTTGTCATCTAAATGCACTTGGGTGACAAGAGACGGAAACATGAATCGCTAGCAGATTAGGCAGTCATTATCTATGCAATTCAATGGAGATTGATATTGGATACCTCCGGCTAAGAAGTCTTACCTGCGATAGGAAGTACACCTTTATTTTGTAGCGAATGATGTGTGGGTTCGTGGCTCCCAACCAAGAATTAACTTGGCTTTAGACAAGTTAATTTCTTGTTGTTCCTCATCACCAGCAATAAATACAGCATTGAAGCCAGTGTGTGAAACCGAAATAGCGGAAAGATAAGCCATTGCTAGGTCCTCTTCATCCGTCCACCAAATGTGTACCGGATTAGACTTTGGTTGAGTTCGTCTTTCCCTCCACTGTTGTCTCGTTGATGGTCCGGTGATTCGTAGCGCAATAATTGACATCTTATGTTCACGGCAGAAATATTGACAGACCTGTTCTCCAAACCCTTTGGACAATCCGTATACACCAGGATTATCTAAAGGGACTTTCTCCTCAGCAGGGAAGTAGTTACGTGTGCGTTCGTGAACGGTGAAAGTACTGGTGTATACGCCGTGCTGAATTCCTTCGGCTTTGGCTGCATGTAGCAGTATATGAAGCCCCATTACGTTGACTTCATGGTTAGCAATAATGTCATCGAAGTTAGCCACGGAAGAATTGTCGCTGGTGGGCCTTCTCATTACCATGTAGACAAACGTATCCATCCCTTTCAGAGCTTGCTGGACTATGTTTGGATCAGTAACGGATCCCTCTATATAGTCGACAGATGGATCTTTGGGTGGGGAGAGATCGAGAATTCGGAATTGGTGATCAGGCTTCATGTAAGGAATCGTCATTGTTCCAACATGTCCTGAACCCCCAACAAGTAGTACCTTCACTGAATTTTTCTCCTTTTAGATTATCCTGGACCGATTACTTGGATTCCAAGCTCTTCTGCTGTTTGATGTAGAAACATGCTTGCCTTTGGCAGTTCGGATTCACTGCTTCCTTCTACAATCAGTGGATACTCTGGATTAAGAGTTTCCATTCGGCGGATGTAGGTTTTGAAATTCAGCATCCCGTTACCACAGGATGCTGTCGGCAAATGAAGGGTATGGGCATTGGTAATGGTGACATCCTTAGCATGTCCACTAACAATGTGTTTCCCTAGGATGTCAAACATGTGATCTATGGCTTCACCAGTTCTAAAGATGGTCTTAAGCGTAATCCAGTTGGCGGGGTCAAGATCCGATCTGACCCATGGTGAATCGACTGCATCCAGTACTTCTTTGGTAACTTCCTCGTTTTCAAGTACCACAAACTGATGGCCTTCTAAGCTTAAGTAAACCTGATTATCTTCGGCTGTTTTGGAGGATTCTTTCAGGCTTTTGATCAGCAGGTCGCGACTTTCAAGGTTCCAATTGTCAGGATGGGGATTCCATGGCCCAGTTGGATTCAACGACCCAGGACCAGTATCAATGCCGCGGGCACCGAGGTTTCCGGCGACTCTGAGTGCTTCCTGCAGTGTCCGAACTGCTTTTTGTCGTGTAGTTTCATCTGTGGCTATCAAAGGTTGCCAATAACCTGTAGCCTGATAAAGTTTCAGTCCGTGATCAGACAAAAGATCGCGGACTCTGTGGCATTTGGCTGGTGGCGTTTCAAATGGGTCATTATCTCTAAAACGAGTGAATACACCTGAGAAACCGAGTTCCTTAACTTTCTTAGCAATCTCTGATGTAAAATCATCCATGTTACTGGGTAGAAATGCTCCTGACATTCCAAAACGCATAGTTACCTCCATCATTAAAAAAAGGGCGACCTAACTTGATTGTTTGAATTTAATGCTTTCCAATACCGGTTATTCACAAAATATGATCAAAATCCAATATGTCTATCATTGTTTAATATTTCAATTTTTGAGATGTTTGTCTAAAAATCTAAATGATGCCTGAACAGATCTCCAAAATCGATATAGGATGATAAAATTAGTATCCAAACTGTGTTCTAGACCCTTAATGATTCTGAGATCGACCTCAATTCCTTCCTTTCTTAAGGCTTCGGCGAAATCCCTTGACTGAGGGATAGGGACTAGTTGATCTTTTGCACCGTGGATGATGAAGAACGGAGGATCATTGGCGGAAATGTGAAATCTTGGTGAGGCATCTCTCCATTGGCTGTCAGTAGATTTGTTATATGGTATTCCCATGAGGTCAAGCAGCCAAGTTTCCGCTTGTTCTGCAGCCGGAGAATCATTTAGTTGATCAAGACAAATGGGTAGTCGGAGATCGGTTGGTCCTGCTAGATCAACTACGCACTGTATTTTGCTACTGATTTGGTCTTTTGAGTTGGTAGAATCAACGACACCCAGTAATGATACCAAATGAGCACCCGCTGATACACCTAGCCCACCGATCTTCGTTGTGTCAATATTGTATTTATCTGCGTGTCTGCGCACCCACCGTACTGCTGCTTGTACATCCTCTAATTGAGCTGGGAAGGGCCAATCTGGAGCAAAGCGATAACTAACAGAAACCGCTACATAACCACGTCTGGCTAGCATCATAGCGACTCGTTCCATGTCTTCTTTCTTACCTTGCCTCCAACCTCCCCCATGGATCAGAAGGACTGCTGGTTGAGGGAGGGCAACTCGCCGCTTTGAGAAATACAAATCGAGGGATAGCTCTATCCCTTCAATATTTTGGTAGATAATGTCCGATTTGGTAACAGTATCTCGACCGCAGCCTATCCAGAGGATTCCTATATGAATAACAAAAATTGTGCTCAGAAATCTACGAATCATCCTTAATTCTCCCTTTTCTGACACGTTCAGCTGCGTCTATATCCATAAATGGTAGGAAGTTTAGATATAAACTTAGGTTGGCGTTTCTTACTTGTCCTTATATCGCGGTTCTGTTAGGCCATGATTTTTTTATTTGGCAAAGGCTTGATCAGCGATTTCGCGTCCTCGATTTGTTAACCGTAGAATCTGTTTCTCGATCTGTATTGATCCCTGTTTCTCTGCATACAAGACAACGTTTCGTGTAAAAGTCTGATTCCAAGAAAGGTGGTGGTTGATCCTGTTGAGGCTGCATTCTTCAGCTTTGTCTTCTCTGCCTTCATGGTTTACTAGGTGGATTAATAGCATCGTTTGAGAAAAATCCCATTTCTGCCGGAACCTTCTGTAGATGATAGCTAAGATACCACGCTGTGGTGCTATTAGGAACGTCAAAAGAAAACAAATGCCTGTCATACTAGCCATTGCGCCAGCCACCGATGCATCCATCTTAATAGCTACAACATAACCCATAATAGCACTAATAGTCCCAACCAAGCTACTTATTACTAACATAACTGATAGCCGATTTGTCAGTAGGTAGGCAGTGGCAGGAGGAACAATCATCAGAGCGACGACCAACACGGCACCAACCGCGTGGAATGCGCCGACAGCGGTGATTGAAACTAGGGACATGAGACCATAGTGGATAACAGCAGGTGAGAAACCCAAGGCTGTAGCCAAACCCGAATCAAAAGTTGAGATCTTCAGTTCCTTGTAGAAGACAGCAATACATAATAGGTTGACCACTAGGATTAGTGCCATGGTTACTAGTCCCCGTGGGAGGTTTAATCCAAGTATCGTAAGTCTATCAAACGGAGCTAGCGCAATTTCACCCAACAAGACAACATCCTGATCTAGGTGGACGTTACTGGCGTATTTTGTTACTAGAATGACACCTAGACTGAAAAGTGCAGGGAAGACAATGCCGATGGCCGCGTCCTCTTTTACCAATTGTGTTCGATGTAGCAGTTCCACCAGACTGACAGTAGCAACACCGGTTGCCGCAGCGAAGATAAGGAGTATAGGAGAGTCGACTTGACCAATGATAAAAAAGCCTACCACAATGCCGAGCAGCACCGAGTGACTAATGGCATCACTCATCAATGCCATCCTGCGCAAGATTAGAAATACTCCCGGCAGGGCGCAAGCGACAGAAACGACAATAGCTACCAATAGAACTTCGATCTGTGGCGACATTTCTATCCTGAATCTACTTCGGTGGTTTCCAAGTCGAATTTGACTTTCTTTAGTCGTAATCGCCATATCAACCCGCGATTGGGTGCAAAAGCTAACGAAAATAGGAAAATGATGCTCGCGCATATCACAATCATTGGACCGGTAGGGATTTTGGCTGCTGTACTGCTTATTACTGCACCGGTAATGCCAGCCATCGCGCCAAAAAAGGCAGCCAGACAGACCATGAACGCGAGACGATTGGTCCATTGGCGAGCAGCTGAAGCGGGGGCAACCACCATGGCACTCATCAGCACAACACCAACCGCTTGTAGGCCAATTACAATTGCCATAACAATCAGTGTCATGAGAAGAATATCAAGTATCTTCATTGGAAAACCTAGGCTTGCACCGAAAGCAGGATCGAAACAGAGCAGTTTAAACTCTTTCCAGAAAAGGAGCGTCAAACCGATGACCATCACACCGATTATGCCCATCGTTTTAATGTCTCGTTCTAACAAAGCTGCTGCTTGTCCGAATAGGAATTTGTCTAGGCCTGCCTGATTGGCATTCGGCATTTTTTGAATCAGCGTTAGTAAGACAATACCGACTCCAAAAAAGACAGCTAGAATAATTCCGAGTGCAGCGTCTTCTTTAATTCGTGTGTTGCGCACAATTGCCGTTACCACAAGTATTCCAAGCCATCCAGCTAATGAGGCTCCAACTACCATAACAAAAGGGGCTTTACTGTCAGTGATTAAAAAGGCCAGGCATATGCCTGGTAGGGCTGCGTGAGAGATGGCATCTCCAACTAGACTTTGTTTCCGCAAGACCGCATAACTTCCTAATGCACCGCTTACGATACCTAGAATCGCTGTGCCGATGGCGACAGTACGGAGTGTGTAGTCGGAAAATAGGTATAGGAAAACTTGCACGGCTGGCAATGACTTTTATAAGGTTGGTTCAGTGAGTACTTGAGGTTTTGACATTTCTTGCTCAGTTTTCAAAAAGCCGATTCGCCCACCATAGGTCTGGCGAAGGTTTGATTCGTTGAAAATGGCGTCGACAGGCCCACTCGCGATTCTCCGTACGTTCAGCAGCGTAACCCAGTCGAAATAATCTGACACGGTTTGTAGGTCATGGTGGACGACAACCACAGTTTTTCCTTCTTGACGAAACTGTTGTAATAATGAAACGATTGCTCTTTCTGTTGTTGCATCAACGCCTTGAAACGGCTCATCCATAAAGTAAATTTGTGCATCCTGAGTTAACGCACGTGCTAGAAAAACACGTTGTTGTTGTCCTCCTGACAGTTGGCTGATTTGTCTGTTTTCTAGGTTAAGAATGCCGACTTTCTCCATCGCCTCAGAGGCCAGTTTCTTCTCTTGTTTCCCAGGACGACGGAGCCAGCCTAATGCACCATAGCGTCCCATTATAACGACATCCTTGACTGTAGTTGGAAAGTCCCAATCCACACTACCGCGCTGTGGAACGTAGCTGACAATGTGGCGTTGTTGCTGATATGGTTTCCCATAGATTAGCATCTGACCAGAGGTTGAACGAACCAGCCCGAGAATTGCCTTGATCAGTGTTGTTTTCCCTGCTCCATTAGGGCCTACAATGGCCATTAGAACGCCTGGCGGTACACTCATGTCGATATCCCATAAAACCGGTTTCTCCTGATAGGCCACAGTTAAGTCTGTTACTTCTATAGCTGATGAACTTTGATTAATCGGCATTAATTATTCCCAGTTAGCCCATCAAAAATGGTATCAATGTTGTGTTGTACCATACCTATATAAGTTCCTTCTTTGGTATCCGGGTTTCCCATAGCATCCGAAAACAGTTCGCCACCTATTTGAACTTCAAACTTACGAGCTTGCACCGCTGCTTGCACTGCTTCGATACTTTGTCTTGGTACAGATGACTCGACAAAGATAGCTGGAATTTTTCGATCAGCAATAAATTGCGCAAGATTTCTAACGTCTGCAGTCCCCGCTTCGGTTGCTGTACTGATTCCCTGAAGGCCGCGAACCTCGAATCCGTAGGCCTGACCAAAGTAGCCAAAAGCATCATGGGCGGTGACGAGAACTCGTTTTGATGCTTCTATCTGCGTTGCTTTTTCTTTTACGTAGATGTGAAGATCCTCTAGTTGGAGTATATACTTTTTAGCTCGAGTTTGAAAATGTGCCTCTGCAGATGGCATAAGCTTGACCAGTGCACTACGGATAGTCTCTGCCACGTTTGTCCATAAAGTGACATCAAACCAGACATGTGGATCGTAAGCGCCTGCGAACTCTGGTGGGGCAGTTAACTTTAATCGATCGATATTTTTTGTCACTGCTAAGACTTGATTGGGCTTTTGATCTGATAAGCGTTCGAGAACCCCACTCATACCCGCCTCCAGATGCAAACCATTGTAGAGGATGAGATCGGCCTGAGAGACAAGGGTGACGTCACCTGCACTGGCTTTATAGAGATGTGGGTCAACCCCTGTTCCCATTAAGCTGGTTACTTCAACCATTTCACCACCAATGTTCTTTGCCAAATCGGCGATCATACCAATTGTTGTTACGACGCGGATAGGACGGCCTTGGATTTCTAGGTTATCAGTCAATTTCTGAGCAGGCGGCGAAACTCTTTGTTGATCTGTACAACTGAATAGTACAGTGATCCATAATAGTCCGAGGCTGATAATTTTCCTCAAGCTAGTTTTTCTCCAATTTGGATACTAAAATGGAACCGGCTACTTTTTGACCGATCACAAAATTATTTGTATCGTCTTCATTTGGGCTAATACGGACAGTGATGAGTTGATCGAAGGGCGCAATTGATATAATCTGAATGATTGTCTGCGGATAGAGTTGTAGTTTGCCAAGGTAGCGAAGCAAGTCAGTATCATCATCGCTGACTTCGATGATGACCGCACTGTCACCCTGCGTTAGTTCGGATAGTAAGTTTGTGTCTCTCTGCTCAATGTTTCCGTCTCGAGATGGGATTGGTGCACCGTGCGGATCTATTGTAGGGTAGCCAAGGATTTCGTCTATCCGATCTTCAAGATCTTCGGACAAGACGTGTTCCCATTTTTCTGCCTCGTCATGTACTTGGTCCCAGGGGACGCTAAGAGCTTCAGCGAGGTAGAGCTCGACTAGTCGATGGTGTCGGATGACCTCAAGCGCGATTTTTTCACCGGGTGGTGTCAGTTTAACACCTTGATATCGCTCGTAACTGACTAGGTTTGATTCCGCCAATTTTTTGATCATTCCTGTTGCGGAGGCTGGATTAACCCCGAGGTGCTCCGCCAAGGCAGATGTAACAACCTTGGGTTGGGAAGATTGCAATTTATAAATAGCTTTTAGATAGTCTTCGACGGCTTGTGAGTTCATCCTGTTTCCAATAACAAAGTTTGGTGATTGTAAATTAAAATTTAGGCGTGCCTAAATTTTAATTTGCGCTGGGGTAACTGTCAAGTTTTTTTAACTTAAAAAGTAGATTGGTGTTGTGAGACCGGGATAGGCCAATAAAAAAATATTGGCAAGACGCTGTTGCTTTTTCTTAATTTTGATGTGATTAAAAGAATATCAAAAATTGGATTTTACTTCCAAGCTTGTAGATCTAGCAATACACCCAAGTAGTTTGATTTTGAATTCAATAGTCTTTTATATCCTTGTTTTGCTTGTGAAGCAGGCAATTTATGAGTTAGAAGTGGATTTACTTTCAAGCGTTCACTAGCAATAAATTCCAGCATGATTTCATATGGATCAGCATCACCGTATTGTGTCGTAGCTGCTTGGCGACTCGCATGTGCACCGATAAGTGATACACCCTTTCTATGAAGCCCGAAATAGAGGTCAATTTCTGCGCTGCCTCGGGGGCTCCCCAGTAAAATGACCTGCCCCATCTGTGAAGCAACTTGGAGTGCCTGAGATGCGACCTCTGGCACTCCAGTTGCTTCAACAACAATTTGGCAACCTTTACCACTGGTGATCTGATCAATGCTTTCTGTAACATTTGCTTCGACAGGATTAATTTGTAAATCAATTCCGCATTGGGTAGAAATTTTAAGGCGTTGAAGAATTGGGTCTATTCCAATGACTTTTCTCGCCCCAGCGGTTTTCATTAATTGTGCTGCCAGGTTGCCAATTAGCCCTTGACCAAAGATTGCAACGGTATGTCCTAACCTAATGTTTGACAGCCGAATGGATGATAGTGCAATCTGTGCTAAAGCCGTAAAGGGCACATGTTCAATTGGCATACCATCTGGTGTAAGGTGCCATTGATCTGCCGCGGACAAAATCGCATGCGATGCGTGGCCTACACGTGTAAAGAGTAAATCACCATTTTGCAATTCGTTGATTTTTGCTCCCACTTTCATAACACTGCTGACCGTTGCGTATCCAGGGCGGAATGGGAATTTAGCGTAACCAAAGTCAGGAATTGGAAACCCAACATGGGTCTCTGTGAACATTGCTAGCTCTGTTCCTGGACTGATCAATCCCCATAGATTTTTAACCAAAATTTCTTCTGGGCCTAGGTCATCAGGCAAATTGAATTCTTCGATCTCAACCTGCAATTTTTCGGGGAAGACCAAGCGTTTAGCTTTCATCAATGTATTGATTGCTTGTTTTTTTGGTTAGTGATCATTTAGCTTGGATTGTAGGGATGTGCTGCAACTGTGTCTTCGTCCAATTCTACTCCCAGTCCTGGTGCAGTGGGTGGGAGGATATATCCATCCTCAAATTTGATGGGGGTTTTTAGGATGTTCGCGTGAAGGGGGGACACATTAAATTCTTGAATGAGAAAGTTTGGGCTGCAGGTTGCTAGTTGAATCGCAGCGGCCGCTGCGATGGGACCACAATACATATGTGGAGCGATAGAAGCATAATGCGCTTCGGCCATCCCTGCGATTTTCTTTGACTCCAAAATCCCACCGCAATGCCCTACATCCAATTGGATAATCTGAGCCGCCTGCTTTTTAAAAATCTCGACGAATTCATACTTCGTCAGTAGCCTTTCACCGGTTGCAATTGGAATGTTGGTATGGGCGGCGACGCGTGCCATTTCATCAACGTTTTCGGGGGCAACTGGTTCTTCAAACCAGAATGGGTGGTATTCCTCGAGAATACTGGCAATCCTAATGGCACTGGAGGTCGTCAATTGTCCGTGTGTACCAATACCGACTTCCATTTTATCTCCCACTGCATCCCGAATGCTGGCAAAGATCTTGGCTACATAATTGATTTCCTGTAATGGGATATCACGTGGTTGGGGGAACAGTGGTGGAAACGGATCAAACTTCATTGCTGTATTTCCTTCTTCGAGCAGTTCAGTGGCGATTTTTCCAGCCCGTTCGGGATCCTCCCAAATTCCTTCGGTTGGCATATAGGCATACGCCCTCAATTTTTCATGGCATTGACCACCCAACAGGTTGTAGATTGGTTGATTCAAGGCTTTACCGACAATGTCCCAGCATGCGATTTCAATAGCACTTAATGCAGGTGTAAAGTCCAGTCCGGGATGCCGAAAGTCATGTTCCGATGCAAAGATCTTTTGCCATAGGAGTTCGATTTGAAACGGATTGGTGTTTATCACAAACTGTTGTGCTAAATTTTCAATCAACTTTATTTGTGATTCGAGTCTGCCAACATGTGCTGTTGACCATTCTCCTATTCCCTCAATGCCTTCATCCGAAATGAGCTTGACAAAAAGCCAGCACTGGCCACCGCGATATGGCTGTACATTACCAACTAAGAATGTTTGGACATCAACAATTTTCATCCTGCATACTTTCATAAATCATGTTAGAGAGGGTTATAAATTCTCCCTTCAATTTTGAGCTACAATTAGTTTGCTGAGTGTCTGCCACACTACCAAAATTCAGCTAATTATCCTGTTATCCCGTGTGCTTGTTCAGAGGTTAGAAAGTCTCTCACATTCCTCTTCACAGTCGTGAAATGGGTAGTAGATGAAAAACATTCTAGAATTCCTTATATCGCTTTGGGTGTTGTAGCATGATTGTGTGCTGATAATGGAGGTAACCCTGATTCCAAATTGTGGGTCAGCATGCCCCTTTTATTTGCTTTTGGCTATGTTGTCGAACTTTTTAAATATGGATGGAATGCCGTATCATACTAATATTTGGACATTTTACGTCTATTTGCAATTTAATTTGGATGTAATCCCTAAAATAAAATTATAATGAGTTTCTTAACATAATAAGGGAATAAAGTCAAAACTTTGGTGAAGAGTTGAACTTCAAAAAACGAACAGGAAGTGTAGTTATTGATTATGTTTTCTTGTAATAAATCTAAGTAACCAAATCTAATTTTTTGGCTTGGTGAAGGTTAAACTCGGAATGTTAAGTGTTTTGTCCAAATAGCACGGGGGAATACAACATATATTTAATTTATTTATTAGGTAACGTGAAATGTGATATTCTACAATTCTAGGCCAGAAAAATTGCAAGGAGTTATCATGCCTACAATCCAATCAGATACACTTAGACAGTGTGGCTACGAGCTCTTTGAAGCCGCTGGTTGTTCATTAGAAGGTGCCCAGGCAGTTGTTGATCATTTGATTGAATCCGATCTTTTTGGACACCATTCCCATGGTGCGATCCGTTTCTACGAATACGCCCGGGCTATTCGTGAAGGTCGGTTCCAGCCTCGTGCAATACCTGAAGTGATCATTGATAACCCATGTGCCGCAGTAGTAGATGCTTGTGGTGCCTTGGGACAAGTTGGAGCAACTTTTGCTATGAACTTGGCAGTTGAAAAGGCTAGGCAGCATGGTACTGGAACAGTCACATTACGGAATACGAGTCATGTAGGGCGCGTTGGTGCCTATCCTTTGCTAGCTGCACGAGCAGGGATGATAGGAATTGCTTTCGTCAATGCTGGCAATCTTGGGTATCAGATTGCTCCTTTTGGTGGTATAGATGGTCGTCTTAGTACCAATCCGATTGCCTTTTCTGCCCCGCGTCAGAATGACGATCCAATTTTAGTTGACATGACAACTTCTGTAGTGGCTGAAGGGAAGGTTCGACTTGCTTTAAACCAGAAAAGACACGTGCCGGAAGGTTGGCTTATCGATGCTGAAGGTAATCCAACTACCGATCCAAAAAAGTTCAAGGGAGATCCTCCTGGAGCTATTTTACCGTTAGGTGGTGTGGTAGCACATAAGGGCTACGGTCTTAGCTTCGTGGTCGAACTCTTGGGGGGGATCCTCAGTGGTCAAGGCTGTGCTGCAGGCGAACGCATCATGGTGAGCAACGGAGTCCTCTTCACTGTCTATCACATCGAACACTTCATCGGTCTTAGCACCTATTTTGATGAATTAGAAGCTTTGATTCAGCATGTTAAATCAAGCCGATTGGCTCCAGGTTTTGAGGAGATCTTGATTCCTGGTGAGCCTGAGTTTCGTTATGCTCAAAGAAAGCAAAACGAAGGCATTGAGGTTGATGACACAACTTGGAAATCCATCTGCGAAGAGGCTAGGATGTTTGGACTGAATCCGGACCAATGGTTATGTTGAACTAGGCATGAATTATTCAGGCAAAGTTCCTTCGATTTGGTCAACGAGATGAATAGAATGAATTACATCGCGCAGATCACTGATCGGAATTTCTTTTTTCTGTATGCATTCTATAAAATGTTCATGCATCGTTAAGACACCTTCATAACGAGGTCCATCTCCTTGATCTACGTTGTCAACTTCCCAACCGCCCATTGTGTGCTTTTTGTTGTCCTCGTGAATTTCAATCTCTTCCGGGATCTTCATATAGCATCCGATGCCCACACCATGGAGTTCAGAGCGGAGAACTCGTCCGCCCGATGCTCGGTTGCCGAATACCACCCCAGTTGCGTCATTGTCAAAGCGGACTAGTCCGGTATAACAATTTCGGCTTTGACCTCCAAACTTGTCTTGGTATGCGGTTACTTCCACTGGTTCACCTCCTGCCATGTATCTCAGAAGATCAACCACGTGGCAGACATCGTTCCAGAGTGTTGTTGTGAATTCTTTGACGTCCAACATTTGCTTGTTAAATGTAGTGATTGCCGTGGAAACAGGCCCTTTCTCTGCAACACGGCGCATTGCTTCGCGTGTCACAGCAGCATAACGGCGCTGAAATCCCACCATAGCGTATAGATCGTTTGCGATTGCCGTCTCCAATATTTGTTGTGTCTCGTCGCTATTTGCGCCGGGTGGTTTTTCAATAAAAATATGTTTTCCAGCATTAAGACAATCTAGCGCAGGCTGTAAAATCCACTCCTCTCGCATTACGCAGTAAATGATATCTAGGTCTACACTATCTAGCATTTCGCGGTGATCGGTGAATGTGTGTGAAAACCCATATTTCTCAGCAACCTGATTTAGCCGGGCTTCATCCAGTTCGCATACGGCGACCATTTCTACATTGTCTTTAAGGCGATTAACGCTTGGATAATGAGCGCCTTGGCTGCGGCCTCCAGCACCGATAAATCCTGCTTTTAACATCGAGAGTTCCTCCAAGATATTGATTTAAGGAATTATTTGAGATGATTTCGAATGGCACGATTATGCAGAGAACCTGTCTCTCTTCCATTTTAAGGTTCCTCATTCTTGCAGACAAGCAGCGTATTGTCAATAGTTTATTTTTCAATACTGCATAGAGTCGAAGATAGGGTTCGGTTGAGGTTTTTTGAGTTGAATAGTATGCTTTCGCTGGTAGAATATGCATCAATGGTCAAAAATCATCTTGGATAATGCCAAGAAATAAAGGATATTAACTGCGTTTTAATATTGATAAAACTATGGAAAAGGAATAAGCAATGAATCATGTTGACTGCGACCATTATTGGGAAGAAGGCTGGGTCGTTGTTGAAGGCATTTATGATGTCGATGAAGTCGATAGTATGTCTCAGCTCGCAATCGAAATCAGTAATAAGGAGTTAAAAGAAAATGCAGGTAATGGTATTGTTGATCGTCAAATGGACGGCGCGATCGCACCGAGGAAAATCAATCAGCCTTTTCTGAAAGAGCCAGCCTTCCGATCTCTCGTTCTGGATTTGCGTTTGTCAGCTATTATTAGTAGCCTTATCGGTGTTGAACCGTTGTTGGTTACAGATCAGATTTTTATGAAACCTCCACGTTTTGGGAGTGCTAAACCCTATCATCAGGACAACTATTATTTTAAATGTGAACCTGCGGATCACGTCATTACTGCTTGGATTGCCATGGATGACGTGGATGAGTCTAACGGTTGCCTGCGTTATATTAGCGGTTCACACAAAGGATCCGTGCTACCGCACGAGACACCGGATTCCGATGCTCCATATAATCTTGTACCATCGTCTGAATTGATCGATTTTACAAAAGAAGCGCTGGCAATAGTTAGTAAAGGTGGTGTTGTATTCCATCATAGCCAAACGTTGCACACTTCGCACTGCAACACATCAAGCCGTTGGCGCCGGGGTTATGCTACCCATTGGGCGAGTGCGCAGACTACGTCGGAAAACAGTACGATTGAAAATGCATATTTTAATCGCCGCGATTTTTCGGCTATGCAGTCCCGATTTCTTGGATCTAATCTAGGTCTCTGAGTCCGAGAAGATTCAGCGTGTCACGGTAAAGGATTTGGTTTGGCAGGTCGTCTGGTAGGGCTGGTAGCCGCATTTCTTTCGACAGATTGACAATATTATGCAATCCTTCAACGGTTTCGTCCAGAGTCGCGATAGGGTAGTCAGTACCAAAAAGGAGTTTGTCGGTTACACCGTATTCCAAGGCTAACCGAAGTGAGTTGTAGAATTGCCATGGACGATAAAATAGGGCGGAGATATCGGCAAAAATGTTAGGTTGTTTTCGAATTAATACGATTGTTTCCACTTCCCACGGATGCCCCATATGGGCAATGATCATTTTCAAGTCGGGGAATTGATGTGCGGTATCTTCGAGCAAGACAGGATTCGCATACTTTAGTGGTGCTTTTCGTGGGAATGTTGTGCCCTGGTGGAACATAATGGGCAATCCATATTGCTCAGCTTTGGCAAATATGGATATGGCTCGAGAATCTTGCGGATCCCATCCACCATAGATCGGACTCATTTTTAGCCCTCTAAGTCCCAGTTCATTGACGGCGCGATCAACCTCTGATAGTGCATTGTCTTCAGTTGGGCAAATAGCGGCAAACCCGATTAGTCTTTTTGTATCGGTCCGAACGTATTCCGCTACCGTGTCGTTCACAGTTAGGAAACCGGTGAGAGGAGCCCGTAATCCGAAAACAATTACACGATCTGCTTTGATTGTATCAGTTTTATGCTGTTCCTCTGTAATGTTTAGCTCAACCTTTTGGTTGCGCATGATGAAGGTTTCGCTTGCCAATTCATCGGTTAGTTCGCCTGGGTAACGCCAAAAATGTGTATGACAGTCGATGATCATCAGATCTAAGGTTCCATGGCAAGATGAGGATACAGGATCAATTAAGATAGCTCCACATCATAGCATTCGTTTTGGAGGAGCGTCCTTGAAGAGCTCCGGAGTGTAATATTTCCATCCAGATGAACCGTCACGCCTATACAAGTTGTGTAATATAGTTTTTTAAGTTTGCGTTCGCAGTTTTTATATATAATTGAGGTAAATCCCACGTCGTTCAACTCCTTCTCCAAAGGCTGAGTGATAGAGTTTTACGTTAAACACAATAGTATCACTTGGGGCTGATTCAATGGGATTAAGTCCTTGGGACGTTTTGGCCTGATAAAAGGATCTTTTCACTATACTTTTATCAGTGTTCTCTGTAAGGCTGACACTAACTGCTTGGTAATACAGAGAGACACCATTATTAGCTTGAATCATCGTCTCATCAAAGGCATTAAAATAAACTTGCATTTCATCTGCTGGAATAAGATTTTACAATTTGGCAAATCCAAGTGCTTCAAATTGATATTTCTGTGAGTCTGTGCTTACCTGTGATTTACTATTTTTATCTAATGATGTTGTTTCTTTCAAAATTGAATATCCTATTAGTGGGTCAATATTCTGTTCAGATTCGTAGACTAAAAGACAAATAGTCCCCAAGATTCCTCAGAGGCATTTCAGCGAGAGAGAATACAAGAAGACAAAAGTTATTGCAAGTACAATTAGGCTGAAAGATTGAGATTTTCTTCCGTTCTCAGAGAAAATGAGGTGTCGGTTTAGACGGGACCTACCTTTGAACAATTGGCAAACTGTGTCTTAGTTTAGTTGTAAACTCCAATTTGGATATATCTGTTTAGTTTGTGATCAGTTGAGTTATTCTCATTGAAACCAAAAAGTATCAACCAGCAAAATTAAAGAGAATCGTGATGGCAATCGCCATAAACTGTTTTGGTATAGAAAGGTTAATGTCCTGCGCTGAAGATCTTGGTCGTGGGTTATAGTCTTGTGTTAGAGTTGGCTTAGCGTTTGGTCTTCAAATAGCTCCAGCTTGTAGTTAATTTACTCTTTGGACTAATTTCTAACATTCCCTCAATTCCTTTTTCCATCAGAGTTATAATTTCTCTCTCCGTCCGAGCAATGTTAGAAATGCGCACCTCATCCATTCGTCCATCCAAAAATGGTCCTGCACCACGTCCTAGCCACAGAACATCGTTATTTGCTTGGATGGTTCCGCCAATTTTCCCTTTTCCATCAAGGCGACCATCTAGGTAGACTTTTGCTTGGCCGGTTTTCGCGTCATATGTTGCTGCCAGATGATGCCATGATTTAAGTGGGATGTCTGTTGAGCTTGTAATGCCTGCCTTCCCCCAAACTTTTTCATTTGTTGTCATCATTAGGACAGTCTTTCCACCACTTTGTGGCCCAACTTTATAGGATTTTTCTTTGGTTACTCCTGTTCCCCCTGCCGTCGACCAAAAGTTCAGAAAAACCCACATTTCGACGGTCAAACCATCCTTTATCCACAAACTTTCATTATCCGGTACAACGATATGGTCTTGTGTAGCATTACCACCAAAGACTAAACTCCCTCCAAATTTCCCTCCTCCCCAATGGAGCTTTTTTCCCTCAAATTTACCATCGTTACCTTTCCCTGAAAGATCTTTAACTGTTTTTCCATTGCCTGTCTCGAAATTATAGAGAACGATCGTATGCTCATCTTGAGCTATTACTCTCAAACCAAAAAATGCCAAATAGACTATCAATAGACTAAGAATCAAAAATTGTCGCTTTGTGTTGTTTTCCATGTTTCCTCTTAATTTGTAAAGTTTTTAGATGATAGCAAGAATTGAAATTTGGCACAAGCCAAAGTCAGCTAACAGTTAAAGGTCACTCCAAGTGAAAGAGGGTGCCCATATGGGATCCGATCTGAGATCAAGTATTGACTTGACTAGTCTGGATAAGATGTCTTTGTTTCATTCATCTAGTTGTTTCTCTTTGGGAGATGTTTAAAGATGTGGCTGAAAAGTCACGTTTGGGAGAGCGACTAAGTGGTGCTCTACTGCTGATTTTTTGAGGAACTCGTGGGTGGTGTTGAGAATAAAAGGTTTATCGTGGATGGTCTACAGCACAATTGCATGCCCGAGGACGTACGCTTCGTAGTGGTTGTAATCTGAGTATGTAGGCTTGTTGGAGTTACATTTCACCATTAGTTAAAAGCCAGTGGTGGAAGTTTGGGTTTGGTTGGTTTGGATGTTGGACTTGGTAACTGTTAAACAAAAATAAAATTTTACTCAAGTTGCAAATCCAATTTAGTGCTATTAGCCAGAAGATTATTAATAAGCTGTCCGAACAGAACCAGCTATTCCTGCTTGTTTAAGAGAAATAGGAATGGAAGGTTTTTATCTGGGCCAAGTGAGTGAGACAACGAACTCAATTCTACTGGAAATGGACTGACTAGGATGAACTTTATCTGCAAAATATATCAATTTGTATCAAGATGTAGTCAGCTAGTTTGGAGGGATCTCTAATTAACTGGTATTATAAACTAAGTTTTTAATGGAGAACGAAGGTGTCTAGGCTACGAAAAATCATTGAACCCGAATTGGAGAAAGATAGGTAAATCATATGGGAAATCAGAGTAATCTACCCAATATTTTGTTGATTATGTCGGATGAACATGCTCCTATGTACAGTGGAACTTATGGGAACTCTTTGGTCCAAACTCCAAATATGGATCGACTGGCGGAGGAGGGAGTGACCTTTGATAATGCTTATTGTAACTCACCACTTTGTTGCCCTTCGAGGATGTCATTTATGACTGGTCGTTATATTCATAATATTGGAACTTGGGATAATGCGAGTCCGCTGGCATCAGATCAACCAACTTGGGCTCATCTCCTAGGTGCTAAAGGGTATGATGTTGTTTTAGCAGGGAAACAGCACTTTTGTGGCTTGGATCAACTTCATGGTTTCCGTCAACAATTGGCTCGTGACCTTCATGCCGAAATTTGGACCAAAACTGGGATTTCTGTTGGAGCTCCAGATTGGGAAAAAGGGATGCTAGTAGCTAAGCACCCTTGGGGCGGTCTCCAACAAGCTGGTCCTGGTACTACACTGGAAATTCAGGTCGATGACCTAGTTGAGGAAAAAGCCACTGCTTATCTGCAGAAAACTAAAGATAGCAAAAAACCTTGGGCGCTCAATGTGTCTTTTATTGCTCCTCATTTTCCCTTAGTGGTACCATCGCGATTCTGGGATCTCTATCCATTGGACCAAGTCGATCTACCGGAAATACCAACCAATCATTTGGAAAGCCAGCACCCGGTACACCGAAGGATGCGTCAAATGTTTGGTTGTATTGAGTTTCCTGAGGAATTGGTTCTTCGTGCTAGAGCTGGATATTACGGTTTGGTAACCTATTTAGATGAGAAGATTGGTCGATTGTTAGAAGTATTGCAGGAAACGGATCAGTATCAAAACACACTGGTTATTTATTGTAGTGACCACGGCGAGATGAATGGTGAACATGGTATGTGGAGGAAGTCCAGCCTCTACGAAGCATCCGTCAGAGTTCCGTTACAAATCTCATGGCCGGGGCATCTGCCGGCTGGTAAACGGGTGGGGCAGGTTGTCTCTCTGGTTGATCTAATTTCTACTATAGCTGAAATAACTGAAACTGACGGAAAAATCAAATTGGATGGCAGTAGCCTTTTGCCGTTGATGCAAGGAACTGATAGTGACTGGAAAGACTGTGCATTTTCAGAGTACTGTGCGCATGGCGTTGCTCGGCCGACAGCTATGTTCCGCCGCGGGCATTACAAACTGCACTATAGCTTAGGGGAATCCCCACAGCTCTACGACTTAAATCAAGATCCCAACGAGTTTCACGATCTTGCACAAGAGACCAATTATAGTTCCATAACTCAGGACTTACAGGAGCAGCTTTTGTCTGATTGGGATCCGGTAAAAATCGAACAAGAGGTGATACAGAGCCAAAGAGAGCGGCGACTAATTGAACAATCCTATCGCCATATGAAAAAAACTTAAATGGTTTATGTTTGGAATTTAAAAGGATTCTCGTTGAAGGATACTATGGATCTTTGCTAATGTAGCTCTGCCAATTTATTAGGTGTGTAATGTATAGGAAAGTATAGAGCCTTACTTTTGCTAAGAGGATACTAATTATTTGTTGTCTTCGTCATCTTTCTGGAATTTAATGGCACCACCGTTAATGCAATAACGTAACCCGGTGGGTTGGGGGCCGTCGTTGAAGATGTGACCTAAATGTCCACCACAACGGCTGCATAATACCTCTATCCGTTTCATAGAGAAAGAAGAATCAAGTTCTTGAGTGATATTGTTTTTATCAACCGTGTCATAGAAACTAGGCCATCCGCAACCGGAATCGTATTTGGTATCAGATACGAAAAGCTCACTTTCACATCCGGCGCACACGAATGAACCTTTACCAAGGTGTTTCATTTCATTGGTAAAGGCCCTCTCTGTACCTTTCTGACGCAGTATGCGATACTGCTCAGGTGTCAATCTGCGTTTCCATTCTTCATCTGTTAACACAATTTTTTCTGTCACGTCAGTTTTGTCTTTCTCCATGTTTTCAGTAACTCCAAGATTGTTTGAACTTCTTTGACAACTCATAAAACAAACAATCGCAAAGAGAAGTCCGATAATTGATGCTTGTTGTTTGGCACTTTTAGTTGCCATATACAATTTAACCTTCATAAATGGTCTGTTTGATGAATAAATGATAAAGAACCCTGCGGAATCCTATCATACGTTAGCATACAATATTCACGGATAATAAGCAATTTTCTGGTTAAGATGCAGACTATTCGATTAAAGGCGCATGGTGATGGTCCGAATTTGCTTTCAACCCGGGCAAATAGGTGAATAACGGAAACGACAAGAGGCTAAGGTACAACTTTGACACAACGAAATTCAACATAGTCAAGCATGCTGGTTGGATGCTTTTCAATACGGCGAGAAACTCGCATGCGATTCGGAGGATAATTCCAAGAACTACCGCGTGTGACACGCATAGTCCCTGACATTGGTCCCGTTGGATCGTACTCTGGCGATTTTGTATAGTAGCCGACACCATACCATTCAAAACGCCATTCAAACACATTGTCTGCCGTATCATACAATCCATAATCGCTAGGGGGGGAAATATCCAACCGGGGACAGTGTATTTATATCCATCGTTAACGTTCTTATTTGACCAGTTTAGGTTGGTAATCGTTTACTTGCCTGTTCGACATAGGTCATAGCATCATGCCAAATGCCCTCAACCACAGGATGATTTGGGGCAAAATTAGATGTGTTCCAATACCAAAATTAGATGTGTTCCAACATAAAGTTGTATAAAATCCAGTTTTTTTGATAAATTTCTTAGACTGAGCATTGGATACTTCATAGATATCTATATAAAAAGCATCCAGGCGAACTTTATGTCGCGGAGTCTCATTTTCGAACCAACTTGCTTTTGCATCAGGGAGATATTGTTTTTCTGGCTGAAGAGGCTCAGGTATTTGATCAGCGTCCATACCCATTCCGAATTCTCCCGCAGGAATAAGCACCATATTCTTCGGATGTCCTGTGTTGGGGTCTTAAATTTTTAGGTGGCTTTTTAAAACGGCAGGTTCGTTGAAATTGTCACTCACAGATATCTCTACATTTATTTGTTGGTCTGCTAAGCTAAGATCTGAGGGGTTTTCCAAGTCATTTTTGATAGCTTAGTAGAGCGGTGAAATCCACAGAATCCGTAGATTGTTTATAGTATTTATTATCCAATGGGGGGCTTCAGTAAATACTGTCACCATGTGTTTTGAGCAATTAGTTGTGGGAAGGGAAATCGTCTTTGGGTGTTTTTCCTTGTGAATGTGATCGATCTCAGCTTTCACGATTGACGTAAAATTTGATTCGCATGGTTTGTAACTCGACTTAGCCGTTCCAATTGATTAGATCTAGAGGTTTGATCGACTTTACACACCTAAAACCGAAAATCCGAGCTTCGTCTTTTGGCGGACGTGAGTTTCGGTTTGCGACTCTTAGATCGTCTTTGTTGCCAGACCATGAGCCACCACGAATGACTCGGAAACTCTGGATTCCCTCAAAGTTGGAGGTGATTTGTTTTATGCGTCCACCTGAAAAAGGATTTTTAGTGAAATCTGTGGTGTAGAATGTTTCATTATACTCGTCCAAACACCATTCGGAAGCGTTTCCAACCATATCGTAAAGACCATAACCGTTTGGTGCGTATGATCCTACTTGTGAGGTACGTTTAACTTTGCCTTCGTAGTTAGCATTTATAATTGAGATGTCATCACCCCATGGATAGCGTTTACTTATAAGCCCTCCGCGAGCAGCATATTCCCACTCGGCCTCTGTTGGCAGCCTTTTTTCTGCCCATAAAGCGTAGTTCATGGCATCATGCCAAGTGACATAAACAACTGGATGATTGTCGGTTGGTGAATATTTCTTAATTTTCCCCCAATCTAATTCATCGTTTCCAGTTTTTTCGATGAAAGCCTTATACTCCCCAACTGTGACTTCGTGTGTGTCCATGTAAAAGGCTTCAATGTGGATTGTCTTGGTTGGTTGCTCGTCGGGGTCTCCCTCTTTAAAGGAGTCTCCCATCTTGAATAGTCCTGAGCGGATAAATACCATGTCTTTTTCTTTTACCGATGGTTCTATCTCTCCAATTTCTTCTTTCTCTTTGATCGGAGTTGTTGTAACAGGGTTACTACCCCTTTCTATTGTTTGAATACGAGCTTCCAAATTCGTCAGAATGAGTCCTTGCTCTTCAATTGTGTCTGCCAGCTTATTAGTGTCTGCTATGTTTTTCAACTCCCTAATTTGATTTTGGAGGTTGTTGATCTCTTTTGTTTGTTGGTTCGCAGTTTCTACTAAATTGCTGATATCAGGCTTTTTTGACAGTTGAGCGATAAGATTTTCTACATCATTAAGTTTCTGAGTCTGGATAGTAATTGTGTTTAGCAATGCATTCAGAGTGTTATTTTCTATATTCTCAATTCGGCTTTCGAGTTTTCCTGTTTGTGCTCTCTGTTCAAGCACAGCATCTATCAATTCGTCAAGGGTTGTGTTCTCTGCTAGCTCATTGATTCTATCACTTAAGTTTCCAATCTCTTTGTTCTGATTTTGCATGTTATTCTGCAGCTTTTCAAGCGAGCTAAATTTAGTCTCTAGTATTCCCAATTGGTTTAGGATCTCTTTCTCAGTTGGTTCCAGTAAGCTCAGGCGCATATTCAGGCCCGCTATTTGATTTTGCTGGAAATTAATTAGTTCCAGCAGATCATCTAATTGTCCGTCTTCCTCACTGCTATCGTCGCACCCAATTATGGTTGTCAGCCCTAGTAGCATGAGAACACTGGAAATTTGCCATATTAGCGATTTTATCTGCATGTTTCAAATTCCTTGGTACTAAAGAGGATACGAGTTCTGCTAGGATGTGTATTTAATCATCTGTTTCTTTGCTCAATGGATCCTTTGTACAAGCCAAAATGGAAATTAACAGTAGATAGAATACAATAACCCCTTGTTTAAGTCAAAGAAACATAAGCTCAGGGATTGAGTTGGTATGCCATGAAATTTAGTTTCTTATCAGCTGGAACTCGGTATGTATCATAATTTCGGTATGTATCATAATTAATGTAAGAGGTTTGACAGTTGTTGACCTATGCCTACAGCTTATTATTTAAACATTGCCAAAACTGGAGCTTGGAGCCTAAAGTAATGAAGCAAAAAAATTACCCGATATCGATTCCATAGATTTGGGCAGACGATTTTGATTATGTAGTTGCTATGACGAAGTGGAACGAGAGTCAGAGATATCGTCTTATGCCAGAAGGATTGTCGGGCTTTGCTTGATTAGCCCTTTTTTTACTTAATAGAGGCTAGGGATGTTCTAGGTTTGTAGCTGCGAGTATTTATAAAGATTATTACCAACTCTCTTCGTTAGGTAACATTCTAGTGTTAATTGTTGTCATACTAACTTATGGGTTCAGTTATCTAGCTATGATAGTTAGACCAAAGGTTTTAGGTGGCAGTTCTCCAATTGGCAGTTACCCAATTGGCAGTTACCCTCCTTTGCTTTTTTCGCAATGCGTTATCGCTACAAATTACATTGTTGGTTTTTATTCCGAATTCTTCGTTAACTGATCTTTCCTTCATTTTACCCAAACCTTCCAGTATTTGCTTCGCCGTAGTATTTATTGATTCCTGGTACTTCGCCCATCCCGTGCCATATACCACGAAATAACGTCTGTCGCTTGGGTGGGAAGGATTCAATTACTGCCTGTGGAGGACACGCCTTACCCCATTTTGCATTTATGGTGTTATAGCATGTGAATAAGCACAGTCGATCCCGTGTTTCATTAGTCCATAGTGTTCCTGTATGACATAGTGCTTCCGTAAAGATTACTATCGATCCAGCTGGGCATGAATACGATTCCCACAATGGACTATCCCGTTTGCTCAGTGCAGGGGGACGTGGAAATGCGCTTTTATGGCTACCTGATAAAAACATGGTTCCTCCATCGCCTTCTTCCACCTCGTTTAATTCCCATACTACACGTGTCAGTCCAGCGTGAATGCGTCCCATCTGCATTTGGTAGATATGCGAATTCCCGCTGAAATTGAAATAACCTCCTCCTCCATGAGGATTGAATCTATCGTGTCCCGTTTGCCGATGGCTGGTATAGGTGTGATCGAATCGAAACCCATAACAATCCTCGGTTGCCAAGCCTTGATGTGAGAGGATCTCGTTCAACACGCCTACGACCTCCGGATGGTCTAACAGTATTTGAGAAGGACCACCGTGATTGTCTTGCTCTTCTAATGGTAATGAATCACGTTCATAAAGGAATTTCATCTGGTGTGTTCGAATCGTGTCGAGTTGTTCTTCATCTAACAATCCGGGTAAAGTGATCCAGCCTTTCAAGTCAAAGGTATACTTCTGTTCGTCACTCATTGGGACTATGGGTAATCCGTCAGAATTTGTTGCTGGTAAGAGTATTTTATCCACAAGTTCCTCGCTTCTTTATGTTTCGTATAAAGCTTATATATTCATCATCGAGTTGCGTAGGCTTTTACCTTGGTGTAACCATTTATCATTCGCTTTATCTATCCTAAACAGAATAGCAGCTAGCTGTCTAGTTTTCAAGTATACAAGTCTTAAGTTCTAGATCGTTTTATACTTCTAGTTTATGTACATTTATAAGGGATACTACTTTCGGGTCAGATATGCAATATAGTTGTGTGGTGATCTCTCTGTGCCTTTGAAATTTGATAGTTGTTTTGTCTTTGTGCCAGGAAGGTGTTTACAAGAGCAACGTCATATATGATTTGGAGTGAGTATCTATAGTATTGATACTGGTTGATTGGAAGTTTTATGTTTAGTCTAAAGATTGACTTTATTAAGATATATGATATTCTGTTTTAGTATTGGATCTGTTAAAGGATTTGGTCTTTTGGGAGGATGCAGGCGGGAAATTAACAGCTGTTAGATGTGTTTTAATCTTGGCTGAGACCTTTGAGGTTATTCCTGTGAGAGGACTCATATTACCCAATAATATTTGTATTTGTTATTTCCATGTATTGAGACCAGTAAGAAGGGGGATTTTTGGATACCGTAAGTTCCTGTTCCATTCCGCGTATCCGAGCTGATCAGGTTTGTACGCTACCGAATTTGGCGTTGTGGCAAAGACGCCAAATTGACAATTCGAACTGGGATGTGCGGGGAACATAAATTTTCCGAGATTTCGGTTAATGCTTTAGATGTCGATCAATCAATCCAATCAAAATGGTTGCAGATTTTACTCCCTCTTGGGACAGAGTAGAACCCCCATGTTGATATGGAATAGTATATCAATATTCCTAGTCATGATACTCCATGGAAATCACGTAAGAATGATTTGGCAACTATCAAATTGCCAAATCCAGAGATTAATCCAGAAAGTATAATTTTCGAATGGAAGGGGAATCATCCGGTTAGAGAGGATAAATGTAGGTGAAACATAGTCAACGGTGAAAAAACTGTGCTGTGATGATAAGGGAGACCAATCTGATTTTGCGGGAATGATTAAAACTTGAGGTGAGATCTAGTCTTAATCAGTTATTTAAGTGATTTTCAGAAAATCATTGGAGGTTCTTCAATTATGAGAATTAAAACAGTTGAAATGTACACATTAAATATTCCTTTTTATTGTGATCGTGTTAGCAAACATATGCATCGGGCGCTAACGCATAGTGAGCGTGTTTATGTTTATCGCACTGAATTGGACAATGGAATTATTGGTTATGGTGAAAATCTGTCGGATGAGTCTAGTAATATAGAGCGTGTTGTTGGTCAGAATCCGCTGGCGATTCTACAAGATGATAGTATTGGAACTGGTATTCAAATGTCACTTTTTGATGTTGTTGGAAGATCTTTAGAGGTTCCTGCTTACCAGATGTTAGGAACTAAGGTTCGAGATCGCTGCCCAATTTCTTGGTGGGACATTGACATGCCGCCGGAAGACTGGATGGAGGAAGCCAAAGAATCGATTCAGCGTGGTTACACATCGATTAAGCTGAAAGCACGTCCGTGGCGTGATATTTTTGATCAAATACATAAAGTTGGGAGTGTTGTGCCAGAGAACTATAAGTTTGATATAGATTTCAACGGGTTCTTGCGAAGCGCAGATAGTGCTATACCTGTTTTACAAGAACTGGATCAGCATCCTAATGTTGCTTATTACGAAAGTCCGTTTTATCTTGGTACCGATTTGGAAGGTGCCGGACGGTTGCAGACAGCAGTTATTAACCCTATTGTTGAGCATTTTAATGAAGATTGTTTGCATGCTCGGGTATGTGGTGGTTTTGTGGTTGGTGGGGCAGCATCGGGGACCAGGCGTGTTGGTGCTTTATGTGCTTCATTTGATAAACCTTTTTGGTTGCAGATGGTAGGTACAGGTATCACTACTGCTTACGCTATGCATTTAGGGGCGATTTTGACGCATTCGCAATTACCTGCTATCACTTGCCACGAATTGTGGGAGCATCATTTGCTGAAAGAGGGGTTGGAAGTGTCAGGTGGAATGATCTCGGTGCCGGAATTACCCGGTCTTGGCGTTGAGGTGGATGAATCTGCTCTGGAGTATTACCGTGTTGAACCGGGAACGCCAACTTTGACTGAACTATATAAACAGCAACAACATGTCTGTCGTGTACATATTCCTGATAGTGGAGGTGGCGAAAATGTACACGATTTTGCTGGCGAAAGTGTCTATTACCCTGCTTTTAGTGAAGGAGAATATCCTGGATTTGCTCGTGGTGTGTGGATGGAGGTTATTGAGGTAGGTCTTTAGCTACTGGGTTACGATGACTTCTGACAGATATAGATGATACCTGGATAAGGAGCTAGTGAGTTGACTGGGAATTCGTCGCGAATCTTTAAATTTGATTTCGTGACTAGGTTACGCCATGTATCAGGGGATAGATAGTTAGGTCGCTTTAAAGTCGGTGTACTATAGATACCAAGAAAAAGTTTGATCCTTTCTTCTAAGTTGGCATAATAAAACTTCCACTTTGGCGTTGTGGTGTTGTCCTTCAATACCAGAGTACCATTATCAACCAGACTGTTTGCACAAGAAAAAAGAATGTGTTGTTGTGTTTCACTAGGGAAAAGGCACAAAACATCGATTAACAGAATTGTGGAGCTTGGTTCTACCGTTACATTAGCAATGTCTCCATGTTGGAAATTTAGGTTTGGTAGATCCTTGGTGATCTGTTGGGCAATTGATAGGCGTGGCAAAGAAACCTCGATGCCCAATATTTCTTGTTCCCTACTGGAAGCCAATAACCAACTGAGTACTCCGTAACCGCTACCGAGGTCGACGATTCTACCCGGCGCTTTGGGAATGTGCTGGTTAATAGCCTTGAGAATAGGTTGCAAACAGATCAAACGTGTCCAAACTCGCATCTGATCGGAAAATGATAACGAGGAACAGGAATCTATTATCTGTCGACAATCTTGACTAGTTAAAGGTCCATCACCAAAAATGCGTGATACTTGATACAGAATGTGTGGGAGCATCTACCTTGTCTGCGATTTTTTTTAAGGAATAACTTTATGTATGTTTGGTCTTATATTAGACTCTTTCTAGTTAGTTGGAACTAGCATAAAATCGAATTAAGTTACCGTATGTCAAGCGGTTGATCAGAATATTTTTGGTACATTCAATTCGAAATCTCATTTCTCCATTTTGTCGTAATTTCGTTTTAAAAGTGTTTAAGGTGTCCCACAGATAGATTCCCATACGCGGTAGATAGTAGGTTTGACTATTGGCGATCTGTGGACTAGGGTTTAGGCTGAATGCGATGTGGTAGTTTGCCTCTTTAACTAACTGTGTGGTTTTAGAGTTGTAATTTCCGTATGGGTATGCAAAACAGTCGATCGGTTTTTGTAGGATGTCTTCTAAAATTGATTTAGACATCTTGAGTTCTGTTTGAATAGTTTTATGATGTTGGAGCGTTAAGAACAGGTGGTTTAGTCCGTGAGAGCCGAATGTAAAACCCTCCAGATCAAGATCAATGATTTGTTCTCTGCTTAAATGCTTGAAGCGTTTCCATCCAAGTCTCGCGTCCCAAGAATTCCACTTCCCCACGTATCCGGCTAACATGAAGATAGTGGCGGTAAATCCATAACGCTTTAGGATCGGAAAGGCGTGGGTGTAGCAACTTTCATATCCATCATCAAAAGTTATCATGACGGATTTTTCGGGTAGTTTCCTCTTTTCTAACAAAGCTTCTGTTAAATCGTTTGGAGATACGGTTTGATACTGTTCGCTGTGCAAAAACGCAATCTGCTTCTCGAAGACCGACGGCGCTATCCAAGTAATTCCAAGTTCTTTCTGAGTACCTATCTTGTGATAAGCTAGAATTGGTAACCATTCAATGGGGAGATTATCCTTGCCCTGTATGGATGTTGATGTCTCCTTCATAATCGTTGAAAATCTTCACTCGCTATTGGCACATAAATATTTGGACTTATCCAAAATTTAAATAACTTTATTCTGTTTTAGTGTTTCAATTTCGGTTTCGTCCATATCCAGTAACTCTTTCAGTACTTCCATGGTATGTTGACTTAGGTTAGGTGCTGGATGCTCAATACGACCGGGGGATTTTGATAGCTTAATTGGGATGCCTGGAATCTTTAAGGCCCCAGTTGTTTCGTGTTCCACTTCCACAATCATTTCTCGTTCTAATACTTGTGGATCAGTGACAACCTTGTCGATGGTATTGACAGGACCACATGGCACACCAATCGACTCCATCGATTTGATCCAATGGTCGGTTGTAAATTGGGTTGTGATTTCGGTTAAAATTGGAAAGAGTTGTGCGTGGTTTTCTGTTCGCAGGGCATTGGTGCAAAATCTTTGATCGTTAATGAGATCCGGTTTGTTGATGTGTTGACAAAATTTTTCCCATAGTTCGTTATTGCCGATGGCAATAACGACATAATTGTCCTTGGATTCAAAAACCTCGAATGGGGTAATCGATGAATGCCTCCGCCCTAGCGGCTGGGGGATCTCATTGGTTGAAAAGTATCTCATCAGCGCGTTCTCCAAGATGGCTACTTGACAATCAAGCATACCAACATCCACCAATTGACCTTCGCCTGTTTGATCTCGATAGCGTAGTGCGGAGAAAATACCAATAGCTGTGAATAAAGCAGAGGTGATATCTCCAATCGAAGTGCCGACTCGTACAGGCGGGCGGTTCGGCTCGCCTGTGATGCTGAGGATACCTCCCATGCCTTGTATAATCATGTCATAGGCACCTCTTGTGGCATATGGGCCAGTTTGACCGAATCCTGAACAGGCAGCGTAAACTAGCGAAGGATGGTGTTCTTTGAGTGTTTGGTAATCCAAACCAAGTTTCTTCATGGTGCCAGGACGAAAGTTTTCGATCACGATATCCGATTTTTTGACGAGATCGAGGAAAATTTTTTTCCCTCGAGGGTCTTTCAGGTTTAGAGTTACACTCTTCTTACCTCGATTAATGCTCATGAAGTACAGGCTAAAATCATTTTTAAACGGACCAAACCCACGTGCTTCGTCTCCTATATCAGGACGCTCAATTTTAATGATCTCTGCACCTAAGTCACCGAGAATCATTGTCGCATAAGGGCCAGCTAAAATCCGTGTTAGATCTAAAACGCGTATACCCGCTAGCGAATCTACCATTTGTGCCTCTTTCTTTCAAATAGCAAGGTAAACTTATTGTTATATTTATTCAATGTTATTTATCTCTGATTAATTTTTCTGATGATTTGGAACAAAAAACTAAAGAAAATCAAAGTCGCATCCAAGATGGGCTTGCTCGACGTGATTGGTGTATAGAACACCATACCCTCTTTGGAAATGCGGCTCGGGTAGGTTAATGTTGTCTGTCCTTCTCCTTAGTTCGTTGTCATCAATAAGAAGTTGTATGCTTTTGTTCTCCACATCTAGTTCAATCATATCTCCATCCTGTACAGTTGCTAGTGGGCCTCCGATCGCTGCTTCTGGAGATATGTGTAGGACAACGGTACCAAATGCAGTGCCGCTCATACGAGCATCTGAAATCCGAACCATGTCCTTGATACCTGTTCGTAGGAGTTTCTTGGGAATGGGAAGGTAACCGGCTTCTGGCATTCCCGGCCCACCGACTGGACCAGCATTTTGAAGCACAATCACGTGGTTATTTGTGACGTGTAGATCCGGTTGATCAATTCGGTTATGTAAATCCTCAATTGATTTGAAAACCAAAGCGGGACCTTGATGATAGAGCAGGTGAGGTGAAGCCGCGGAGCGCTTAATAATAGCGCCATTTGGTGCTAAGTTTCCAAACAAGCATGTCAGCCCTCTCCCTTCTAACAGAGGGTTATTTCTAGTTTTAATCACATCTTGCCATTCAGGTGGTGACGAAATTTCCATTAGATTCTCTCCGATGGTCTTGCCGTTTATGGTGGCTGCTTGACAGTGGAGAGAATCTTCTAGTTCTTTCATCACAGTTGGAATGCCGCCAGATTTAGCGAGATCTTCCATATAGTATTTCCCACTTGGCTTCAGGTTAACTAAAACTGGTGTTTGGTCTCCAATTCGGTTGAAATCAGTGAGGGTAAGCGGAATCCCAATTCGTTTTGCTATAGCAGTTAGATGAATGATAGCATTCGTTGAGCCCCCGATAGCCATCAAGACGCGAATTGCATTTTCAAATGAGCGTTTTGACAAAACACGAGATGGCCTTAAATCTTTCTGTATTGCCGCTACAACTGCTCTGCCCGTGGCTTCAGCATGTCGGCGTCGTTCGGCCATCACTGCTGGAATTGCTGCTCCTCCTGGTAACATCATGCCCATGGCCTCTGCTAGTGCCGCCATTGTACTGGCTGTTCCCATTACCATACAGGTTCCGGTACTCGAACATAACTGGTTATTGATTAACTCCATTTGTTCATCATCCACGTGTCCTGCTCGGTATTCTCTCCAGAACCGTCGGCAGTCCGTACACGCTCCTAGTCTTTCTCCTTGGTAATCTCCTGTAATCATTGGGCCCGCTACCAAACAGATTGTCGGCTTGTCAGCGCTCAGCGCACCCATCAATTGGGCTGGTACCGTTTTGTCACACCCGCCTAACAGCACTACTCCATCCATCGGCTGAGCTTTAATCATTTCTTCAGTATCCATTGCCATCAGATTACGGAACATCATTGTGGTTGGAGAGGTGAAAATTTCACCAAGGGAGATTGTTGGAAATTCAATCGGTAGTGCTCCTTGAGAGAGAATGCCTCTTTTTAATGCTTCAATTAGGTCACTAAAATTCTGATGGCAGCTATTAAATCCGCTAAAAGTGTTAACAATCCCTACAATTGGTCTATTGAGTTCATCCTCAGTGTATCCCATAGCCTTAGCAAAGGCTTTTCGTATGTAAATGCTGAATTCAGGATCTCCGTAGTTTGTTAATCCTTTTTGGATTCCTGTAGTTTGGTTTGATTTCATGTTTTTTTTATTCTATTCAGATTGTTTGAAAAGCTGGATGATTTCGTTGTGTGAGGAGACAACAACGTCAGCTAGACCTAGATCTTTGCTTGTTCTGGAAGTTGTTATTCCAATGCAATACATCCCCGCATTCTTAGCTGCCATAATACCGTTTGGAGAATCCTCTATTACGCAACATTCCTCAGGTTTTGTTTCCAGCTTTTCGGCGGCATACAAAAAAATTGCAGGATCTGGCTTTGATTTATCGCCTACGTCTGAGATCTTGAAGATATACTGTCCGAAAATATTCGATAAACCTAATTTTTTATCCGCAACGTCAAGTAAGCGGTTATGAGAGGCAGTCGCGATACAGGTTTTGATGCTTCGTTCTATCAAATATTGATGGATCTCTAAAAACCCTGTAATGTAAGACAGCGAAGATTGATATAACCCTTCTATAAGGTCTAATCGTTCCTCCATTAGATTTTGTGTGGTTCCAGTAATACTATGTATATCCTTAAGTATTTGTGTTGTATCTCGTAAACTCTTTCCTAGTAGAGTGTTAGCTATCGATTCTCGGTTATAGGTAATGCCTTTTCTTCTCAAAAAATCTACATCGGCAAGATCATAGAGTGGCTCACTGTTTATGACCACTCCATCCATGTCAAAAATAATTGCTTTTCGGATCACCATTCAGCTCTCGTTTAACTTGACTAAGTTAGCTTGATGTGTTATTAAAATTAGTTTGTTTGTTCTTAGAATTCTCCCTCTCTATCATTATTCTTTGGATCTAAATGTAAGCGCCTCCAAACAAATTAAGTGGATAGGGTGGAATAAGAGTCTCATATTATCATAAATTAGCCGAATCTGGAAGTCCAAATAGAATTGGTGGTGTGAGCGTTTGAAAATTTGGGAATGGAATGCTTAAGTGGAAATAGTTCTGGCATAACAAAATTCTGGCTTAACTGGTTTGATCTAGGTTCAATTTTGGTGTACGCTGCCATGTTTAGACTGCCAAATAGCATATGCTCAAAAACAGTATGGAGTGATTTTGTATGATGATGTCGATGATAAAATCTTCAGTAGGAAAGAAATTTTTAATGGGTTTGACTGGGCTGGCTTTTTGCGGCTTTCTCGTCGAGCATTTAACTGGTAATTTTTTGTTACTTGTTCCTGATTCTGCTCCCTATAACAAGTACGCACATTTCCTAACCGGTTTTGGGGAATTACTTTATATTGCAGAGTTCATCTTGTTTGGGGCCTTCGTTGTTCATGTTGCAACTGCGATTTCCGTGACTCGCAAGAAGAAAATAGCACGTCCTATTGGCTATATTTCTAAAGGCAACGCTGGATTACCGAGCCAGAAATCAATGGCTTCAACATCGATGATTATCACCGGAATGATTTTGCTTGTTTTTGTCGTTGTACACTTAATCAATTTTAAGTTTGGTGCGAAATATACGGTAGAAATTGGCCATGAGTCTGTTAGGGATCTTTACAGATTAGTTCACGAGAAGTTTGGAAAAGGATCTTATGTTATTGGTTACGTCACGGTGATGTTTATGCTCGGTATGCACTTGAGGCATGGATTTTGGAGCGCTTTTCAATCGCTTGGGATGAGCAACTCGAAATACACCGCAATGGTCCGAGTCCTTGGCATTTTCATTTCTTCCTGTCTTGGTTTTGGATTTCTTGCGATTCCTGTCTTAATTTATATTGGAACAAAAATAGGGTTTTATAGGGGATGATGTTGTAATGGCTTTTGAGACAAAAGTACCCAGTGGTCCTCTAACGGAAAAGTGGGGCAAGCATAAGTTTGATATGAAGCTGGTTAGCCCTGGAAACAAACGGAATTTTACTGTTTTAGTTGTTGGAACAGGTCTGGCCGGTGCTTCTGCTGCTGCATCACTCAGCGAATTAGGTTATCATGTCAAAAGTTTTTGCATTCAAGATTCCCCAAGGAGAGCTCATAGTATTGCTGCACAGGGAGGTATCAATGCGGCCAAAAACTATCATAATGATGGTGATAGCATGTGGCGTCTATTTTACGATACCCTCAAAGGTGGTGATTATCGGTCTCGAGAGGCGAATGTTTACCGCCTCGCCCAGGTAAGTGCAAACATTATTGATCAGTGTGCAGCGCAGGGGGTGCCATTCTCACGTGAATATGGAGGTCATCTAGCGAATAGATCTTTCGGAGGTGCACAGGTATCTCGCACATTTTACTGTCGTGGTCAGACAGGACAGCAGCTACTCCTTGGAGCTTATGGGTCTTTGATGCGTCAGGTTAATGCTGGAGACATCTCGATATTTCCACGAAGGGAAATGCTGGACCTTGTTACTGTTGATGACAAAGCTCGAGGAATTGTTGTTCGGAATCTCATCACAGGGCAAATTGAGTCCTATGCTGGAGATGCGGTCTTGCTGGCAACGGGTGGTTATGGTAATGCTTACTACCTGTCTACAAATGCCATGAATTCTAACGCTACAGCTATATGGCGTTGTTACAAACGTGGGGCTTTATTTGCAAACCCATGCTTTGCCCAGATTCACCCAACCTGTATTCCGATTTCTGGCAATCATCAGTCTAAACTAACACTTATGAGCGAAGGGTTGAGGAATGATGGGCGTATCTGGGTACCTGAGAACAAAGACGATAAACGTCTGCCGAATGATATTCCAGAAGGAGAAAGGGATTATTACCTTGAAAAGAAATATCCGAGTTTCGGGAATCTCGTGCCACGTGATGTTGCCTCGAGAAACTCTAAGGCTGTTTGTGACGCAGGACGGGGGGTTGGTGAAACAGGTTTGGCTGTCTATCTTGACTTTGCTGGCACTATAGAGCACATTGGAGTCGAAACTGTCCGAGAAAAATATGGTAATTTATTTGATATGTACGAGAGGATTACAGGTGAAAATGCTTATGAATCACCGATGCGCATTTATCCCGCAGTTCATTATACAATGGGAGGGTTGTGGGTCGATTATAACCTAATGAGTACAATTCCTGGTTTACATGTTCTTGGCGAAGCAAATTTCTCTGACCATGGGGCAAACCGTCTTGGAGCAAGTGCCTTAATGCAAGGTTTGGCTGATGGGTACTTCATCATTCCATCCACTATTGGAGATTACATTGCAGGTACCGAATTGCCGGAGATTACCACCGAGCACCCAGCTTTCAAAGATGCTGAAGCAGAAATTCATGGGAAAGTTGAAAAACTTCTCTCCATCAAAGGAGAAAGAACAGTGAAGGAATTTCATCAGGAAATCGGACGTATTCTTTGGGATTATGTTGGTATGTCACGTGAAGAAGTGGGGCTTGAACGCGCAATAAGAGAAATTCGTGAGTTGCGTGAGGAATTTTGGGAGAATGTCAAGGTTGGAGGTGATCAGGATATGCTAAATAAGAATCTGGAGTTTGCTGGCCGTGTGGCTGATTATATGGAATTGGGGGAGTTAATGGCATTGGATGCGTTGAATCGAAGGGAATCTTGTGGCGCACACTTTCGTGAAGAAAGCCAAACTCCCGAAGGGGAAGCACTTCGTAATGATGAGGATTACAGTTATGTATCAACATGGGGACATATGGGTGAAGGGAAAGCACCTTCCTATTCCCAGGAATTTCTGTCTTTTGAGAACGTGGATCTAACTCAGCGAAGTTATAAGTAAAAACGGGGTGAATGTATCAAGTTAGCAAGGTGTTTTCAATGAAAGATATGACGTTAAATTTATTGGTCTGGCGTCAAAAAAATGCAAACAGCTCAGGTGAAATGGTGTCATATACTGTTAATGGTGTTTCTTCTGATATGTCGTTTCTTGAAATGCTGGACAAACTAAATGAGGATCTAATTAGACGGGAAGAAAACCCTATTGAGTTCGACAACGACTGTCGTGAAGGAATTTGTGGGATGTGCAGCTTGGTAATTAATGGTGTGGCCCACGGCCCCAAGCAAGCCACTGCGACCTGTGAACTTCATATGCGTGAATTTGAAGATGGAGATACTATTACAGTTGAGCCTTGGCGTTCTAACGCCTTTCCCGTTATACAAGATCTAGTTGTGGATCGAAGTGCGTTTGACCGAATTATCACTTCTGCTGGCTATGTTTCCTTATATGTTGGCGAAGCTCCAGATGCAAATGCTGTGTTGGTGTCCAAGAATTCCGCTGAGCGGGCTATGGATGCTGCTACTTGCATTGGTTGTGGCGCTTGTGTCGCTGCTTGTCCGAATGCTTCCGCTTCGCTGTTTGTGGGGGCTAAGGTCGCACATCTTGCCTTACTTCCTCAAGGGCAAATCGAAGGAAAAAAACGGGTGGTAGAGATGGTCAAGCAAATGGATGAAGAAGGTTTTGGTGATTGTTCAAACCATGGTGAGTGCGAGGCCGTTTGCCCCAAGGCAATTTCCATTTCTCATATCGCACTGATGAGAAAGGAATACCTTAAAGCTATTCTCATCCCGGAAGACAGCTAACTCAGGCCTTCAGGGGGGAAGTGACGTTTTTCTTTAATAAAAGAGATAATCCAGCTCCTTAAAGTCTCGGTCATTTGCTTCGTATCACCGAATTAATTTCTTTCGAACAATGTTATATGCCCAGCTTTGCTAGTACATTCTGAGTTGGTATCATATGTTTATTAAAGCCTAGCTCTTTCGGTGATATACCAAGTGCTAAGCCGACCATTTGCGGAAGGTGCAAAATTGGCATGTCAAGCTGTCGGTTGATTACCCGACTAACCCCAGGCTGTTGGAGGTCAAGATTCATATGACATAATGGACAGGGTGTTACCATGCAATCAGCACTTTTATCCTTGGCTTCACCAATGTGTTTTCCTGCCATTTTGAATGATGCTTCTTCGTTTTCTAACCCAATTGGAAAACCGCAACAACGAGTTTTACCGCTATAGTCCACTGGAGTTGCGCCTAAAGCATCAATTACTCTTTCCATTGAAGTTGGATTATCAGGGTCGTCAATCCCCATTATGTCAGCGGGACGAAGTATGTAACAACCGTAAAATGGTGCAATGCGCAGATCTGTCAAGGGTTTCTTTACCATATCGCGAAGGTTATCAATACCAACTTCTTTGATGATAACATAGAGAATATGTGTGACATCAACACCTCCGTGGTAAGTGTGCCCGCCAGATTCAAGTACTGCGTTTACTTCTGCACGGTAACCTTCATTGTCAGACAGTTTCTTATTGCTTTTACGTAGACAACCTATGCAGGTTGAACAGATTGTCATCAATGGTAAATCTAATTCCTCAGCGAGCGCGAGAGTTTTAGCATTGTAAGTATCTGCAAGCACTGGATTTTGTGATTCCAAAACACCTGCACCGGTGCAGGGAGCACCAGTGAGTTCAACCAATTCAATACCAAGCATCGGTGCAATTTTTTTGGTGGCTTGGTTCAGTTCAGGACAATTCCCTTTGGCTACACAGCCAGGGAAGTAAGCAACTCTCATGTAGATTTACTCCTATATCAGTTGTGATTTATCGATCCATATATGATATTACTTTTTTCTTGAAAGCTCGTAGGGGCTTAATCGGCAAAGATGTTGGGTTTCTATCAATTTGGCCTTTTTCCGAGTTAAAAGACAAATTTGGTGCGTTCTGTCCTCTTCGGGGCAATATTTGGGATGTGTACATTTCATATATTTGTTTAAGGTTTTTTCTCCAGTTCTGTGTGGATGCGGCGTATGTCCTTTACTTCTGCGATTGATGAGTGGGTACCCGGAAGGGGAGGTTTAATTTTCCCTTTCAATATTGCTTTGATTGCAGTACCTGTGTTTTTTATAGCCCAACCTAAGCCCGCAGCTTTAACGGGTAGAGTGCGTTCATCAACTGT
>Ga0207984_1000091_pt1 | contig 50413 bp, 50 predicted proteins | sample ETNtaG_30_FD_185760 | JGI IMG/M metagenome (GOLD analysis project Ga0207984, IMG submission 185760) | Marine microbial and viral communities from oxygen minimum zone, Eastern Pacific Ocean - ETNP201306PF43B (SPAdes) (version 2) | ecosystem: Environmental > Aquatic > Marine > Oceanic ...
ACACAAGGAACTTCGACCAAATGATCGCCGCGTCGCTGCGACGGGAAGGCCTCAATGTAGCCAGTGACCCAAAGGAACCCTCGGAGTTTACCGTCACATATGTAGATAAATGGTATTGGGACCTGCGTATGTATCTGATCGACCTGCGAATCGACGTTCGCAATACCAAGACCGGCGCCCTAGTGGCAACCGCGCGTTCGTACCAAACCTCCCTGGCCGCGATGGGTAAGACGCGCGAAGAAATAATCGACAACGTGGTCGAAATCGTCGTGAACGGCCCTTCCGAAACACCCGGAAAGAAAAAAACGTCCGCTTCCCGTCGCCGTTGATTCCCATCTGCAGCTGGATGACATGTCGCCTTTTTTCCGATCAAGTAAATATTGGCACGCCGAGTTGGGACCTGCAGATGACTAGGTTTCCTGAAAATGTTGCGCGCTCACCCGTGGCCTTGCTGGCTTGGGTGATGCTTTGCTTACTCTGTTTGACTTCTGCGACGGCTTCTGCCGCTCAAAGAAGCAAGACGATCGAGAATATTCCGCCCAGGCCTCACTACGCCCCAGCCGAGACCTCTCCCGAGCAGTTCGTTGCCGCAATTAGAGCGGCGGCCGAAGGCGAGGGCTGGCGCATCGTTGCAGAAGCCCCCGGCGTAATGGAGGCGCAACTTCTTATCCGATCGCACAAGGCTGTGGTCACCATCCGCTACGACGAGTCGCATTTCTCGATCAACTACAGAGACAGCACAAACCTCAACTACAACCCGAAAGACGTCGTGAAACGGGGTTCTCGGTGGGATAAGTCCCGTGTCGTGACGAAAGGTCCCCGCATTCATCCGAACTACAATGTCTGGGTTGCCGCTCTGGCGGACCGAATCTCCATTCGACTCAGAAAGCCTCCCGAACCGAGTCGACCCTCCATTCGACTCAGAAAGCCTCCCGAACCGAGTCGACCCGATCCGCTTCTTGTAGCGGACGAACTCGACAAGCTCGACAAGCTCCGTCAGCGGGGAGTCTTGACTCAGGAAGAGTTCGATAGACGGAAGGCAGCGCTGCTGTCCCATTAGGCGCCGGACGAGGTGGCCCCGCCCGCCGCCTCTCGGCAGAGGCCCACGTCCCCGACTGCACCGGCGTCGGTGCGGGGCGGAGCCGCCTGGTGCTTGATGTGTGTGGAGGCACCGCCTTGCGCTTCCACCTCTATTCGCGGGAAGCTGGGCGGGCTCCATCGACTCGGCTGCGGGCCGTGTCTGGTCCCGTATTGGGGCCGTATTCCCTGCCCCGTCTCTATTTGACAGAATCTCTACTTATCGGACCTAGCGAAAAGGCAGCTTGAACTTCCTATGCTCGGTGATTGGGGGGCATTTGGTCCTGAAAACCAAGACCTTGGTTTTCGCACCTATGTAAATCCTATCCCCGAACCCACCACGGCCCTCCTGCTCACCCTCGGTCTCGCGGGGTTGGGGATGAGGCCGCGGGGGATCGGCCGGGCTACGCTCGCGCCATGCGCATCTTTGCAGCCATCTGGTGGGGAGGCTTCGGGGTCTTCGGACTCTTCATGTCTGCCGTGAATTTCGAGGGCTGGTGGACGGGGGACGATTACGGCTCGTGGCCTCTCGGGCTGGTCTCGCTCGTCGTGGGCATTGCCTGTCTCGGGACAGGGATAGGCTTCGCCCGATACGGCGTCTCAGGCAGCGGGGGCAACCCCGAGGACTACGCCGGCGGTGGAGACGGTTGAGCCTCCTAGCGGGTTCGCTGACGCACGCCGCAGCGGAGCGGATGAGGCGGCGGGGCTAGTGCTCAGCCGGGGCATCGGATTCGAGGTGGGGCGCGAGCAGTCGGTCTAGCCCGCGTTGTTCTGGGGTATCGGGGACCATGCGACGATCAGCCTACCACGGGGGATCTGATTGGCCGCAGGCCGGTCGCTGGCCGGTCGCTGGCCCCGATCCAAAACTTCCACTACCGCAAGTTTATGGGCAGCACCACCGAGCCAGATCCCAGCGTCGACGGCCACCTCCGCGCCTCGGAGGTCCGCGATGTCACCGGCCTGACCGACCGGCAGCTCCATGAGTGGGACAAGCGCGGTGCCCTGCCCCATGAGCGGCGGGCCGGCGGCCATCGCCGAATCAGCGCCTGGGACGCGATGGCGCTCTCGATCGCGTCCACCATCCGAGGCCGGTACTCGATCCCCCTGACCAAACTCGGCGGCACCGTCAAGTGGATGGTGGGAAAGCAGCGGCCCGAGGTCATGGCAATCGCCGCCGTCGCTTCCGATCACATCGTGCCGCAGACGCAGCAGGCGGCGGATCTCGTCGGCGATCTCGTCGGAATCGCAACGGATCAGCCTCGCGGGCTTGAGGTCCTTGAGCGGCGTGATGAGCTTCTCGCCCGCGCCGGCGCGCTAGACGACCCCAAGATGGAGTGGGCCGTGCATCAGCTGTGCGCCGCCCTGATGCCGCTCTACGGCGCGCTCGGCGAACTCTCGGCCGGGTTCCCGGTCTTCCTGGTGACGAACCTGGAATCGCATCTCTTCGTCTCCGAGCCGGGTCTCGTGGACCATGCGCGAGAGGCAGCTCTGCCGGAGAACCCGATGCTCATCCGCGTCGACCCGATCATCAACCGCGTGCTCACCAAGTCCGGCGGGGCGGCCTTGCCGGTGCAGCATCGCGTCTCTGGGATCAGCGACGTAGACGGAGAGTCTCTGGATGCCCGCGAGCAGACGGTCATCGACCTCCTCCGCGAACGTAAGTTCTCGAAGATGACAATCTTCCCGCGCGGACAGATATACCGGATCGAGGTCACGAGCGATCTCCCGGACGTGAAGGCCGAAGAGATCGCCAATCTCATCCAGAGCCACGACTACGGCTCGGTGCTCGTGAAGAACCGCAACGGCCAGATTCAGCGCCTTACGCAGACGATCTCCATCCAGACCCCGGCATCGGACGACGGAACGATCCCGCACCGCCCCGGAACCGAAAGGTCCTGATATGACTAGGACCACGAACTTCACCCGACGAAACAGAATGATCCTGCTCGCCGGGCCGCGCGCCGACCACCAATGTCGACGCGAGAGGCTTAGGCGATGCTCTCTCTATCTCGATGCCGGGAGATTCTCGGGGCCAACCGCTCCATTTCGGATGAACAGGTGAAGGCGCTGAGGGATCAGCTCTACACGGTGGCCGATCTGGCCCTCGACGCCTTCCAGGAGTACGACTCGAACGTCTCGCCTGACCGGCCGAGATCCGCCCAGGAGCGGCTGTCGACGTGACCAGGGCCGTCGTATACACCCGCGTCTCCACCGCAGAACAGGTCGAGAATTTCAGCCTCGACACCCAGCGGCGCTACTGCGACGACTACTGCGCCCGGAACGAGATCGAAGTCGACCGCGTCTTTGTCGACGAGGGCGCGTCCGCGAAGACCGCCGAGCGCGCTGAGTTCCAGCGGATGCTCGCCTACTGCGCGGAGAATCGGAAGCGCCTCGACTTCGTGATCGTCTACGACGTGAGCCGCTTCTCCCGGAACATGCTCGACTACGAGGTGGTCCGCGCAACGCTCCACGAACTCGGGATCTCTCTTCGTTCCGCCACCCAGCCGTTCGACGATAGTCCGGCGGGCGAGCTGGTCGGCGGGATGCTCGCGATCTTCGCCAACTTCGAGAACCGACAGAGGGCGGAACGAACCGTCGCGGGGATGAAGGCCGCGCTTGCCAGCGGTCGGTGGACCCACCAGCCCCCGCTCGGCTACCAAAAGCCGAAGGACCGAGATCACGGTCCCAGCCTCGCCCCTGATCCCGACCGAGCCCCGCTCGTTCGTCTAGCCTTCGAGCGCGTCGCGACCGGTCGTTTCTCGAAGCGGGAGGTCCTCAAGGAGGTCACCTCGCTCGGTCTTCGCACGAAGAAGGGAAGGCCGATGTCGGACCAGTCGTTCGCGACGATGCTCCGCAATCCGATCTACGCCGGTCGACTTAGGGTGGAACGATTCGGATTTGACGGCCCCGGCGACTTCGATCCGATCGTGGATCAGGCCCTCTTCGAGGCGGTCCAGGCGGTCCTAGATGGACGCCGTCCGTCCGCTGCCGCGCGCCACCGAGACCATCCCGACTTCCCGCTCCGACGGTTCGTCCGATGCGGATCGTGCGGTAGGCCGCTGACGGCAAGCTGGTCGAGTGGGCGAAACGAGCGTTACCCCTACTACCGCTGCCCTACCTCGGGATGCTCGACTGGAAACGTCCGAAAAGAGGAGCTGGAAGCCGGCTTCGTCTCCGAACTGGAGACGCTGCGGGTCGACCCGGCGATCCTGGCGCTGTTCTCCGAGGTCGTGCGCGACGCCTGGAGGCAACGGCACGCCGCCGAGGCTGATCGCGAGAAGCGCGCTGCGGAACGCCTTCAGGAGCTTCAGCGACGAAAAGACCGGGTGGTCGACGCCTACCTACACGAGGGCAAGCTCGACGAGACGACCTACCACGAGCAGCTCACCCGCGTCGACCGCGAGATCGAGGAGGTTCATCGACAGCAGGACGTGAACGCGACCGACAGGATCTCGGTCGAGCGCGCCCTCGACTTCGCGCCGCGGCTGCTCACGGACCCGCCCGGCTTCTGGAAGAAGCTATCGCCCGACCGTCGCCCGGCGCTTCAGCGGGCGATCTACCCGACCGGCATCGGCTACAGCGATGGGAAGTTTGGAACCGCCGAAACGTCGTTGATCTTCAGCTACTTTGGCGAGATCGACGCCTCGGTTTCCGAGATGGCGTCCCCAACGGGACTCGAACCCGTGTTGCCGCCTTGAAAGGGCGGAGTCCTAGGCCACTAGACGATGGGGACGCGGCGGTTGCCGCCCAGACTATCGCGCAGCCGCGCCCGGGCCTCAAACCGGAAGCTCGACTTCCGTGGCGCGCCAGAGGTACCAGGCGCCGACGCTGCGGTAGGGGCGCCAGGGCTCGGCCAGGCGCTCGAGGCCCACGGGCTTCGGCAGTTCGCGCAGGCCGTAGACCCGCTGCGCGCCCCTGCGGATGCCGTAGTCGCCCACCGGGAGGACGTCCGGCCTTCCCAGCGAAAAAATGAGCAGCATGTGCGCGGTCCACTCGCCGATGCCACGCACCTGGGTGACGGCCTCGACGACCTCCGAGTCTTCCATGCGAAAGAGGCGCCGGCCGTTCAGGGACCCTGCGGAGAAGGCCTCGGCCAAGGCCCGCAGGGCCGCGATCTTCTGGCGGGACAGACCCACGGCCCGCAGCGCCCGGTCCGGGGTGGCCGCCAGCGCCTCCGGTCCGGGGTACTTGCCGCCGTAGCGCGCCCGCAGCCGCCCGGCGATCGCGCTGGCCGCGCGGCCCTGGAGCTGTTGGAAGATGATGGAACGAATCAGAGAACCGTAGGGGTCCCCTTGGGGGCGAATCCGGCACGGACCCGCGGCGCGGATCACCCCGGCAAGCCGGCGATCGCGCCGGACCAGCACCCGGCACGCCCGCTCCCGCAGCTCTCGGTCGAGGCGCTCGGGCACGGGCGCGCAGCATAGCGGCTGAGCGGGCCACGAAGGGCTCGTTTTTCCGCTCCTACCGGCCGATAACCCCGACGGAGGGGACCCGTTCGCATGAAACCGGAAAACCCGGGGCGCGAGCCCCACGAACCCCAGCGTCCCGGCGTCCGGCCGGCATTCGACCTCGAAGAGCTGCTCGGATTGCTCGAGCGTCGCGGGCTCGTCGACAGCGAAGGCGCAAAGGGCATCTTGTCCCGCGCCACCACGCTGCGCAGCCGCGTCGTGAAGGAGCGGGTCGGCTCGGTGCGGTCCCAGGCCGCGGCGCGCTACGCCGTGACTCCGGCCGAGATCATCGCGGCGGCCGGCCTCGCGCAGCCCGAAGGCGGTCGCCCCGTGGACGAGGACGCGATCGCAGAGGCCCTGGCGGCGGAGTCGGGCGTCCCGTACCACAAGATCGATCCGCTCCAGGTGGATAACGACCTGGTCGCGAAGACCCTCTCGCGACCGTTTGCGCGCCACCACGTCGCGATCCCCCTGCGGCGCGACGCCGACGGACTCTGCGTCACGGTGATCGACCCCTTCGACGGCACGCTCCGCGAGCAGCTCGAGAGCGTCCTGCCCGAAGACCTGCACTACGTCGTCGCCGCCAAGAGCGACATCCTCCGGGCGATCGACCGGGTCTACGGCTTCCGCTCGAGCGTCTCGCGGGCAGAGCAGGAGCTGGGTCCGGGCCACCAATCGGGCAAGCTGGTCCAACTCGTCGAGGTGAAGTCCAACGACGAGCTGTCGAATAGCGACGAGCACGTGGTCGCGGCCGTCGACTACCTGCTCAACTACGCCTACGAGCAGCGCGCATCGGATATCCACCTGGAGCCGCGCACCGAAGACGCGGCGATCCGCTTCCGCATCGACGGGATTCTGCACGACATCGAAACGGTGCCCTACGCCGTTCACGGTGCCATCACGTCGCGGGTCAAGGTGATGGCGGGAATGAACATCGCCGAGCGCCGCAAGCCCCAGGACGGGCGCATCAAGACGCTGCGCGCCGAGCGGGAGGTGGAGCTGCGCGTCTCGAGCATGGCAACCGCCTTCGGCGAAAAGATCGTGATCCGCGTCTTCGACCCGACGGTGCTCCTGGCGGACATCCAGGAATTGGGGCTGGCTGCGGGCGAGCGGGAGCTCTTTGAGCGTTGGATCACGAGCCCGAACGGTCTGGTTCTGGTGACAGGACCCACGGGCTCGGGCAAGACCACCTCGCTCTACTCGACGCTTCGCTATCTCGCGGGACCCGAAATCAACATCACCAGCGTCGAAGACCCGATCGAGCTGGTCGATCCGCGTTTCTGCCAGGTACAGGTCAATCCACAGATCGACATCAGCTTCGCCAGCGCCCTGCGCACGATCCTGCGCCAGGACCCGGATGTCATCATGGTCGGGGAAATCCGCGATCGGGACACCGCGCAGATGGCGGTCCAGGCCGCGCTGACCGGCCACCTGGTGTTTTCCACCGTCCACACCCGCAACGCCGCCGGCGCGGTGACGCGACTCATCGAACTCGGTGTCGAGCCGTTCCTGCTGTCGAGCGTGTTGCGCGGCGTGATGGCCCAGCGCCTGATTCGCCGCATCTGCCAACGCTGCGCAGTCGAGGGCACCCTGAATGCCGACCAGGTGCAGGCATTGGGTCTCAAGGTGCCCGCCGAGCGCCGCGAAAACCTGAAAGTCCGCTGGGGCGAGGGCTGTGTCGAATGCCGCCACACCGGGCTCTACGGGCGCACCGGGGTCTTCGAGATGCTGGACGTGGGCCGGCGCATCCGCAAACTCGTGAACCAGGGCAAGGATGCCGCCGAAATCGCTCACGCGGCCCGCATCGAAGGCATGGAGCCGCTCCGCGAGGCGGCCCTGCGCAAGCTGGCCGAGGGAGTCACCACCTACGAAGAGGTGGTGCGCCTAGCGGCGGACGTCGAATGAGCGCGTCAGCAGCCGACGAGATCCGGGACCTGCTGAGCGCGGGCTGGCGCCTGGTTGCCTGCGAGTCCTTCGAGGAGGACCGGGCGCTCCAGACCCTGGAGCGGGTGGCCACTGCCCGGGGCCAGAAGTGCGTGACCTGGTCCGCCGCTGGCGGTGTAGGCGGAAGCGGAGCCGGGGCCGGCGGCCTCGACGCCGGCATTGCCGTACTCGAAGAAGAGGCCGAGCCCGCCCTCTTCGCGCTGCTCGATGCCCAGCATTGGATCCAGGACCCGGTGACACAGCGACGCCTGCGCGACTGGCTGCCCGAACTCGGCGCCCGCAAACAGGCTGTCGTGCTCGTTGGACCCCGAGTCGATCCCCCGCTCGAACTGGCACGGGACACGGCTCGGGTGATCCTGCCCCTTCCGACCCACCCAGAGCTGCGGGGCCTTTTCACCCGCATTCTCGACAAGCGCGGCGTGAGCGTCGCGGCGGAACGTGTCGACGAGGCGGTCCGCGCCTGCCTGGGGCTCACGTCGGGCGAGGCATTGCGCGTCTTTCGGCGCGCCTATCGAAGTGCCCAGGACCTGAGCGACGCGGCCGTAAACGAGATGGTCCGCGACAAGCAGCGCGCCCTGCGGCGCACCCCAGCCCTCGGTTTTCACGAATCGACGGCGAGCCTCGAACAGGTGGGCGGCCTCGCCGAGTTGAAGCGCTGGCTCTTCGAACGGCGGCGCGCGTTCTCCGAGGAGGCGCGCCAGTTCGGCCTGCCGGTGCCCCGGGGTCTGCTGCTCCTCGGCGTGCAGGGCTGCGGGAAGTCGCTCTGCGCCAAGGCCGTAGCCCGCGAATGGCGGTTTCCGCTGCTGCGCCTCGACATGGCGTCCGCCTTTGCGAGCCCGGGGCAGAGCCCCGAACTCGCCATGCGCGAGGCGACGCAGATCGCCGAATCGCTTGCCCCGGCGATCCTTTGGATCGACGAAATCGAGAAGGGCTTCGCCGCCTCCGCGGGCGACGCCAGCGCGAGCCGGGTCTTCGGATCCTTCCTGACCTGGCTTTCCGAAAAGGAGTCTCCCGTCTTCGTCGTCGCCACGGCGAACGACGTGACCCAGCTCCCCCCCGAGTTGCTCCGGCGCGGACGCTTCGACGAGCTCTTCTTCGTCGACCTGCCCTGCGCCGACGAGCGCCGCGAGATCCTCTCGATCCACCTGCGCCAACGCGGGCGCGACCCGAAGCAGTATCGCGTCAGCGAGCACGCCGAGGCAGCCGAGCGCCTGACCGGTGCAGAACTCGAGCAGGCAGTCACGGCCGCGCTCTACACCGCCTTCGCCGAGAATCGGGACGTCGAGGACGACGACCTCGCCAATGCGATCGGCCAGACCGTGCCGCTCTACGACACGTACGAGGAGCGGATCAAGGAGCTTCGGGACTGGTCGCGCGGACGCGCACGTCCGGCGTCCACGGACCCCAAGATGGTCGACCTCTTCGCCGAGGGGTAGACTTCGCGCGATGGAGGACAGCACCATCTTCCGGGAACGCGCTCAGAACCTCTGGGGGAGTTTCGCGCGAAAGATGGATCCCGTCGCTCAGGCGACGTCCATCGATCCAGGCCCCGACTTCGACCTGGGACGCATCGGCGGACTCGAAGGCCCCAAGGAAGAGATCCAGACCTACGCCTGCGCAGCCACGAGCCCCGAGGTCTACGGGCGCTGGGGCACCTATCCCCCGTCCGCACTGCTCTTGATCGGTCGGCGCGGGGTGGGCAAGACGCTGCTGGCCCGGGCCCTGGCGAGTCTCACCGACACCGCCTTCATCACGGTCGCCGTACCGCAACTCGTGATCGAGGTGATCCACCGCGGGGGCCAGGTGGCGGAGCTGCTGAGCGGTTGGTCCCAGACCCTCGCGGAGATGCCGCCGGTCACGCTGCTCTTCGAAGAGCTCGAGTTCTCCCAGGCCCGAGAGATCGGCGAGCGGCGCCAGGATCTGCCGATCGGTCCCGTGATGGACCTGCTGCTCGACCTGGTCGACCGCACCATCGCGGTGGAGGGTTCCCTGGTCGTGGGCTCGACCAGCCATCCCGAGACCCTGCGCCACGCCTTCCTCCAGCCGAAGCGCTTCGAGCGCGTGGTCGAAGTGATGCCCCTCTTTCCCCAGGACATCGTGGCGGCGCTGGATGTCCACGCAGCCGAGGCCGAAAAGCGCGCCGGCCACGCGCTCTTCGAAACCATCGACTGGAAGCGGGTGGTCGACCACCACCGGGAGCCCTCCACGGGTGACTGGGTGCGAATCGTGCACGCCGTGCTGCGCCGCAAGGCTCGCGACGAGGCCGGAGGAGAGGCGCCCCCCCCGGTGACGAGCGAAGAGATCATCGCCGAGGTGCAGCGTTTCATGCGCACCTCCGACCGCCTGACGGTGCCGAGCGGGAACTACCTCTGACGATGCCCGCCTGGCTCGTTACCGGCGGAGCCGGATTCATCGGCTCGAACTTCGTGCGCCACGCGCTGGCCCACAGCGATGTTCGGGTAGTGGTGCTCGACAAACTCACCTATGCGGGTCATCTCGAGAACCTGGCGGACGTGGCCGACGACCCGCGCTTCCATTTCGTGCGCGGGGACATCGCCGACGCCGCATCGGTGGACCTGATCGTCCGGGAACATCAGCCCCGGGCGCTGGTCAATTTCGCGGCCGAGAGCCATGTCGATCGCTCGATCGACGATCCGGGCGCTTTCGTGCAGACGAACCTGGTGGGCACCTTCGTGCTCCTCGAGGCCGCGCGCGCTCACCTCGCTCGCCTCGACGAGGCAGGACGCGACGCGTTTCGCTTCCTGCACGTCTCGACCGACGAGGTCTACGGCAGCCTGGGCGCGAGCGGCGCCTTCCACGAGTCGACGCCCTACGAGCCAAACTCGCCCTATTCGGCCTCGAAGGCCGGGGCCGACCACCTGGTGCGCGCCTACCACGCGACCTACGGTGTTCCGAGCCTGATCACGAACTGCTCGAACAACTACGGGCCGTACCAGTATCCCGAAAAGCTGATTCCACTGATGACCCTCAACGCCATCGAGGGCCGCGAGCTACCGATCTACGGCGACGGCGGAAACGTACGCGATTGGCTCTACGTGGAGGATCACTGCGCCGGAATCCGTCTCGCCCTCGAGCGGGGCCGGATCGGCGAGAAGTACAACATCGGCGGGAAGAACGAACGCACCAACCTCGAGCTGGTCGATGCCATCTGCGCGGCACTCGAGGCGGCGATGCCGGCCGCCGAGAACCCGGCGCTGCGCGAACGGGGCATCGCCGGCTACCGGGACCTGCGGCGCTTCGTGGACGATCGACCCGGCCACGACCGGCGCTATGCGATCGATGCCGGACGGATCCGCTCGGAGCTCGGCTGGCGTCCGGGCCATGATCTCGAGACCGGTCTGTCCGCCACAGTGCGCTGGTACCTCGAGAACCGCGACTGGTGCGCGGCCGTCCAGTCCGATTACGACCGCGGGCGCCTGGGCCTCGCCGGCGGCTGACGCAACCGGAGCTCCGGGCGCCCCGGACCGCGGGGATCCCGGATCCGGGACGTCCCAGAGCCGAGACTCGCTGAGTCGCGATCGAATCGGCACCCGCTGATTCCCCAGAGCATCGAGCGCCATCCCGCGGCGTTGTCCGGCGGCCTACACAGCCACGCGGGTGCATTGCACCGGCACCTCCTCGGCATGTTGCACGCTGGCTTCCGGTCGGCTTCCCAATTCCGGGAAAGGCGCGCCGGATCCCATTCGGCGCAGTGGGCGCAACGCCCCGAATCAATGGCATTTCTCCCCGGAAACAGCTTGGCACGCTTCTTGGAATGAAAAGACCGCATGGGGAGCGATTCGATGCCGAGCCGCAAACACACCGTCCTTTTCGTCGACGACGAGGTGCACATCCTGAATGCGTTGCGGCGCCTGCTGCGCGCAGAGGACATGACCGTCCTCTGCGCCTCGCGCCCTCAGCAGGCCCTCGAGCTTCTCGATCATCACCCCGTGCAGATCGTGGTCTCGGACCAGCGCATGCCGGAGATGTCCGGAGTCGACCTGCTCTCGCGGGTGCGCAAGCGCCACCCCGGACTCGTGCGCATGCTGCTCACCGGCTGCACCGAAATGGACGTAGGCATCGATGCAATCCACCGCGGCGGGATCTACCGCTTCATGCCGAAGCCCTGGAACGGCGCCGAGCTGCGGGCCACGCTCCGGCAGGCCTTCGATCACTTCGACGGGAAGGCGAAGATCGAACACCTGAGCCGGCCGACGCTGCAGCAGAGCCGCGAACTCCAGGACATGAACCGGAGCCTGGACAAGCCCGCCCAGAAGCACACCCGTCAGCGCGACGCCGCACTCCGGAAACTGCGCGGTGTGTAGGTGATGACGAACGATCGGCTCGACCCAGGGGGCGAGAGTTTCCTCCATCCGAATGAGGTGTTCGACTACCATGACTTCCTCGAAGCCCGACACTCCCAACGGCGCTGAGGCTTTCGATCCGGAAGCGGTGCTGATGAGCGACGCCGGCCTGTTGCTGAACGAGCACTTCGCAACGGCTCTCTATGCGGAGCTGTGTCGCGCGCGCGGCGCCGAGGCAGCACACACCGCACTCCTCCAGATCGCCTGCCTTCACGGCCTGCGCGACGCGAAGCGCGTGCTCGGCACCACCTTCCACGCGCCGAGCACCCTGGCCACGGTCCCCTCTGCCCCGGCCCTCGCGGTACAGCTGCGCGCACGGCCCGGTGGCGACCCCTCGGGAGCGCTCGAGATCTCGGGCTGCTGGCCCGAACGGATCGAGGCAAAGGCGCACCAGGGACGCGCCGACGAACCGGCCTGTGTCGTGAGCGCAGGTTACACGTCGGGCTGGCTCTCCGGGGTCCTCGAGACCGATCTGGTCGTGGTCGAAAGTCGCTGTGCCGCGGCGGGCGATACGGCGTGCACCTTCGTGGCGCGGCAGAGCGAGAGCTGGCGCGGAGACGACGACGCCCGGGGACGCGCCGCCGCCGAGGCCCTGCCGTTGTCCGATCTCCGGGGGATGCTCGCCGCGCTCACGCCCCCAGCCGAAGAACCGGATGAGGACTCGGGTCCGGTGGTTCACGTCTGGGGCTCCGTGATGATCGTGCCCTTCGCGGGTACCGACGAGGTCCTCACGGCCGTGGACATGCTGCACAATGACCCGACACTCGCCGAGGTGAGCGTGATCGTAATCGACCTCTCGAAACAGGCAGGGGACGAGACTTTCGCGGAGCCAGCGCTCGGACGCATCGTCGAGTCGATCGACGCCGCCGGCGCGGAGAGCGTATTTGCCGGTGTCTCTTTGCTCATCGAGCCGGTGCTCGCACGCCTCGAGCCCGCGCCAATGCTGGTGTGCGCCGACCTGGACTCCGCCATCGCCGCCAGCTTCCAGATCGCCGAGTCGCAACGCCGCCCCGTCTGAGTACGCGTCAAGTCTCCCCGCCGATCACCCGATGAGCGCCGCGATGGTCAGCATCCCGGAACAGGGCCGCCTCGACGAGGTGCCCCTGCCCCGCCTGCTGCTCGACCTGCACCGGGCGGGCTACGGCGGCGCACTCACCTTGTCGCGAAACCGCACCGGCAAGCGATTCCTCCTCCAAGAGGGCTGGCCTGTCTTTGCGGAATCGAACCTGGCCAGCGAAAGCCTCGGCGTCCAGCTCATGGACGCGGGCCGCCTCCATCGGAGCGACTTCAACCGCGCCACCGCCCTCATGGAGAGCAGCGGCTGCCAGGAAGGCGCCGCGCTGCTCGAGTTGGGTTTATTGACTCCGAAGGAACTCTTCGTCGCGCTCAAAGACCAGTTGCGCATCCGGCTGCTCGAGTGCTTCGGCTGGCCGCACGGAGAATTCATTCTCGACCCTTCGGGAGCCCCGGGAACCGACGCCCAGCCTTTCCGCCTCGACCCCCTGGCGCTCGTCCAGTCGGGCCTCGGAACACATTGGAGTGGAGAACGGATGCTCGGCGATCTGGCGCTCCACATGGAACGCTTCGCGGGCCCCGCCAAGGGCTTTGCAGGGGCGACGGCACGGCTCTCCTGCGACGAAGCCGTGCAGGACGTGCTGGCTGCGCTCGACGGCAGCCGCACGCTCTGGAAGGCAACACAGACGGCGCGAAGCCCGCTGGCCCTCGCCGCATTGTGGATCCTCGACGCTGTCGGGGCCATCGCCTACGCCGATGCGCCGCATCCGAGCGGCGTGGCCGACGCCGAGACCCCGGCCCGGGTCGAGGTGCAGATCCGCTCCGAGCAGCCGGCCCCGGCTGCCGCCGTTCCGGCACCCGAGCGCCGGCCGGCGGTCCGGGAGGCGAATGCGCCGGAACTGGACGCGCTATGCGCCGAGATTGCGGACAAACACGAGCGCCTGGACGAACTCGACCACTACGACCTGCTCGGCGTGACACGCGATGCGGCTGGCGCGGAAATTCGAAAGGCCTACCTCCAGGCGGCGAAGACCTACCACCCGGACGCCCTGGCCCGCCTGAACCTCGAATCCGAGCTGCGCAAGCAGGCCAACCGAGTCTTTGCAGCGATCGGAAAGGCGCACACGGTGCTCGGAAATGTGTACGGGCGGAGGGAATACGATGCGACCCTCGACACCAACTCGACGGATCTCGACGCCGAGCGCCTGGGCCAGGCCGAGACGCTCTATCGCAAGGCAGAGATCCTGATGCAACAGGGCAACTTCCGCGGGGCGCTCGAATTCCTCACACCGGCCGTGGAAATCTGGCCGGACGAGTGCTCGTACCAGAGCGCCTGCGGCTGGGCGCTGTACAAGAAGATGCCGTCCGAGCCCCAGGCCGCCCGCGCGTACCTGGAGCGCGCGCAGCGCCTCGACCCGGAGGACGCGACCGCGCGCTTTCGCCTCGGGGTCGTGTTGCGGGACCTCGGCGAGCCCGACACCGATTCCACCCGCGCCTGAGCCACGACTTATGGGTCGTGTTGCGGGACCTCGGCGGGCCAGACACCGATTCCACCCGCGCCTGAGCCACGACTTATTTGAGCGCGCGCCGGGCGGCGGGCAACGGCTCGAGCACGAGCCGGCTGGGTTCGTTAAGCGCGAGTGACAACCCGTGCAATAGGACGCCGACCTCTCGACCGCGCCCGTCTCGCCAACTTACGAGTCCCTCCGTGTCGCCCGCGCGCAGGAAGGGACCCCGCCAGCCCTCCCGGGCGGCAACCGCGAGCAGCCTGTCGATGGGTTCCGTGTGGCCCGGGGGGAGGGTGCGGCGCGCCAGCACGGTCCCGGATGGCACCGCGTAGAGTGCGGCGAGCGTCGCGTCCTCGAAGCCCTCGCCCTTCAGCACGCGCACGCCGGTGTGCAGGAGCCGATTCTTGTCCTTCCCCATGATGCTGGTGCCGCGGCGCGGGTGTCCCTGGAAGCCAAGCGCGTGGCCCAGTTCGTGGAGTGCAGTGCCCACCAGGCGCGGGTCGTCGCGGGCGAGTTGGATCGACGCGTAGGCCATGCGTGCCGGCAGTCGGTCCCCACTGCCTTTGGGGTCCACCACGCAGTCTGCCTCGGTATTTGCGCTCCAGGCGAGCATGTCCGGCACCAACTCGATCTCGATGCCGCCGGCGGCGAGCGCCGCCGTGCGCTCGAAGCGGATGCCGAGGCCGGCTTCCTCCCAGGCCGTGAGTGCCGCTTCGAGCCTTCGGCGTCTGTCCGGAGTTGCGTCGCGCGGGAGCACCACCGGAATGCGCGCCGCGTCCGGCCAGCGGCACAGCAACAACGTCAACCGGTCTCCGGCGGGCCAGTAGAACGGCCGCACGTCGGCCAGACGGTGGCCCTCGAGCTTCGTCAGCTCCGGGTGGTGTTGCTCGAGGCGCGCCGCGTCCCAGGCGGGTTCAGCACAGCCGAGCACGCCCGCCGCAACCGCGGGCACTGCCACCCGTGCGACGGCGTGCAGGCCTCTCAGCACCGCTCAGGGACGCCGGGTGGCGGCGAGTTCGTAGAGCCCCTTCGCCAGCTCCCCCAGCTGTGCGAAGCGTTCGTCCCGTGTCTGACCGCGCTGGTAGCGATAGTAGATCTGCTGGAGCACCACACCCATCTTGAAGGTCCCGAAGACCACGTAGTAGGGGATGGCCGCCACATCCGCGCCGCTGCGCTGCGCGTAGCGCAGCGTCGCCTCCCGGCGCGTGGCGAAGCCCTCGCTCTGGGTCGGCATCGGATTGCTGCCGGCAAGCCCCTCACTCGCGTTGCTCCAGAGGCCCAACAACGTGCCGAGGTCGCAGAGCGGGTCGCCGACGCTGCACATATCCCAATCGTAGACGGCGACACACCGCCCCGGGTCATCGACGGCCAGGGCCATGTTGTCGAGTTTCCAATCGTTGTGCACGAGCGTCGGCGATGGCGATGCCGGCCGCTCGTCCACCAGCCAACGGATCACCTCGCGCGCGATCGCCACGTCCTCGGTCTTCGCCCGCTCGTAGCGGCCGGCCCAGCCCTTCACCTGGCGCTCGAGGAAGCCCTCGGGTTTGCCCAGGTCCTGGAGGTCCACATCCGCGGGCACCACGGCGTGGAACTCGGCCAGCGTGTCGACCAGGGTCTCGGAGAGCTTCCGATTCGCCACCGGGTCGTCTCCACCTCCGAACTCCGGCGGCACCGCATTGCGGACGACGATGCCGTGCCGGCGCTCCATCACCAGGAAATCGGCTCCAATGATCGAGGCGTCGTCGCAGTAGAGGTAGGCCCGGGGTGCCTTGTCGAAGCGGCGCCACAGCCGCGAAAGCGCCCGCCACTCCCGGTGCATGTCGTGGGCACTCTTCGCAACGGGTCCGAGCGGCGGCCGTCGCAGCACGTACTCCGGGGCGTCGGGCCCTTCGCCAAAGCGCAGCCGGTAGGTGAGGTTCGCGTGGCCGCCGCCAAATTGGCGCACGCGAAGCGGAGCGTCGGCGCCCTCGAGCTTGCCGCGCAGGTAGAGCGCCAGCCGCTCCTCGTCAAAGCCCTCGTCCGGGCGAACGTCGATCAACTCCGGCGGCAACGGGCTCACGGTGCGGCAATCGTATCAGACGACACGTTAGACTCGCGCCGCTGCAATGGAGGGTATCCCTGTCGGCGAAGCTGCCCTGCTCCTGGGCGGCGGTCTCGTAGCGGGTGTGGTGAACACGCTCGCCGGGGGCGGCTCCTTGTTGACGGTGCCCCTCCTGGTAATGCTCGGACTTCCCGGTGGCGTGGCGAACGGGACCAACCGCGTGGGTATCCTGCTCCAATGCCTGGCCGCCGCCTGGCAATTTCGCAGCCTCGGTGTGCTCCGCGGCCGCGACGTGCTCCCGATCGTCGCGCCCGTCGCGTTCGGCTCGGTGCTGGGTGCGGTTCTGGTCGGCCAGGTCGCCAATGCCACTTTCGAGCGCATCTTCGGCGTGGTGATGCTGCTGCTCCTGGTGCCGACGCTGCGCGGCGTCCACACCACTGCCCGCGCGGTGAGCCGGCCGCACCCGGTCGTCACCGCGCTTGCGCTCCTGGTCATCGGAATCTACACCGGCGCTTTCCAGGCCGGGGTGGGCATCCTGTTGCTCTTCGCGCTGCTGTACCTGGGACACGATGCCATGCACGCGAACGCGCTCAAGGTGACCGTGATCGCGCTCTCGGCGCTTTCCGCCGTGCCCGTCTTCGCCTGGAACGAGCAGATCGCCTGGATCCCGGCGCTCGTGCTCGCCGCGGGTTTCACCGTCGGGGGCGCATTGGGTGCGAAGTTTGCCGTGCGCGGCGGGGAGCGGCTGATCCGGCCGGTGCTGGCGGTGGCCGTGGTGGCACTCGCGCTGCGCATGCTCACAATCGGCTGAGTGCGTATGCTGCGCGTTCGGAGGATCAGATGCCGCTCTACGCCATGCTCGGATGGGACGGCCCGGAAGGTGCCGCTCTGCGCAAGCTCCACCGCCCGGCGCACCTCGCAGCTCTCGAACCCCTGGCGACTGCGGGCCGTATCCGCCACGCAGGACCGCTCCTGGACGACGCCGGTGCACCGCTTGGAAGCCTCGTGATCTTCGAGGCCGACGATCTCGCCAGCGCCCGGCAGCAGGCAGCGCGAGACCCCTACGTGGTGCAGGGCGTTTTCGCTCGCCACGAGGTGCACGAGACCCGGGTCATCCTGCCCTGATCCCACCCTCGAGATTCACTCGAGGGGTGTTGCCTTCTCCAGTGAAATCTCGATGGATTTATAGGTCGGTGTGCGGCTCTTCTCCGCCGCATCGTCCAACGAGACCAAGGGGTTCACCTCCGGGAAGTAGGCGGCCGCGCAGCCCTGCGGCAGGTCGTAGGGCACGATGCGGAAGCCCTTCACGCGGCGTGTCTCACCGCGAAAATAGCTCGCCAGGTCGACGCGATCGCCCGCCGTGAAGCCGCAGGCGGCAATGTCCGCGGGATGCACGAAGACCACCCGGCGGTCGCCGCGCACGCCGCGGTAACGATCGTCGAGCCCGTAGATGGTGGTATTGAACTGATCGTGACTTCGAATCGTCGTGAGCCGCAGACGGCCCGCGGCCACGGCGAGTTCGGGCAAGTCGTGGCAGGTGAAGTGTGCACGCCCGCTCGGCGTTTCGAAGCGCCGCTCCCGCGCGCCACTGGGCAGCACGAAACCACCCGGCGTGCGGATGCGTCGGTTGTAGTCGGCAAAGCCGGGGATCACGCGTTCGATTCGCTCGCGTATGCGATCGTAGTCCGCGACGAGGTCGCGCCAGGCGGTTCGGGTGCGACTGCCGAGCACCGCCTCGGCGAGCCGCGCCACGATCCACGGCTCGCTGCGCAGCTGCTCCGAGACCGGCGGCAGCTCGCCCCGGGACGCGTGCACCACACTCATGGAATTCTCGACGCTCACGAATTGCGCACCCCCCGTCTGCACGTCCCGCTCGGTTCTGCCGAGGCACGGCAGCACGATGGCCTCGCGCCCGCAGACCAGGTGGGAACGGTTCAGCGCGGTCGAGACCTGCACGGTGAGCGCGCAGCGGCGCAGCGCTTGGGCCGTGCGCGCAGAGTCCGGAGTCGCGGTCGCGAAGTTGCCGCCGAGCCCGACGAAGGCCCGGACCCGGCCCTCTTCCATGGCGCGGATCGTGTCGATCGTGTCGAGCCCATGGGCGCTCGGCGGCTCGAAACCGAACTCGGCCCCGAGGCGCTCGAGAAAGGCGGCCTGGGGACGCTCGGTGATACCCACCGTCCGGTCGCCCTGCACGTTGCTGTGGCCCCGAACCGGACATGGCCCCGCACCCCGGCGCCCGATGTTGCCGCGCAGGAGCAATAGGTTCACGATTTCCTGAACGTTCGCCACGCCGTTGCGGTGCTGCGTGAGGCCCATGGCCCAGCAGACGATTGCGCTCCCGGCACGAATATAGATATCTGCGGCCCGGCGCATGTCCGCGCGGGAGATGCCGCTTTGCGCCTCGAGCTCCGCGAAGCAGAAACGCTCGAGATGGCGGCGGAAGGCGTCGAAGCCCTGGGTGCGCGTGCGCAGGAAGTCCCAGTCGACAGCCGCCCCGGGTCGACGCGCGTCCGCTTCGAGCACCTCCTTCATGATCCCCTTGAGCAGCGCCACGTCACCCCCAACGCGGACCTGGAGGTAGAGGTCGGCGATGGCCTCCCCGCCGCCGAGCAGCGCGCGGGGTTCCTGCGGGTGGCCGAAGCGCACCAATGCCCGTTCGCGGAGCGGATTGATGGCGACGATCTTGGCGCCGCGCCGCTTTGCCGCCTGGAGCGTGGACAGCATGCGCGGGTGGTTCGTGCCCGGATTCTGGCCGATCACGAAGACCGCTTCGGTCCGCGCGAAGTCGTCCAGCCCGACGGTGCCCTTGCCCACGCCGATCGTCTCCGTGAGCCCCGTGCCACTCGATTCGTGGCACATATTCGAGCAGTCCGGGAGGTTATTCGTCCCGAACTCGCGCGCGAAGAGCTGGTACAGGAATGCCGCCTCGTTGCTGGTGCGACCGGAGGTGTAGAAGGCGGCTTCGTCGGCCGAACCCAGGCCATTCAGGATCTGGGCGATGCGTGCGAAGGCCTCTTCCCAGGAGACGGGCTCGTAGACCTCCGCATCCCGCGCCCTGTACAGGGGCTCCGCCAGTCGCCCCTGCTGCTCGAGCCAATGGTCGCTCTGGCGGGAGAGCGCCCGAATGGGCCAATCGCGAAAGAACCCGGGTTCGAAGCGACGCCGCGTGGCCTCGTGGGCGACGGCCTTGGCACCGTTCTCACAGAACTCGATGGGAGCGCGCCGCTCGGGCTCGGGCCAGGCACAGCCCGGGCAGTCGAAACCGCCGGCCTGATTCAGTTGGCCCAGCACGCGTAGACTGCGCCGCGCACCGAGCTCGCGTTGCGCCACCCGCAGCGCGCTGACGACCGATTCGAGGCCGCCCGCCGCGCGCTCCGTTCCGCTGGAATCCCTGCCGTCCGAATCGGACATGCGCCGGCTCCAGTCTAGCCCGGGGAGCTTCGCTCGGCTGCGCGTTGCTCGCCGCCCGGGTCACCCTCGTCCGGAGCCCGAGCCACGATCCGCTCGCACCTGCCGTAGACGTTCAGGGACTGGCCGCGCAGGAAGCCGACGAGCGTGAGCCGGGCCTCCTGGGCGAACTCGATGGCAAGCGACGAGGGCGCCGACACGGCCGCCACCACGGGAACGCGTGCGACCAGCGCCTTCTGGGCGATCTCGTAGGAGACGCGGCCGGAGACGAGCAGCACGCAGCCCTCGAGCGGGAAGCGGCCCCGGTCGAGGGCCCAGCCCACCACTTTGTCGACCGCGTTGTGACGGCCCACGTCCTCGCGCGCGACGAGTAGCTCGCCCTCGGCATCGAAAAGGCCTGCGGCGTGCAACCCGCCCGTCTTCGCGAAGCCAGCCTGGCTCTCCTCGAGCCGGTCGGACAGCCCATAAAAGAACTCCGGTGCGAAACGGGCCGCGTCCTCGAGGGGTGCCGCGTCGATGAGGGCGTTCTCGATCGTGGCCTTGCCGCAGATACCGCAGCTGCTGCTCGCGTAGAGGTTGCGGCGCAGACGGTCGAGGTCGACCGACACACCGGGTGCGAGCACCACCTGCACGACGTTGTCCTCGGCCTCCTCCGGAGTCGCCCCGCAGTGACGCACCGATTCCACCTGTTCGGGACGCTCGATCACGCGCTCGGTGGTGAGAAAGCCCAAGGTGAGTTCGCGGTCGTCACCGGGAGTGCGCATCACGACAGCAAGCGGCACACCGCCGAGCCGGATCTCGAGGGGCTCCTCGCGCGCGACCTCGTCGCGGCCGGACTCGCCGGAGCCATCGGCGTAGCGGCGCAGGGCAACGTTGCGCGTGACGTCGTTCATCGCAGGGCTTCGCGTCGCCCGATCGTTCGGCCCACCGGCTGCTCCATCGCCCCACTCTAGCGCTGGGCCGGACCGCAACGCCGCGCCGCGCCCATGGCCCGAACGCCCAGGCTCGGACCGAGGCCGACCCAGACGGCACCGTCTCGCCCGGTCCAGTGCAGGCGCGCGCCACTCTCGCGCAGACGCGCCACGACCCCCGGGTGCGGCCATGCGAAACGCCCGCTGCAGGGCGCTGAAACCACGGCCAGCCCCGGCCGCACCGCATCGAGGAAGGCTCGGGTCGACGAAGAGCGGCTCCCGTGGTGAGCGAGCTTGAGCACGTCACTCGCAAGGTCCGTTCCGGTGGCAACGAGCGCGTATTCGCCCGCCGATTCGAGATCTCCCGCAAAGAGGACCCGGCGTCCCGCGGCTTCCACGCGCACCACGAGAGAGCGGTCGTTGCGCGTGCCGGAACTCCCGACTGGCGGCCAGAGCGGCACGACGCGCAGATCGCCGAACCGCGCCGGGGAATCGCCGCGTCCCCGCTCCACGACGGGTACGCCGCGGCGCGCGGCCCTTGCCACCAGCGCGCCGAAGTCTGGATCCGCGCGACCGCCGTGGGGAAGCCACAGGGCCCCGACCGGAAGCGCCGCGAGCACCGCATCGAGCCCGCCCCGATGGTCGAGATCCGCGTGGCTCGCCACCGCCAGGTCGAGCCGCACGACGCCGAGGGCGCGCAGCGCCGGAACCACCGCGCGTCGACCCAGGTCGGGGCCACCGGGCAGCGCCGTGCCCGCATCGATCAGCACAGCCCCGGTATGTCCCTGGACGAGCGCCGCGTCGCCCTGCCCCACGTCGAGAAATACCGCGCGCGGTGGCGGCGGTGCGAGTTCGGGGGGGGGTGCCGCGGCGAGTAGCACCGAGACGGCCCCCGCCCATCCGACGCGTCCGCCGAGCGTGCGCGACCGCAACGCCAACGCGCCCAGGAGCACCGCAACGAAAAGCCAGGCTCCGGCCGGTGGTGGCGCACCGGTCGCGCCCGGAAGCTTCTCTGCCACCTCCATCACCAGGGTTAGCGTGCCCCACGCCACACGCTCGGCGAGCCCGACGAGCGCGTGTTCAGCGGCTCCGCCCAGCGTCGCCGCGGCGGCTGCGATGAGCGCCGAGGGCAGCAATACCAGCGCCGTCCAAGGCACGAGCACCAGGTTTGCCACCAATGCAAAGGGCGCCCGGCTCCCGAGTTGCCACGCTGCGAGCGGTGCGGTCACGGCGATGGCGGTCGCAGTGGTTCGGAGCGTCCCGGCCAGAAACCCGCCGGGCTTCCCCGACCGGAAGCGGCCCGCTGTTCCCTGAGTCGGCGCGGCCAGTAGCAATGCGGCGCTCGCGGCAAAGGAGAGCTGTGCACCGGGTGAGAAGAGCGCCCCCGGCTCGTCGGCGAGAATCCAGATGCCGGCTGCACCGAGGGGCGCGAGCCGAAGCGTGGGCCGGCGCCAGGCAAAACCGATTCCCAAGGCAAAGAGCAGCACGAGCGCCCGGCGCACGGGCAAGCCCCAACCCGCGAGCAGCGCGTACGCAGCGGCCCCGGCACAGGCACCCGCCAGGGCCGCCGGGCGCACGTCGGGTCGGAACCGAAGAACGCCACAGCGCGTAAAAACGGCGCGCAACACCGCGTACCCCAGCGCAGCCACGAGGGCCAGGTGCAGGCCGGAGACGGCGAGGATGTGCGCCACTCCGAGCCGCGCAAAAGGCTCCCGCCACTCCGTTGTGAGCGCGCGGCGATCCCCGACCGCAAGCGCGGCGAGGAGCCCTCCCCCCGGCCCGGCCCCCGCGAGCCGATCCGAGAGCCGCTCCCGGAGCGCGTGGACCTCCCGCCGAAAGTGAAATTCGCGCATACCCAGCGGATGGGCTCCCGCCGCGGGATCTACGCGAACGTGCAACGCCGGGTGTGTGAGGCTCCCGACGAGCCCGAACCCCGCTCGGCGAAGCGCGGCGGCAGTGTCGCGCCCGCCGGGATTGCGAAGCCCGGAAGCCGGTCGCAGCCGCACCGAGGTCCGCAGACGGTCTCCGACACGGGCGGATTCGAACGCTGCGACGCCTTCGGGCGTCGCGCGGCCGGACAGCCGCACCCGGTGCGGAAGTGGCGGCCCCACCGCCCCGACCGATCGGACCTGATCCAAGCCGACACGCCACCCGTGCGGGAAATGCTCGACGGACTCGACCGTACCCTCGAGCATGCTCTCGCGCGCCCCGAGCCGCTCGACGCGTGCCGCTTCGACGAGGAGCCCCCCGAGCGACCCGGCGCCAGCCGCCAGCGCCAGCCCGCAGCTTGCTGCGAGGCGTAGCCTGCGGCACGCGAGACCGAATCCTAGGCTCGTCGCCCCAAGCGCCAGCGCCGCCTCGCAGCCCAGTAGACCGCGATCGGCAAGCAGGATCCCCGCCGCCTGGGCGGTGAGCAGCAGCACGAGACTGGCGCGCAGGAAAACACCCGAGGGACCGGGTCCGGTAACGATAGCCCGCTCAGGGGCCTTCGGTCATCCTGCCGACACGACTCCGCCGAGGCTCGTCCGCCCTGGCCTTCAATCGGGCTCCCGCGACTCAGGCAACTCTTCCTAAGAGTGCCTATCCCGTCCTTCGGAGCGCGCCGCATTCTGCATGCGGATCAGGTAGGCGGACACGACGTGCAGCCCCTCCTCGAGCTTGCGCATCTCTTCGGCAAAGCCCTGCATCAGCCGCTCGATCTCGCGAACACCCCGCGTGCTGCGCGTAGACGCTCCCGCATCCCCGTACTGGACGGCCCAGGCGGCGGCCGCGCCATCGAGAGCCGCTGCAAGCCGGTGTCGGTCGAAATTCCTGCAGTACCGGGCGAGGCGTTCCGCCAGCGGAAGCGACGCGTCGCGCGGTACTCCGCGCTTCTCCAGTTCACGTGCAATCACTCCATCGGCGAATCTTTCTTTCGAACCCGTCTCCCGCGCGCTCCGCATCGTGTCCTCCCCAGTGGGAATATTCGAGAGCAATTTCGATGCCACCGATCGGCAACCGGCAGATCCGGCTGGCAAGCCCGAGGGCTGGGACGAGAAGCCGCCGTTGCAACGCTTCACGGAGCGGACTGCGAGCATTGGCAGGAGGGGGCGAAGAGACCCTTTTGGGTAGCGAGTTTCCCGGAAACCTGCGGGTCAGGTCGCGGGGTCCGAGTCCGCGCTCACCGCATCGAAGAAACGCCGCACCGTCCTGGCGTCGCGCGCCGAAACCCCGGGCGCTCCGGCAAGCGCACTCTCCGATGCCGCGCGTATCGCCTTCAGCGAACCGAAGTGGCGCAGCAGGCTCCGGCGCTTGCCCGGCCCGATCCCCGGCAGCTCCTCGAGAATCGAGGTCATCCCCAGCTTCGAGCGCAGCTCGCGCTGGAAGGTGATGGCAAAGCGGTGCGACTCGTCGCGCACGCGCTGGAGCAACAGCAGCCCCCGTGAGCTGGGCGGCAGCAGCACCGGGTCTTTGCGCCCGGGCCGGAAAAGCCGCTCCGCCTTGAGCCCTCCCGAGCGCTTGACCCGGGGGGACGGGCTCGCCGCATCGCGTTCCTTTGCGATGCCCGCACACTCCGCCGATAGTCCGGCATCGGCGAGCGCCGCCGTCACCACGCCGAGCTGCCCCTTGCCTCCGTCCACCAGCAACAGGTCGGGCAGCGGCTCATTGTCGCTGCGCGCCAGCCGGCGCTGTATCACTTCGCGCAGGCAGGCGTAGTCGTCGTCCGGTGCCGCTTCGCGGATCCGGTACCGGCGGTAGGCCCCCTTGGTGGGCCGACCATTCTCGAATACGACGCGACTCGCCACGCTGAGCGTGCCGTGCAGCGTGGAAATGTCGTAGCACTCGATCCGGACCGGCAGTGCCGGCAGATCCAGCTTTTCCCGAAGTTCCTGTAACGCGGTAGTCAGGCTCTCGCGCGCCTCGAGTCGTGCGGTCAGGCCGAGTTCGGCGTTCTCGTTGGCCAGCTGCACCAGGTCCGCAAGCTTGCCCCGTTGCGGCGCACGCACGGCGATGCGCCGGCCCGCCCGTTCGGTGACCAACCCTTCGAGCGCCCCGCCGTCTTCGAGCGCGGTCGGGGTCAACACCTCCCGCGGAACCGGTCGCGCCTCATCGGGGGCGTAGAACTGCCCCAGGAAGGATCCAATCACCTCCCCGTCGTCCAGCCTCACGTCCGAAAAGCCGTAGCCCTGAGAGCCCACCACGCGCCCCTCGCGCACGTGCAGGACCCGGACCTCGACCTCTCCTCCCCGCCGCGCCAGTCCGAAGACATCCCGCTCGACCGGACGCATCTCCAGCATCTTCTGGCCCTCGACCGTGCGCTCGACCGCCCCGATCTGGTTGCGCAGGCGCGCCGCATCCTCGAAGCGCTCCTCCGCTGCCGCGCGCTGCATCCGCTCCTCGAGCTCCCCGACCAGGCGATCCGACTGGCCCTTCAGGAAAAGCGTCGTGCCGCGGACCAGCTCGGCATAGGCTTCCGGCTCCACCAGCTCGCAGCAGGGCCCCGCGCATCGCTTCATCTCGTATTCGATGCACGGCCGGCCGCGCCGGGCGTAGTCGCGAAAGGTTCCGTCCCGACACGAGCGCAGTGGAAAGACGCGCCGCAGGTTCGAGACCGCGTTCTTCATCGAGGTGCTCGACGTGTAGGGTCCGAAATACTTGGCGCCGTCCTTTCCGAAGCGGCGCACCTCGGTGAGGCGGGGCCAGGTCTCGCGCGGGTCGAGGCGCAGCGCGGGATACTGCTTGTCATCGCGCAACCGCACGTTGAAGGGGGGGCGGTACTGCTTGATCAGCTCGTTTTCGAGCAGCAGGGCATCCCTCACGTTCGCCGTGATCACCACCTCCACGTCGGTCGCCCGTTCCACCAGGAGCGGAATGTGGATGCGGCCGTCCCCGCCGCTCACGTAGGACCGCACCCGCGTGCGCAGGTTCTGCGCCTTGCCGACGTAGAGCACCTTGCCCGCGCGACTCTTGAAGAGATAGACCCCGGGACCCCTCGGCAGCGCCTCGACCTGCTCGGCCAGCGACATGGGTCAGCCCAGCCGGAGCCGGTCGCTCTCGAGGTCGCGGATCCGGTCGCGGAGCACCGCGGCGCGCTCGAAGTCCAGGGCGTCCGAGGCGTCGCGCATCTCCTTGCGCAGGCTCTTGAGCAGCTCCGGCACTTCGTGGGCGGGAATCGCGGGCTCCTGGCGCTCCCGGTCCGTGGGCACGGTTACGTAGTCCTGCTCCCAGATCGAGTCGCGCAGGCTCGAGATGCGCTTGCGCACCGTCTGGGGGGTGATCCCGTTCTCCTCGTTGTAGCGGAGCTGGATCTCGCGGCGGCGGTTCGTCTCTTCGAGCGTCTTGCGGATCGAATCGGTCTGCCGGTCCGCGTAGAGGAGCACCGATCCGTTCACGTTGCGCGCGGCCCGGCCGATGGTCTGGATCAGCGAGCGGGTCGAGCGCAGGAAGCCCTCCTTGTCCGCATCGAGAATCGCGACGAGCGAGACCTCCGGGATGTCGAGCCCCTCGCGCAGCAGATTGATCCCCACGAGCACGTCGAACTTTCCCTCGCGCAGTTCGCGGATGATCTCCATGCGGTCGATCGTCTTGACGTCGCTGTGGAGGTAGCGGACCTGCACACCGAGCTCCTCGTAGTAGTCGGTCAGCTCCTCGGACATGCGCTTGGTGAGTGTCGTGACCAGCACCCGGTCGCCGGTCTCGACCCGGGAGCGAATCTCCCCGAGCAGATCGTCGATCTGGCCGGCGGCCGGCCGGACCTCGACCTTCGGGTCGATCAAGCCCGTGGGCCGGATGATCTGCTCCACCACCACGCCCTGAGCCTTCTCGAACTCGTAGTCCGCCGGCGTGGCGGAGACGTAGAGCCGCTGCGGCGCCTTGGCCTCCCATTCCTCGAAGCGCAGCGGCCGGTTGTCGAGGGCCGAGGGCAGCCGCCAGCCGTACTCGACCAGGGTCTCCTTGCGCGCCCGGTCGCCGCGGAACATGCCGCCGATCTGCGGCACGCTGATGTGGCTCTCGTCGAGTACCACGAGCAGGTCCTCGGGGAAGTAGTCGTGGAGCGTGTAGGGCGTCTGGCCCACTTCGCGGCCATCGAGCCAGCGCGAGTAGTTCTCGACCCCGTGACAGAAACCGAGTTGCTCCAGCATTTCGAGGTCGTAGAGCGTGCGCTGCTCGAGCCGCTGGGCTTCGAGCAGCTTCCCCTCGCCCTTGAAATACGCGAGCCGCTCCTGGAGTTCGCCCCGAATCCCGTCCATCGCTCGCGCGAGCGCTTTCTGGGTCGCAACGTAATGACTCGCCGGGTAGATCATGGCGCGCCGGGGCCGGGTTACGACCTTGCCGCGCAGCGGATCGATCTCGGCGAGGCTTTCCACCTCATCGCCGAAGAACTCGATCCGAATCGCGCGCTCGGCTTCGTATTGCGGGAAGATCTCGACCACGTCGCCTCGCACGCGGAACGTCCCCCGGTGAAAGTCCAGGTCGTTGCGCTCGTAGAGCATGTCGACGAGCTGGCGCAGGAAGTCGTCGCGGTCGAGCCGCATGCCCGTCTCGAGGTAGGCGTGCATCTCGCCGTAGGCATCCGGCGCACCGAGGCCGTAGATCGCCGAAACGCTGGCCACGACGAGTACGTCCTTGCGAGTCAGCAAAGAGTGCGTCGTCGAATGGCGAAGCTTGTCGATCTCGTCGTTGACCGAAGAGTCCTTCTCGATGTACGTGTCGCTCGAGGGGATGTACGCCTCGGGCTGGTAGTAGTCGTAGTACGAGACGAAGTACTCGACGGCATTCTCGGGGAAAAGGCCCTTGAACTCTTCGTAGAGCTGAGCCGCCAGGGTCTTGTTCGGCGCCATCACCAGCGTCGGCCGGTTGATGCGCTCGACGACGCAGGCCACGCTGAACGACTTGCCGCTGCCCGTGACGCCGAGCAGCACCTGGTGGGGATCGCCGCGTTCCACACCGGCCGTGAGCTGGTCGATCGCACCGGGCTGATCGCCCTTGGGGGTGAACTCGCTTTCGAGCCGGAAGGCGGACACGGGCTCCTCCCGCCGGGTCACGCGCGCTGCCAGCGCGTGCCCTCGGGACCATCCTCCAGCAGGATACCCTCGGCCGCCAGGAGATCCCGGATGCGGTCGGCCTCGGCCCAGTCCCTGCGGTCGCGCGCCGCCTCGCGCTCGGCGATGAGCCCGTCGATGCGGGGGTCGCTCTCCCGGCGCTCCGCGCGGGGCACCGCGTTCGCCAGGTCGAGGCCGAGCACCGCGTCGAAGCCCTCGAGGAGGGCCCAGCGTTCAGCCTGCGAAAGGTCCTCGCTGCGCGCCACCTCCCACGCCACGGCCACGGCGCGCGGGGCGTTCAGATCGTCGCGCAGCGCCTCGCGGAAGCGCTCCCGGTGGGGCTCGAGCTTCGCCAGTTCGACCGGCCCTTCGGCCCCGCGCAGCTCTGCCGCCAGCGCCACCAGGCGCCCGTAGCCCGTCGCCGCGGCCCGGAGCGCCTCGTCGGTATAGGTCTGCTGCTGGCGGTAATGCGCCTGGAGAAAGAAGTACCGGTAGGCCAGCGGCTCGAGACCCTGGGCGACGAGATCGTCGAGTACATAGATGTTGCCCGTCGACTTCGACATCTTCTCGCCGCGGAAGTCGAGGAACTCCTCGTGCATCCAGATGTTGACCCACGGGTGCACCCCGAGCGCGCACTCGCTCTGGGCGATCTCGTTGGTGTGGTGCACCGGAATGTGATCGACACCGCCAGTGTGGATGTCGAAGGTCGTTCCCAGGTATTTCACGCTCATCGCCGAGCACTCGAGGTGCCAGCCGGGGAAGCCACGGCCCCAGGGCGAATCCCACTCCTGTTGCCGGCGGACGCCTTGCGCTGGGAGCTTCCAGAGCGCGAAATCTGCGGGGTGGCGTTTTTCCTCCACGTCGTCGATGCGCCCACCCGCCTCCTGTCCCGCCAGGTCGAGGCGAGCGAGGTCTGCGTAGCGGGAAAACTTGGACACGTCGAAGTACAGACCGTCTCCGATTGCGTAGGTGAACCCCTTTTCCTCCAGCGCGCGGGCCATCTCGATCTGTTCGGGCACGTTCTCGCTCGCGCGCGGTAGCTCGTGGGGCACGAGGCAGCCCACGCGGAGGCAATCCCGCTTCCACTGCGCTTCGTATTCGGCGGCAATCTCCCCGGCGCTACGCCCGGCCCTGCGCGCCGCGACTTCCATCTTGTCCTCGCCGGCGTCGGCATCATCGGTGAGATGACCCACGTCGGTGATGTTGATGACGTGGGTGACGCGCAGACCTTCGGCCTCGAGGCTGCGCCGGAGCAGATCCGCAAACAGGTACGGGCGCAGATTTCCGATGTGCTGCACGCTGTAGACGGTGGGACCACAGCTGTAGATACGGACATGTCCGGGTTCGAGGGGCTCGAAACGCACCTTGCGGCGCGCGCGGGTGTTGTAGAGCTGCAACGCGCTCAACCGCCCGACGCCTTCTCGAGCAGTACGACCGCCAGCGCCGCGATGCCCTCCTCGCGGCCCAGCGCCCCCAGGCCGTCGGTGCTCGTGACCTTGACGTTCACCCGCTCGCTGGCGACGCCCAGGACCGCGGCGATGGCCGCCTCCATCTTCGGCAGGTGCGCCGCGAGCCGCGGCGCCTGGGCCACGACCGTGGCGTCGAGGTTTCCGAGCGCGAAGCCCGCCGCGCGCGCGCGTTCCATCACCTGCTCGAGAAGCCGTGTGCTCTCGACGCCTTCGAGCGCCGGGTCCGAGGACGGAAAGTGGCGCCCGAGATCGCCCTCGCCGAGCGCACCGAGCAGCGCGCTGGCGATGGCGTGGAGCAGCGCGTCGCCGTCCGAGTGGCCCTCGAGGCCGCGGTCGTAGGGCACGGTGATGCCGCCGAGCCGCAGCGGGCGGCCAGTGACCAGGCGATGTGCATCGACGCCCTGCCCGATCCTCACGCTCCGGTCTCCTCGCGCCGGGCCAGGATGCGCTCGGCCACGGCCAGGTCTTCGGCGTGCGTGAGCTTCAGGTTGTCCGAGTCTCCTTCCACCACGTGCACGGCGGCGCCGAGGCGCTCGACCAGCGCGGCGTCATCGGTCGCGCGGAGACCCGCCGCCTGCGCCTTGGCCAGCGCCTCCCGGAGCAGCTCCACGCGGAAGACCTGCGGGGTCTGTGCCGCCCAAAACGCCGAACGCTCCGGAGTCTCGACGATGCGCCCGTCGGCTACCCGCTTGAGCGTATCGCCCACGGGCGTTGCCAGGATCGCCGCACCCGCACGCGCGGCGGCCGCCACGACGCGGCTCACGGCCTCGGGCCGAACCAGGGGGCGCGCGGCGTCGTGGACTGCCACCAGGTCGAAGTCCGCGGGAAGCGCCTCGAGCCCCGCAGCCACGGAATCCTGGCGCTCGGCGCCGCCGGCCACGGGGGCCGCCAGACATGGCGACTCGCCGAATTCGGCCACGAGGGCGCGGAAGCGCTCGAGCCCGTCGCCTGGGACCACCGGCACGATGCACGTCACCTCGGGCGCCGCGAAGAGCGCCTCCGCGGCGCGCAACACGAGCGGCCGGCCGGCCAGGGAAACAAACGCCTTCGGCAACTCGTGTCCGAAGCGTTCCCCCCGCCCTGCCGCCACGAGCACCGCTGCGACGCGCATGACGGCAGCATAGCCCGGTCCTGCCGCACGCGGACGACCTGCAGCTTGGTACATTCCCCGGGCACGGGTGCCACGAGGAGAAACCGACATGCAGAGAATAATGATCGCGACGCTGCTGGGGATGCTGGGGCTCGCCCCGGGAGCCGGTGCGAAGGACGACCCCGCCGCTGCCTACCCGGCGCCGACACTCCACGGAGAACTCCGGCTCTCGCTCGCCGAGGCGATCTCGATGGGCCTCGAGAACAACCTGGGGATCGAGATCGAGCGCCACGCACCGCTCATCGCCCACCAAGACCACGAGGCGAGTTGGGGTAGCTACGACCCCGACTGGATCACCGAAATGGGGTATTCAGACGACCGCCAGCCCAACTCGAGTGACCTCATTGGCAATGACATCGACGAATACTTCGAGAAGAACCTCGGGGGCCAGGCCGGCGTCCAGGGCTTGCTTCCGTGGCTCAATACCCAGTTTTCGGCGCTGCTCGAAACGTACAACACCGAAACCAACGCCAGTTACCAGGAACTGTCTCCAAACTACACGACGAACGTAAGCCTGATCGCACGCCAGCCGCTGCTGCGCGGGCTGATCTGGAACGAGCCCTGGACCCAGGTAAAGGCGAGCCAGGTGCTCTACGCCGCGTCACTCGAGCAGTTTCGGCGCGACCTGATGGATACGGTCACCCAGATCGAAGGCGGCTACTGGGCGCTCATCGCGGACGAGGAACGCGTGGGCGTGGCGGAGAAGAGCCTCGAGACGGCCCAGGCCCTGCTCGACCAGGTGACCACCCAGTACGAGGTGGGCGTCGTCTCCAAGGTCGAGATCGCCGAGGCGGAGGCCGGCGTCGCCGCCCGCGACTTCGAGTTGATCCGCGCCCAGAACCGCTACCACGACCGCATGGACCGCGTCATCAACCTGGTGCTCGGTCCCAACTTGACGGCCGACTCGCGCATCACCATCGAGCCGACCGATCGCCCCGACGATTTCGTCGTCTACGACATCGACGTGGAGCAGGCGGTACAGATCGCCTTTCGCCACCGTCCGGAGCTCGCGATCGCCAATCGGGACATCGAGCGCCTCGAGCTAAACCTCCGCTTCGCGAAGAACCAGCGCCTGCCCCAGTTCGATATCGAGGGGCGCTGGCAACCCAACGGACGGCGCGGCCGGCAAAACCCATTCGATCAGCGCGCGGGGGCCCGTGAAGAACACCTCGGCCCTTGGGGCAGCAGCTTCGACTTGGATAGCAATTCCTGGGGCGTGCGCGGCGTTCTGACCATGCCGCTGGGAAACGTGGCGGGGCGGCACAACGTTTCCAAGGCGGAACTCGACCTCCGCCGGGCGCACGTGGAGAAAACGCGGGTCGAGCAGGACATCATCCTGAACGTGCGGGCCGCGGCCCGGGACCTGACGTCCTCGCAGGAGGGCATCGAAGCCGCCGAGCGGCGCCAGGCCGCAGCGGGCGAGCAGCTGCGTGCCGAGGAGATCCGCCTCGAATACGGGGAGTCGACGCCCTTCGACGTCCTGCTCCGGGAGCAGGATCTCGTCTCCGCCGACCAGGAATTCATCGAGGCCGTGGAGGTCTACCGCAGCTCGGCGACGGGCCTCGATCGGGCCCAGGGCACGATCCTGCGCAACCGCAACATCAACGTCGAACAGGCGGCGCGCCTGCGGTAGGATATTCCGCTCCGCGACGGTAGGAGGGACGGGTGGCCCTGTTCAAGCGCGACGAGTCCACGCACGACGAGGCGTCCACCGCCACCGCCGGCCCCCTCCCCTCCCCCGAGCCGCGGTCGAGTACGCACCATTCACGAAATTCGGGTGGGGGGAAGAGCGAAGTGGCCAACATCGGAAAGTCGATCGCGATCAAGGGCGATCTCACGGGCAACGAGGACATCTCGGTCGAAGGCAAGGTCGACGGCAAAGTGGACCTGCCGAACAACCAGCTCACCATCGGCGCCAACGGCATCGTCCACGCCGAAGTGAAAGCCAAGTCGGTAATCGTCATCGGCCACATCTCGGGCAACGTGAACGGGATCGAGCGGATCGAAATCCAGGCGACGGGCGTCGTCGACGGCGACGTCACTTCGCCGCGCCTCGTCGTGGCGGAGGGCGCGGTCCTGAATGGCTCGATTCACATGAGTCAGAAGGACAGCGCGCCCGCGACGGCCGCTCCCGCCAGCCCGGGTCCCGAGGTCCTCAAGACCGCCTGATCCGAACTCCGGCTGGGGGTCAGGACGAGCCGCCGAACCGCTTCTCGAGCCAGAGGAGCGTCGGCGAGGCGATGTAGATCGACGAATACGTTCCGACCACGATGCCGATGGTCATCGCCAGGGCAAAGGGACGCAGCACCGGCCCACCCACGAAGAGCAGCGCCAGCACCGCCGCCATCGTCGTGCCCGACGTGAGCACCGTGCGCGAGAGGGTCTGATTCACGCTCCGGTTCAGCACGTCTTCCAGGTCATGCTTGGTGCGGAGTTCCATGTTTTCGCGAATGCGGTCGTAGATGATGATGGTGTCGTTCAGGCTGTAGCCGATGATCGCCAGCAGCGCGGCGAGGACCTTGAGATCGAACTCGAGGCCCAGGATCACGAAGATTCCCGCCGTGATGCCGACGTCGTGCACCAGGGCGACGATGGCTCCCGGCGCAAACCGCGTGCTGAATCGGAACGCCACGTAGAAGAGAATCAGCACGCCCGCGATCAACAGCGCGTTGATGCCGTCCCGGCGCAACTCGTCCCCCACGCGGGGTCCCACGAATTCGACACGGTCCACCTTGAGCGGACCCACGGAGTTCTCCAGCGCGTGGGAGAGGACATTTACGATTTGTCCCGTGACGTCGGCGTCCTCCGGCCTCCCGCCCCGAAACTCCTCGAGAGCCTGGCGGTCTGCCCGCCCCAGCGGGCAGGTATCGCTGGCCAACGCCCCATCCACCAGTTCTTCGGTGGCCGCTGGGAACTTGATCAGGAACTCTTCGGCGCCCCCGAAGCGAACCACGCTGGCATCTGCCACACCGCACCCGGCCACCACTTCGCGGATGTGGCCTTCTGTCGCCGCGACCTCGCTTGCGAAGCGCACCTGAATCTCGGTTCCCCCGGCGAAATCGATGCCGAGCCGCACTCCCAGCAAGGGCACGGCAATCGCCGCGGCAAGCAGCAGGCCAATCGAAACCGTCGCAGCAATCCGTCGCTTGCCGATGAAATCGATGTTCGTTCCGGCGGGAACCAGCTCGAAGGGCACCATCTCCTCCGTCAGATCGAAAGGGACTCGACGGGCCGCCCGCCGGGGTAGATCGAAAAGAGCGCTCGCGTGATCACCAGGGCAGCGAACACACTCGTCACCACACCGATCGAAAGTGTGACCGCAAAGCCCTTGATCGGGCCGGTACCGAATTCATACAGAACGAGTGCCGTGATGAGCGTCGTGATGTTTGCGTCCAGGATGGTCCAGAGTGCCTTCTGAAACCCGGTGCCAATCGCGGCCCGCGGCGTCTTGCCGGCGCGCAATTCCTCGCGGATGCGCTCGAAGATGATCACGTTTGCGTCGACGGCCATGCCCACGGTCAGCACGACCCCCGCCAGACCCGGCAGTGTGAGCGTCGCGTGGAAGAGCGACATGACGCCCACCAACAACAGGAGGTTCGCGAGCAGCGCCAATCCGGCGTAGACACCCGACACGCGGTAGTAGGCGATTACAAAAAACAGGATCAGCCCGAGTCCGAGGATCGATGCCCGTACCCCACGCGCAATGGAGTCCGCCCCGAGGGCCGGCCCCACCGTGCGTTCCTCTTCGATCTCGACCGGGACGGAGAGGGAGCCCGCGCGCAGAACCACCGCCAAATCGGCGGCCTCCTGGGGCGTAAAGCGGCCTTCGATCTGGCCGCGCATGCTGATCCGCGACTGGATCACGGGCGCGCTGTAGACCCGGTCGTCGAGCAGGATCGCGAGCCGTTCGCGCAGGTTGGCTCCGGTGAGTTCGCCGAAGATCTCTCCGCCGTCCGGGTTGAAGGTGAAGCTCACGACCGGGCGGTTCATCCGGTCGTAGACGACGCGTGCGTCATCGAGATAGTCGCCCGTCACGGCGGCCTTTTTGCTCACCAGGAACGCGCCGAGGACGCGATCGGTCTCCTTGTCCCGCTCGAAAACGATCTCGGTGCCTTCGGGAAGCCCCTCCGGATACTGCCCGTGCAGCAGTTCCTCCGTCTGCGCCGTGCCCTGAACGATCTTGAACTCGAGGAAGCCCGTCACCTCGAGCAGGCGCCCGGCCTGCTCGCGCTCGATCTCACCACCGGGAATCTGCACGAGGATCCGGTCGTCGCCTTGGCGCGTGACCACGGATTCCGGGATCCCCTTGGTCGGGTCATCGATCCGGCGGCGCAACACTTCGAGCACCTGCTGCATGCCGCGTTCCCGAACCGCCTGGCGCCATTCCCGGGTGAGCGCGAGCCGCACCTCACGGGGCCCGCGACTCGCGATATCGACCCCCTGGTTCTGGCCCGCAAAGGTCTCGAGCCGGGCGATGCCAGCGTTCGGGACATCGGTCACCACGAGCTGTCCCGACTCGACCGTCGTCGAGCCCAGGTTGATGTTCTCGTCTTCGGAGATTTCCTCGATGCGCCCTTCCAGGAACTCGAGCTCGTGCTGCTCCGCGATGTCGAGCCGCACACCGATCACCCAGTGGATTCCCCCTCGGAGATCGAGACCCAGCCGCAAGCCCTGGTCAGGCCACCACGGACTCGCCACCCGCGCCGCCTGGGGCACGAAGTTCGCCACTGCGAGGTAGCCAAAGACCAGGACGGTCGCGGCGATGCTCGCCAGGCGAAAGCGCTGCCTGTTCACGAATCCTCACCCCGCTTCGTTCGCGACTCTACCTTGGAGCGAGACACCTTGACCCGGACGCGTTCGCCCTTGAGCGCCGCGATCTCCACGGTGAGCGTGTCGTCGGTAATCCCCACCACGGTGCCGTGGAGCCCCCCCGCCGTCACGACCAGGTCCCCCTTTTCGAGCGCCTTGAGCATCTGGTCCTGTTCGCGCTGACGTTTTTGCTGCGGGCGGATCAGCAGGAAGTAGAAGATCACGAAAATCGCACCCATCGGAAGGAGCATGCTAAAGGGCGAAGATTCGGGCTGGGCTTGGAGCAGGATCGCCAGCGGTTCGACGCTCATCGTGTCGCTCCCTTCACCAGTTTCGCCCCCGGATAGAACGCAGCGAGAATTTCGCGGTAGCTCGCCCCGCGCTGGGCCATCGCCTCGGCACCCCACTGGCTCATGCCCACGCCATGACCGTGACCCGACCCGATGATGATCACGGAGTCGTCCGTGGTCCGAATTTCGAACAGCGTGCTGCGAATCACGTCGCCCCCCAAAGCCTCGCGCACGACGCGGGCGCCAACTCTTTCCTTCCCTTCCCGTCCGCGCACGCGCACGGTCCGGACCCGGCCGCTCGGCCAGCGATCGACGACCCGAATCTCGCGGATCGTGCCCACCCGGACACCCAGGGAAGCAAAAGCGCGCCCCAGTGTGGAGCGGGATACGGTCGCGCGCCAGTAGGTATCGGGAGAGCCCTCCTCGCCGTCAACCTCCACGCTCGCCAGGTAAGGGAGGGCTTGCCCCCACACCTCCTCCGCACTGGCCGTACGGCCCCCCGAAGCCGAGTGGAAGACGGCTAGGATCGGCTCGCCCCGCCAGGCCAGCCATTCCCCCTCGGTCGCCCGGACCGCCTGGGCCACCGGCGCGCTCTCGGCGGCGAGGCCGCCGTAGACCTGACCCGTGGTGTCGGCGGCCAGGTCCCAGGCCTGGCCGGCCCGGGCTGCACTCCGGTTGAGCGCGTAGGTCCGGCTCACCACGGCCTGCGCCTTCAGCGTCTCGGGCTCCCAGTGCGCGTAGATCTCGCGGCCCACGGTGCCCGCCACGTAAGGCTCGAGGGGCACGACGTTGACGATGGCCAGCCCGCCCGGTGTGCGCCGGACCTCGACGTCGCCCCTCACGCGAAGCCCATCCACGTGCAGCCTCGCGTCCCGCAGGCTCCAGACCGCACCTCCGGCCCGATCCCCGATCCGGAGCCCCGCGCCGGCCGCTGGCGCAACCCGGGTGACCGGCCCGCCGACCGACCCCACTTCGACCGGGTCCGGCGTCTCACGCAGCAGCACCCGGATCTCGGTGCCCCCAGCGCCGGCCGGCGCCACCCCGCCGACCAGCAGGCCCAGGGCCGGCGCGAGTTTCCAGCGGGCGTGGCGTCTCAACGCGCGGCGTCGCGGGCGAGCGCCTCGGCCTTCCCGGTTTCTTCCCAGGGGAAGCCCTGATCCTCTCGCCCGAAATGGCCGTGATAGGAGGTGGCCCGGTAGATCGGTCGCTTCAGATCCAGGGATTCGATGATCCCCGCCGGTGTCAGGTCGAAGTGCTTGCGCACCAGGCGCTCGAGCGCTTCGGGCGTGTGACTTCCGGTTTCGAAGCTATCGACGCGGATCGACACGGGCTCGGCAACGCCGATCGCGTAGGCGAGCTGCACCTCGCACCGCGTCGCGAGCCCCGCCTTCACGACGTTCTTCGCCACCCATCGGGCGGCGTAGGCGGCGCTCCGATCGACCTTGGAGGGATCCTTTCCGGAAAACGCCCCGCCGCCGTGCCGCCCCATCCCGCCATAGGTGTCGACGATGATCTTGCGGCCCGTGAGACCGGCATCGCCCATGGGCCCACCCACGACGAAACGCCCCGTGGGGTTCACGTGGAAGATGGTGTCGTCGTCGACCCACTCGGCCGGGAGCGTCGGACGGATGATCTCATCGCGTACCTCTTTCTTGATCTGATCCCACGACACGTCCGGAGAGTGTTGAGTCGAGAGGACAACCGCGGAAATGCGCTGCGGTGTATCGCCCGCATACTCGATGGTCACCTGGGACTTCGCATCGGGCCGCAGGTAGCCGAGTTCACCCGATTCCAAGCTCTCTCGGTGACGCTCGATCAGCCGGTGGGACAGGCGGATCGGGGCCGGCATCAGCTCCGGCGTCTCGTTGCACGCGAAGCCAAACATCATTCCCTGGTCACCGGCGCCCTGCTCCTTGTGAAGGCCTTTTCCCTCGTCGACTCCTTGGGCGATGTCGGGGGACTGCCTGCCCAGGGCAACCTGTACGGCGCACGTATCGGCGTCGAAACCCATGTCCGAATCGGTGTATCCGATGTCCTGCACGACGCTGCGCACGAGTACCGGCACCTCGACTCGCGCCGAAGTAGTCACTTCGCCGGCCACCATGACGAGACCGGTGGTGGTCAGCGTCTCACAAGCCACACGCGACTGCGGGTCCTGCTCGAGCATCGCGTCGAGAATCGCGTCCGACACCTGATCGCACATCTTGTCGGGGTGACCCATCGAAACGGATTCGGACGTAAAGAGCGTGTTGGCCATGGTCGAACTCCAAGAAGGGATGGGGACGCGCACTCTAGGCGACACATCCGGAGGATTCAATTGTCGTGCACCGACTCCTCGAGCATGCCCCCCAGTGCATCGATGGCTTCCCGCGCGTCGGACCCCACCGCCCGCACCCGCACGACCGCACCGGGGCCGGCGGCGAGCGAGAGCAGCGAGAGCACGCTTCGCGCATCGACCCACTCGCCACTCCTTCCCACCGAAATCTCGCACTTGAAGCGCGCCGCAGCAGCCGCGAATCGGCCGGCCGGCCGCGCGTGAAGCCCGAGTCCGCTGGCGATGCGGAATTCGCCCTCGACCTTCAAGTCGTCGTTCAAGCGTCGTCCTCCGGCAACAGCTCCCGAGCGACCGAGATGTTCCGTCGACCGTAATCCTTGATCAGCACAGCCAGTTCCTCGAGCGGCTTCTCCTCGAATCCGGTCGCGAGCTTGATCAGCATGGGCAGGTTCACGCCTGTGACGACCTCGACCTTGCAGTTCTCCAAGAACGAAAGGCTGATATTCGAGGGCGTTCCACCGAACATGTCGGTCAGTACGAGTACCCCATCGCCGTTCTCGGCCGCTGCCAGAGCCGCCTCGATCATGGCGCGCATCTCGTCCACGCCCTGTCCGGGATCGATCGCCACCGCGTGGAATTTCGGAGCATCCGGAACGATCAGGTCGATCGCGTGAAGGAACTCCTCCGCCAGTCCGTAGTGCGTGACGATGACGACTCCAACCTTCATTGGCTCCTCTCCACGTCGCGGTGCTGGACGTTGACCTCGCGCGCTCCAGCCCGAATCACGTCGGCGAGAGCTTCCACCACGGCGACGGAGCGGTGCCGGCCTCCCGTGCAACCCACGCCGATCGTCAGGTACGCCTTCCCCTCCTGGTCATAAAGGGGCAGCAGGAACTCCAGCAACCGGCTGAGATGGCCCATGAGTTCGCGTCCGCGCTCGTTGTCGAGAGCGTGGTCCGCCACCCGCTGGTCGCGACCAGTGAGCTGCCGCAACCCGTCCTCGAAGTACGGGTTCGGAAGGAAGCGCACGTCGAAGAGAAGCTCAGCCGTCTGCGGCGTCGAGTAGCGAAAGCCAAACGAGACGAGGTTCACCAGCGTCTCGCGCGCCGCACCCGCGATGCGTCGAATCACGTCCGCCTTGAGCTCATGGACGTTAAGCGACGACGTGTCCACCAGATGGTCGGCGAGACCGGCCAGCTGCGCGAGCAGCGCGCGCTCCCGCTCTATGCCGTCTCCTACCGTTCCGTCCGCCGCCTGGGGATGCACCCTGCGGGTCTCGCGATATCGCTCCTCGAGCACGGCGTTTGTGCACTCCAGGAAGACAACCTGGACATCGACACCCCCGGACCGCAGCCGCTCGACGACGGCCGGCACCTCCGCCAGGAACTGCAGTGCCCGGGTCTCGACAGCCAGGGCGATCTTCTCGATGGGCGGTGTGGACTGTTCGCAGAGATGCAGGAACTGCTCGATCAACTGGGCCGGCAGGTTGTCGACGCAGTAGAAGGACAGGTCCTCCAAAGCGGCCATGGCCGTCGTCTTGCCACTGCCGGAGAGTCCGCCCACGAAAACCACCTGAGGGGTACCGGCCGTCACGCGGCACCCATGGCCCGGCGCAACCGCGTGTCGAGCCGCAGAGCGGCGCTCTCCCCGCCACGTGCCAGGCGCCGATGCTCGAGAGCCGCAACCTCGACGATCGTGGCCATGCTCGCCCCAGGGCGCGCCGACAGCGTGAGCTGCCGCACCTGTACGCCTTCGAGTTCCTGCCAGTTGGGATCCAGACCCACCCGGTCGTACTCGGCGCCCGATTCCCAGGGATGGATGCAACAGACCAGGTCGATCGTCACCCGTTCCGCGACGCGGGCGCAGCCGTACAGATCGGGGACGTAGACGATCCCGAGCCCCCGTATCGCCAGGTGGTGGCGGATGTTCGCGGGGGAGGCACCGCTGACTCCACCCACGGCGTTCGCCTCCAACTCCACCACGTCGTCAGCCACCAGGCGATGACCGCGGATGATGAGTTCGAGGGCACACTCGCTCTTGCCGACACCGCTCGGACCGAGCAACAGAATGCCCACCCCACCGACATCGACGAGGGTCCCGTGAATCGTCATGCCAGGCCCCCCCCCCGAACGCCACGCTCTCTAGAGCTTGGCGTCTTCTGCCTCGATGGCGCCGATGACTTCCTCCAGGCTCTCGACCCGATCGAGCCTTTGGCGGAAAGACGGATCCCGAAAAAAGCGGGAAATGCGCGCCAGCGCCTTCAGGTACTGGCCCCCCGAATGCTCTGGAACCACCAGAAGGAAGAAGTGGTGCGTGAGCTGACCATCGATGGAATCGAAGTCCACACCCTCCTGGCTGCGCGCGAACGACGCCACCAGACGGTCGAGGCCAACCAGCTTCCCGTGGGGAATCGCAACGCCTTCGCCGATCCCCGTACTCTGGAGGGCCTCGCGTTCGAGAAGAACCTCGAGGAGTCGCTCGCCCTCGATCTGTGGCTCGACCTTTGCGAGCGCAGCCGCCATTTCCGCAAGCACGTCGGCCTTGCTGCGCACACCGAGATTCAAGATCACGGCGTCCTTCACGAGGATGTCCATGATCGTCATCCGAGATCTCTCCAACACCCCGCGGGCAGGTCTAGGCTAGCCAATCTGGCGGCGCTTCGTCGACGACAGAAGATTCAAGGATTCCCGGTACTTGGTGACCGTTCGCCGGGCGATGTCAATATCCTGCACCCGAAGCATCTCCGCGATCCTCTGGTCCGAGAGTGGACGCCGCGAGTCCTCGTTGCGAATCAAGTAGAGGATCCGTTCCTTCACACTTTCACTTGCGATCACCTCTCCATTGACCTTTCGAATGCGCGAGTTGAAGAAGTACTTGAGTTCGAAGACTCCCTGGGGCGTGTGGACGTACTTGTTGGTCGTCACTCGACTAACGGTCGACTCGTGCATCTCGATGTCATCGGCAACGTCGCGAAGATTGAGCGGCCGGAGTTCTTCAATTCCCTTCTCGAAGAATTCGTGCTGGAACTTCATGATGCTCTGCATCACCTTGTAGATCGTCCGCTGCCTCTGGTGGATCGATTTGATCAGCCAGAGTGCGGAGCGCACCTTCTCGTGAACGTAGTCGCGCGTGTCCTTCGGCGCACTCGCCCGATTCGCCAAGAGCTCTCGGTAGAGGGTGCTGACGCGCAGCCTCGGCAGCCCCTCGTCGTTGAGCACAACGTGGAATTCGTCCCCGATCTTATAGACATAGATGTCCGGAATGATGTAGACCGGCTCCTCACCGCCGAAGGCGCGCCCCGGCCGGGGCTCGAGTGCGCCGATGACCTTGGCTGCAGCGCTCACCTCCGCGACGCCGATTCCGAGGTTGCGGGACACGGCGCGGAAATCGCGCTTGAGGAGCGGATCCAGACACTCATCGATGATGCGCAGCACCAGCGGGTCGTCGATCTTGAGGGCCTGCACCTGGAGGGAGAGACACTCCTTGAGGGTACGGGCACCGACACCCGTCGGGTCCAGCCCCTGCACCCGCGCAAGCGCGCGCTCGACTTGCTCCAAGTCCACGGCGGCCTGACGGGCGATCTCTTCTTCGGTCGACCGAAGGTAACCCCGGTCGTCCAGGTTTCCGATGATGCACTCGGCAGCAAGCATCTCCTGCTCGGGAATCGGGTCCATGTGCAGCTGCCAGAGAAGCTGCTCGGACAGGGTCGCGCGCTTTGTGAGACTGGCCTCGAACGACGGCCGATCGTCGTCGCGCACTTCGCGCATCCCCGTGTGGGGATTCGACTCGATGTAGTCCTGCCAATCGACATCAGCGATCTTCTCGGCGTCGCTGGGTGCCGGTTCTTCGGATGCAGTAGTTTCACCGGACGGATCCGCGGATGGATCCGCTGACGTATCCGCGGACGCATCGGCGGACGGATCCGCGGACGCATCGGCGGACGGATCCGCGGACGCACCGGCGGACGGGCGCTCATCCGGCATTTCGATATCGCTGGTCCCGGACTCGTCACCCTCGGACTCCGAAGCTTCCTCGAGAACCGGGTTCTCCTCGAGTTCCTGTTGGACCATGTCCACGAGTTCGAGCCGCGAAAGCTGGAGGAGTTTGATCGCCTGCTGCAGCTGGGGCGTCATCACCAGCTGTTGGCTGAGCTTCATTTGCTGCTTGAGTTCGAGCGGCATGATCAGGTCAACCTGAAGTTTTCTCCGAGGTAGATCTCACGGACCCGAGGGTCCTCGGCGATCGCCTGCGGTGTCCCCTGTTTGATAATGCGGCCGTCCTTGATGATGTAGCCGCGATCACAAATCGAAAGTGTCTCCCGCACGTTGTGGTCCGTGATGATCACACCGATGCCCCGTTTTTTAAGCTGCTCGATGATTTTCTGGATGTCGGCCACCGCAATTGGGTCGATTCCCGCGAATGGTTCGTCCAATAGCATGAACTTGGGATCGAGAACCAGAGCCCGAGTGATCTCCACGCGCCTGCGCTCCCCTCCGGAGAGAGAATCGCCCCTCCGATTGGCCTTTTCGGCCAGTCCGAGCTCCGCCAGCAGCTCCCGCAGGCGCTCCCGCCGGATGGACCGGCTGGGCTCCACCGTTTCGAGAATGGCGTTCACGTTGTCTGCGACAGAAAGCTTTCTGAAAATCGAGGCTTCCTGCGGGAGATACGTAATGCCGAGGCGGGCTCGCCGATACATCGGGAGGTCGGTGATCTCGGTGTCGCCGAGCAGCACCTGACCGGCGCTGGGCCGGACGCCGCCGGCCAACATGTTGAAAGTCGTGGTCTTGCCGGCTCCGTTGGGGCCCAGAAGGCCGACGACCTCGGCCGGATGAACCTCGAGATCGATCGCGTGGACCACCTCGGAATCCCCGTAGCGCTTGCTCAAGGTCCTGCCGGTCAGGGTGGTCGCGGTCACGATTCGCCCATCGAAGACGCCTCGGGCTGGATGATGACCTCTGCCCCACCCATGACATTGACTGTCTCCTTCGCCAAGTCGATATGGATCTCGCGGCCGCGGAGCGTGTTGTCGCCATCTCGGAATCGAGCATTGCCGCGGCAGACGAGTGTCTCCGCACGCCGGTCGTAGAGGGTTTCATCGCACCATGCATCTTGAGTGCCCTGGACAAGATGCACCTTGCCGGTGGCGACCAGCCGAGTCGGCTGGTTCGCCTGTGCCGGGTAGTAGGCCTCGAGCCGCTCGCACTGCATCGAGAGTTCCCCCTGTTGCACACGAACATTCTTGCGGAAGATGAGCGTCCGAGTGCCCTGTTTCTGAACGGCCTCGAGTTCCTCCGACTGGATCGAGAGCGGACCGTCGGTCTGCCAGTCGCTGAAGCCGAACGAGCCCTCACCCGGCGCCCCGCCGCCCGCCTCGGGCGCAGTAGCAGCCGGCGGCGAAGCCGCGACCGAGGGCTCAGCGGCAGCCGGTGGCGAAGCCGCGACCGAGGGCGCAGCGGCAGCCGGTGGCGAAGCCGCGACCGAGGGCTCAGCGGCAGCCGGCGGCGAAGCCGCGACCGAGGGCTCAGCGGCAGCCGGCGGCGAAGCCGCGACCGAGGGCTCAGCGGCAGCCGGCGGCGAAGCCGCGACCGAGGGCGCAGTAGCGGACACCCGTTTCTCGGACTCGGCGCCGAGTTGGAGCGCACCGATCACGATCCGAGCGGCGAGGCCAACCACAGCTCCATCGAGCGCCTCCGGACCCGCCACCTCTTCTACAAACGTGGCGACGAACTCCCCATTCCGGTCTTGAAGGCGGACATCCAACGACATCGCCTCTCCCAGACGCGTCGTGCGCCCGCGCACCACGCCATCGAGCCCGTCGGTTGCACCCGGCCCGGCCAGGTCGTCCGGCCCCACCACTCGACGCACACCATCCGCCACCAGCCGAGCGGCGAGCAGGGCCGCCACGTCGGGTGCAGCCACGCCGGGAGGCCCTCGGGTCTCGAACGGCGCCACGCCCAGCGCCAGCTCGATCTCGGCTAACCCTTCGCGCGTCGGAGGCTCCGCACCGGCCGAAACCCCTGCGAGCGGGAAAATGCAGAGGAGGATCGAGACGAAGTCACGGCCCCTCATTGGACTTGCTCCATCCTCACGTTCCCGAGCAGTCGGAAGCGGCGCTCCTTAACGAAGTATCGAAATCCATCTCCGCGGAAACGACCGGCATCGTCTTGCATCGTCACTGGAGCATCTGTGTAGAGGAGCGACTGCGCGTGCTCGTAGCGAACCCACGGCGCCTGATAGAGCTGGCCCTCGCTCGTCATCCCGCGCACGTTTCCCTCGGCAAGAAAGTCGCTCGTCTCGACATTGAGTTCGCCGCGGTCACAGCGCACTTCGAATTCTCGGCCCTCGCCCGAGCCTTTCTCCGAGACCACCTCCACCTCTTCGAGTTCCGCAATGTTCTCCTCGGGAAGAAACACCGCGCTCTCGGCCCGCAATACGAATTCGCCCGCCGCCCCCCGGCTACCGACGAACGTCATACCGGTGACGCGGAGCTCTGCATCCAAGCTGCGAAACAGCTTCGCAGCCTCCGACACGTCGTCGGCGTGCGCGAGACCGGCCGCGCAGCTCAGCGCTAGAACGGTGAGCTGGAGGGTCCCAGCCCTGGACCGGCCGCGCCCCGGAAACGAGGAGTCGTCCATTGCAAGAAATATACCGGCGGAGCGACCCGCCCACAATCGGCAATCGCCGCCCGCTAGGAGAAACCGCCTACTCGTCGCGTCCGAGCAGCGTCGCCAAGGGCTCGAGGCCCCCGAGCCAATGGGCGGGACGCATCACCAGGTAGTCGAACAACACACCTATGGGACTGACCACGTACGCCAAGATCCGAACGGGGTGACCCGCGTGTCCGGGATCGTATTCCTCGGCCGCCGCGGGCAGCGCAATTCCCAGTACAACTGCGGCAAGGCCCACTGCCAGCGTTCTTTTGCCGTATTGGATCAATCCCATGACGCCCTCCTCGAAGTGGGGCTCAGCAAAGAGTCTACCCGGCGCGGTGCCGGGTTTCACCTTTTTTACTGCATCGGCCGAACGGCAACAGGTAATGAGAGAACCTACCTACTTTCCGGGATCTCCGTCCGCTCTCGTGCAACGACCACGCATTCCTCGCGCAACTCCTCAACCCTGACCTCGCTGCAGGGCGGTCCGGTGAAGGCGCCCACGGCGCCTCGCCTCCCAGCTCTCGCAGGGATTGAGAACCCGCCCCAGCAGATCACAGTGGCGTTCAACCCCCAGGTCGCCCGCGGCAAACCGCAACGGACCGACGCGAACTCCCACGACGCAATCTCGCCTCCCCGCGCAGGCTGTTCAACGGCCCCCGCCAGCGGGAGCCCAGCCGGCCGGCGAGGGCACGACCTTAAAGACGTTGTTACTGCCGAAGCCCGACACGAAAACGTTTCCCTCGTCGTCCACCGCCACCCCGCGCGCCACCCCAAGAACTTCGCCGGGACCCGTGCCATTCGCGTCGAGGAGTTGGTCCAGTTCGCCTTCGGGCGTCAGGCGCCACAGCGAATTCATTCCGAGACGCGTGAAGTAGACGCTTCCGTCCGCACCCGTCGTGATGTCCGAACACGCCGAGAGCACCGTCCCGGCGCGCGACGGCAGCACCACGATCGTGACGTTTCCCTCGGGATCCGCTTTGAGCACGTTGCCGGAATTATTTCCAGCCACGTAGACATTGCCCGCATCGTCCACAGCGAGCCCAGAGGGAAAAAGCAGGCCGTGCCCATCGTGTGGGCCGAAGCGATCCACGATCTGCGTGACCTTCCCCGCCGGGGTCACTCGGAAGACGTTGTTGGACCGAGCGCCTGCAACGTAGGCGGTTCCATCGTCTGAGACCGCCAACGCGTTGGGTCGCTCCAACGCGTGACTTCCATCGCCGCGCCTACTGATGAGGGAACGCGCCGATCCATCGAGACCAATCTTGATCAGATTGCCCGACGTCTGTCCGATGACGTACACGTTTCCGGTGGCGTCCACCGCCACCCGGGTGGGACGCCGCAGCCGAGGTCCTCTCCGGTCATCGAAGGGAAAGATCCGCTCGATCGCGCCATCCGGCGAGACACGGAATACGTTCCCGCTCTTCTCCCCGGCCACCAGCACGTTGCCCTTGGTATCGACGGCAACGCTGCGGGGTGCTTGCAGCTTGTTTCCCCGGCCGTCCCCGGCCGCAGAGATCACCACCTCGACCTCGCCGGACGGAGATATTCGCAGGACGTTGTTGCTAAACTGGCCGGCAACGTAGAGATTTCCCGCGGCATCCGTGGCCATCCCGCGCGGGCCACGCAAGCGCGCCGAACCGCCGGCGGCACCATCGAGGATCCGGGTCGCTTCAGACCCGTAGGCATTCGGAGCCCCCGGCTCTGCCGCAACACCGACTCCGGCTGCTCCGAGAACGAGCATCACACCCAGCAAGTGCCGACGACCCATCTGCTATCTGCCTCCTGTGCTGGTGATGAAGTGTACCGTCACACCTCTGCGGAGTACGGGGGTGCGGGATCGTACTCCATCATCTGCTGAGTGCGGCGGGCCCGCTCGGGGTCCCACATCTCACCCACGAGCCAGAGCGCCATGTCGATGCCGGCCGATACCCCGGCGGCAGTGAGCAGGTTTCCGTCGCGCACGTAGCGGACGCTTTCGAGCACCTCGAGCCCGGGGGCGCGTTTTCGGAACTCGGGAATGAAGCCCCAGTGCGTGGTGACGCGCCGGTCCCCCACGACACCGGCCTTCCAGAGCAACAACGCGCCCGTGCACACGCTGGTGACCCAACGGCAGCCCGCGGCGGTTTTGGCAATCCACTCGACGACGGCGGGATTATCCACCTCGTTCCGCGTTCCCTGACCACCCGGAACGAGCAACACATCGATGGGCGGCGCATCCGCGAAATCGTGGTCCGGCACGATCTGTAACCCGTGTGCGCAACGCACGGGGCGCTTCCGTTCTGCGATGGTCACGACCCGCGAACCCGGCAGGTCGATCGTCGCCATGCTAAAAACCTCCCACGGTCCGACCAGGTCGAGCTCCTCCATCTCTTCGAAAGCGAACAATCCGAAAGTCGCATTCACGACAGATCCTCCGGGTGAAAGCGGTTGCGATACTCCGCCGGGCCCACATGGAGCTGGCAAAGGCGGGGTACCCGGTGAAGATGACGCCCCGCCCGTGCGCCTGCAATCACCTTGATCCCTCGAATTCTGCCACTTGGAAGTCGCCCGGTTCACGGAAAGCGGTTCCCCGCGCCCTCGCCGACCCGCCTTCCACTCCCCATCGCGGGCCCAAGGTTGCTATTCATCGGGGTTTGGCATGCGCGTGATAACGCTCAACGTCTGGGCGCTCAGCGAGCCCTTTTCACGTGACACGGGCGCACGGATGCGCGCCATCGGTGAGGCACTCGGCCCCCTGGAACTCGATGTCGCGGCGTTCCAGGAACTGTGGACCCAACCCGCAAGAGCGGAACTCGTCGCAGCAGGACGCCGCGCGGGGCTGATTCACGTCTGGCACCCCGAGGGCACGTGGGGTGGAAGCGGCTTGGCGGTCCTCTCCCGCCTTCCGATTCTGGACGCGCGGCTGCACCGCTTCCGACCCGCCGGCGTCGCCGAACGAATCCATCAGGCGGACTACCTGGGTGGCAAGGGTTTCACAGAATGTGTTCTCGACACACCCCGGGGCGAGATCACCTTGATCGACACCCACCTGCAAGCCGCCTACGCGCCGCGGGAGCGGTATCATTACGTGCCACTTCGCACCGCTCAGGTAGTCCAACTCGCCGATCACCTCCGCCGGATCGAGCGGCCACTCATCCTGGCGGGCGATCTCAATCTCCGGGAAGAGAGTGCCGAATACTCCATTCTCACCGGTTTGTCGGGCGTCACCGATGCCGCGGCGGCGCTCGACCGCCGCCAGGACACCTGGCTCCCGGCAAACCCTTATACGAGCGAAGAGACGGATCCGCCGGCGAGAATCGACTACCTATTCAGCCGCGCCGGGCGCGAACGCGTGCTCACGCCGATCTCGATTGAGCGAGTTTTCGACGAGACGATCCAAATCGCCAACCGCACCGCCGCACTCAGCGACCACGCCGGATTGATCGGTGAGTTCGAAATCGCCGCGGGGAGGGAGCCGCTCGCGCCGGTGAACCCGAAAGCACTGAAGATGGCTCGGACCCTCGTGCAGGAGGGCCGCGATGAGGTCCAGGTGCGGCAACGCCGACAACGGGCTGCCGGATGGTTCGGGCTCGCCCTCTTCCCGGCCTCTCTTTTCGCGGCGCGCTGGTCGCGGCGGCGTTTTCTCCGGAACTGCGCGATTGCCGCTGGGGGAGTCGGCGCTGCCTACGGCGCGGCCCGCCTCACCCTGACCGAAACCCTGCGCCCCGCCGAAGTCGAGGGGTTCGATGCAGCACTCCGAACGCTTGACGAACTCGGAAACGAGCGCGCGGCCGGGACCTGACTTCCCGGCCGCGCTGAACGTTTCTCCCTAGCAATCAGATGGCATCACTGCCGCGCTCACCGGTCCGGATGCGGATCACTTCGTCGAGGTTAAAGACGAAGATCTTCCCGTCTCCGATCTTGCCGGTATTGGCAGCACCTACAATCGCATCGACGGCTTGGCTCCCCTGCTCGGCCTTGACGACGACCTCTACCTTCACCTTGGGGATCAGGTCGACGACGTATTCGGCGCCGCGGTAGAGCTCCGTGTGGCCCTTCTGCCGGCCGAACCCCTTGACTTCAGTAACAGTCATGCCCTCCAAGCCAAGCGTGGAGAGGGCCTCTTTTACGTCTTCAAGCTTCGACGGTTTGATGATCGCTTCAATCAGTTGCATCTGGATTCGTCCTCTCAGGCCTCTTGGCTGTAGGCAGTCTCGCTGTGCTCGCTCAGATCGAGCCCGGTGCTCTCACTCTCTTCACCGACGCGCAGGTCCCCGAAGAGCGTTCGCAGAACCACCAGGATGATGAGCGTCAGCACGATGGCGAAGACCGCAGTGAAGATGATGCTCTGGAACTGGATCCAGACCTGGCCTCCCCAGCCCGCATCCGTAGCCGCGAAGTCCGCGATGAACAATCCGCTGGCCAGTGCGCCCCAGGCGCCTCCAATACCGTGGACACCAAAGACGTCGAGCGAATCGTCATAGCCAACTGCCGGCTTCAATACGGTGACGGCGAGGTAGCAGAGGATACCGGCACCGGCGCCGACCAGGATCGAGCCCCCCGGACCCACGCTCGCGCAGGCCGGGGTGATGGCAACGAGACCGGCGACGGCCGCAGTCGCTCCGCCGAGCACCGTCGGCTTGCCGCGATGCAGCCATTCGACGATGACCCAGACCAGCACCGCAGTCGCGGTCGCAGTCTGCGTGGTGAGGAAGGCAAGGCCGGCCGTACCGTCGGCGGCGAGCTCGCTACCCGCGTTGAAACCGAACCAGCCGACCCAGAGAAGTGCCGCACCTACCACAGTAAGCGGCAGGTTGTGCGGCACCATGTGCTCGTGGCCGAACCCCTTGCGCTTGCCGAGGAAATAAGCGGCAGCGAGGGCAGAAAAGCCGCTCGACATATGGACGACGAGACCGCCGGCAAAGTCGATGGCGCCCCACTGCGAGATCATGCCGCCGCCCCAGACCATATGAGCCAGGGGGCAGTAGACCAGCAAGACCCAGACCGCGATGAACACCATGTAGGGGCCGAAGCGCATGCGCTCGGCGAAGGCACCCAGCATGAGCGCTGGTGTGATGATCGCGAACATCCCCTGGAACATGACGAAAACGTAGGTCGGGATCGTCCCCGACACCGAGTCCGGGGTGATGCCGTTGAGAAGGAAGTATTCGAAATTCCCGACGAAATTGCCGTCGCCGCCGAACGCCCAGCTGTAGCCGACGACGACCCAGAGGACGCCGATCAGCCCGGCGGAAATCAGGCACTGCATGAGCACCGAGAGGACGTTCTTGCTTCGGACGAGGCCGCCATAGAAGAGCGCCAGTCCTGGAAGGGTCATCATCAAGACCAGTGCAGAACTGGTGAGCATCCAGGCGGTATCGCCGGAGTTCACCGTTTCGACGGCGGCGACTTCGATCAACTCCTCGGCGCCTTGGGCCAAGGCACTGAGCGGTCCCAACAAGACGCCCATGAACACGGACCACCCGAGGATCCTTTGGAATGCGACGTGCATCGACTTACCCCTTCCTCGCGGAACTCTCCCGCAAAACGTTCGATCGACAGACTCGGGCGGGCTCTAAGCAAAGCATGTGCCACCGCCGACACACGGCTGCGCTCTCCAGCGGACTTCTCATGCCTGTGGCTGCTCATTCGCAAGGCAATCACTGGCCAGGAATTGAGCAGGGTCGTTCCATCGCCGGCTCATCCTCCCACAGGCGCCAGCCACTCTGGTTCTCGGACGCACCTGCGGCGAAACCGGGATCCGAAGCTGAGCCCGGTGTGCCCGGCACCGGCGGCGGGTCCTCGCGTTCCGGCCAGCCTGCGGCCTCGATGTCTTCCAGGACCACGAACTCGGCCATCGAAGGCTCGTCGTCAGGAGCCAGATTCCCGTACAGGGCCCGATCCCGCCCCTGTCCCATTGGACAGAATCTCTACTGATCGCACCCAGGGAAAACGCAGCTTGAACTTCCTCTGCCTATGCTCACGCAGCTTGAACTTCCTCTGCCTATGCTCACGCAGCTTGAACTTCCTCTGCCTATGCTCACGCAGCTT
>Ga0207984_1000093_pt1 | contig 50099 bp, 40 predicted proteins | sample ETNtaG_30_FD_185760 | JGI IMG/M metagenome (GOLD analysis project Ga0207984, IMG submission 185760) | Marine microbial and viral communities from oxygen minimum zone, Eastern Pacific Ocean - ETNP201306PF43B (SPAdes) (version 2) | ecosystem: Environmental > Aquatic > Marine > Oceanic ...
CAACAGCTTCTGCCCCAATAATTGACGCTAAATGTGAGGCACCTCGAAAGAGATGCTCTTCATCCACAACACCTGCGTACTTAATGGTACATGGAGGGGTGAAACCTTCTTCCTTTAAGCGTTTCATAGCCATCATCATGGCGACTCCTCCGGCCTTAGTATCACAAGCACCACGGCCATAGAGTAAGCCATTACGAATATCGGGAGTAAATGGTGGAATTGTCATAATGTCAACCGAAACAGTATCCATGTGACACTCAAATAGCAAGACACGATTGGGGTCTTCGCCATCCAAAGTGGCAATGATATTATGCCTTGCTGGCAGGATTTCATGCGTTTCGTAGGGAATACCTATATTAGCAAAGAAGCCAGAGATATATTCCATCATCCTCAACTCTCCATCTTTGCCACCTGGCAAGTCAGGATTAATACTCTCAATGGCTACAACATCTTGCAAGACAGACAAAATTTCATCATCAACACGATGCCAAGATCGACTCATTTACAATCCCTTATCAAATACTCAGACTAACCAAACTGGATGAACAACTACATGTTATTCTGATACGAAGTTTTCTTAAATGTGAAACTGAGAACTCTAAAACTTGCGTGACCAGTCTCGAAACCATCGTTCGGCAATTACTTTCTTCTGTGTAAAGAATTCAACCGCGTCTTTTCCTTGACCATGCATATCACCGAAAAAGCTGTCTCTCCAACCGCTAAACGGGAAAAATGCCATTGGCGCAGCAACGCCAAGGTTAATTCCAATATTTCCTACCTGAGCTTCATAACGGAATTTGCGTGCGGCAGCTCCACTATTTGTAAATAAGCATGCCATGTTGCCATAACGACCACTATTCACAAAATCGATTGCGTCATCGACAGTGTCCAAATGAACCATACCTAAAACTGGTCCGAAAATCTCCGTATGAATAATGGTTCCATCTAACTTTAGGTTTTGAAGAATAGTTGGTTTGACGAAACTACCGCTTTCATAATTATTGATCTTCGCGTTTCGGCCATCGACTAGTAGATCTGAATTCTCATTTAAACCTGATAGGATCAAGCTTTCAATCCTATTCTTGCTAGCTTGTGTGATCACTGGTCCCATCTGAACCCCATCATCTAAACCATACCCAACGACTCGCGAGCTAGCTTGACTAACAATTGCTTCAGTAAAATCCTGCTTAGAGTCACCAACAGTAACAGCCAACGAGGCAGCAAGGCAACGTTGGCCTGCACAACCAAAGGCACTATCAGCGATAATTTTGCTAGCTGTTTCAATGTCTGCATCAGGAAGTATAATAATAGGGTTTTTAGCACCCCCTTGGCATTGTGCGCGTTTCCCGTTTGCAGTAGCAAGCGCATATACATGTTTGGCAACACTTGTTGAACCAACAAAGCTAATAGCCTTAATTCCAGAATGATTTAAAATCGCTTCGGCTGTTTCTTTCCCACCATTAACAAGATTTATTACTCCTGTAGGAAACTTCGCTTGATCAAATAATTCGAACAGCTTTTTCATTGTCAGTGGAACTTTCTCCGATGGCTTTACGATGTAGGTATTTCCACACGCAACAGCGTACGGCAAGAACCAAGCCACAATCATGGCGGGAAAATTGAAAGGGGTAATTGCCGCACATACACCAACAGGCTGGCGTATCATAACTTCGTCTATGCCACTAGCGATATCTTCAAGGTTATAGCCTTGCATCAAAGTTGGAATTCCACAGGCGACTTCGACATTTTCAATAGCGCGCCTGAGCTCTCCTTTGGATTCTTCAAGGGTTTTTCCACATTCGAAGGTAATAGTTCTGGCAAGATCATCCAAATTTTCCTCTAACAAACTCTTGAGTTTAAAGAGATGTTGAACCCTATCGGACGGGGGGGTCTGTCGCCATTCTAACCAAGCTTCCTCAGCAACTTGAACAGCTCGATCAACTTCATTACTTGGAGAAAGCGGAACTTGAGCAATCACCTCTGTCGTTGCTGGATTGATGACATCAGCGTATTCTGTTGCCTTTGATTTAACCCACGTATTACCAATATAATTAGGTAAGGTATTTGTCATTCCATCCTCTTGTTTTTTCACTGAACTAAGTATTTAAAAACTGTGTCGAGATTGTCATTTGGTGAAAACATCCGTTCGATTGAAATTTTTTTGGCAATAATTATCTTTGGCAAACAAGTGTAAAAATCATCGGGCCTGATTGTTTCAACAATTACTCCATTTTTTTCCGTTTGATCAAATTTAACACTAACAACGTGATCTAAGCCCAAACATATGGCTCCTAGATCACGTGGGCGGTCACAGTGAATATAGACTTGATGCGGGTGTTCATCAATCAAATTCCGTATATCTGAGATACTACCCTCAGCTCGTATTTGCCCTTGGTGGATCAGCAGAATCGACTCAGTCATTGCTTCAACTTCGTGTAAAACGTGACTTGAAACAATTATGCTTCGCCCTTCCTCACCAAGCTTGCGAATCAACTGAATCGTTTTTAGACGCCCGATTGGATCCATTCCATTAAGCGGTTCATCAAGAAAAATCAACTCAGGATCGTGTACTAATGCTTGAGCAAACTTAATTCGCTGACGCATACCTTTGCTATAAGTTGCGATAGGTTTACCCTGTTGATCGGACATACCAACTAACTCAATGACGTTTTGGGTTCGTTGGTGTGCTTCACCGTCCGAGTAACCACTCAACAAAGCCAGAAATTTAACAAATTCGAAGCCAGACATCGAATCATATAATTTCCCGATGTCTGGACAGTAACCAATACGGCGCTTTAGGTTCGGATTGTTCCAAACGGGTTGATCCAGAACACGAACCAAACCTGCGCTTGGTTTTAGTTGGCCAACGAGCAATCTAAGTAGCGTGGACTTTCCAGCTCCGTTTGGTCCCAGCAAACCGGTCACACCCGTATGTACCTGAAGCGTCAAGTCATTAAGACTAATGACTTGGCCATACCATTTAGAGAGATTTTTTGTCTTAACAACCACTGTTCCTTGTATGGTTTCAAGTTTTGGTTGCATGATTCATTTGCAAATCTAGGCTCATATCTAAAGGCATTGCCGAGTGAGTCAACGCTCCTACAGAGATAAAATTAACACCAATTTTAGAAATTGTGGGTATTCGGTCAAGACTGATCCCTCCCGAGGCTTCAGTTATAGCATTACCATTGACTTTTTTGACAGCTGCCTGCATCGTTTCGTTGCTCATGTTGTCCAGTAGCAGAATATCGGCTTTCGTTTTAAGTGCTTCCTCAACTTGAGCAATCGTTTCGACTTCAATTTCTATTTTGGCAGTGTGTGGTGCTCCTGAACGTGCCATTTCAACCGCTTTTCGTATACCGCCAGCAGCAACAATATGATTATCTTTTATCAAAATGCCATCATACAAACCAAAACGGTGGTTTTTCCCTCCACCAATACGAACAGCATATTTTTGTAGTAAACGCCAACCAGGAGTTGTTTTTCGTGTGTCTACGATTTTGGTTTTTGTGTTTTTAACAGCATCGACAAATTCTGCTGTCAATGTTGCTGTTCCAGATAGCCTCTGCAGAAAGTTTAGTGCTGTTCGCTCTCCCGTGAGGATCGACTTTGCACAACCGGTTACTTTAGCCACCGGTGTCATCGGTTCAACCATGGTTCCATCAGAAACTAATTGGTGAAAATCTAGATCAGGATCAATGCGACATAAAACGCGCTCTACAACAGGAAGACCAGCGATAATACCAACATTTTTGGTGATGATAGTACCAATCCCTTGCTGCAAAGCACCAATAGTTGACTCTGTTGTTATGTCACCACCACTGATATCTTCAGCAAGAGCTAGATTAATAAGTTGATCAATCATTGGAGAATTTAAGGATAGATCCATCCGTTTTCAACCTCGGAGCACTCGATATGTAATAGAAGCTGACCCTAAATCCTTGTCTATTTCAAAGTGTTTTAACAACCTTTTTTAATGTGTAAAAATAGTAAAGGATTCACCAGGAAAAGCCACTGAATCAAACTGAATCTCTACAGCAGAGAATAGCATCTCACATTTCAAAATTGGTTACGAGAACAAATTTATCAGCATGGTAGCAAATTCACTGCAAACGAACTAATTAAACGTATTACAGGCCATGGATTATCAATTGAGCCTTATATCCACTACCTGCGGGAAAATATGGTCAACTCTATCAGTTCTAGGTGTTGCCCGTTGTATAAAAATGAGGAGAGTTTGCTAATCCCAATGTCAAGCAAATCTTTTTAATGCCTGACATTTTTGGGTTGAGCTGAAGGGCTTTTGTTAACATCTCCCTTCCCAAATCTTTTAACCCGGCACCAGCATAAAGCTCAGCGAGCCGCCGGTAAACCCAAGCCTGCTCTCGCTTCGAAAGCTTCAGGTCTTTAATCTTTTGCAGGTCATTTGGTATATTCTCTAAATTCTCTGGGTTTGTTAGACAATCGATATACACTTTTTTTAATCTGTCCCGAATTTCGGATACAAAGTGGTGGAAAACTGGTCGTCGTTTCTCATAAGAGAGCAGCTTTTCATAGAGATGCATCGCCGCACGATAATTACTAGTTGCTTGGTAAGCTTCAGCAATTAAAAATTCACAATCACGACTCTCAGCATAATTCATGAAATCATCAATGCAGAAATCCTGTGTTTCCGCTTGCAGCTCTTCATAAAGTTGAATTCCCTTTTCATGATTAAAGTGCAATAATTCATGAAACACCAAGTCATATTTTTCCCGTTGTAACTTCGACTGCCGTAGACGTTCAGCATAAAACTGATATTGTCGCTGCTTACGTTCTCTCTCTGCAATCCATACGTCATATTCCCATTTCTTTTGGTTATTACCAAGGACTTCATAGGCTGTTTGTATGGATTGGAATGCCTGATCTGCATTCTTCGTCCGATTTTTGTCAGGGTGAAACTGTTTGGCTAAACTGCGAAAGGCTCGTTTGATTTCTTTCGAAGTCGCATTTCGACTAACTTTAAGCTCGTTGTAATAGTTGGGCCGATTTTGCATTGAATTCAAGCGGAAATCCTGGTGTGGAAACTGCCGTGAATAATCGCATAGCAGGATGTCTTTGTCAAGAGAAACTTATCCACTAAAAATGAATTGACTTGGATCACACGATATTTTATCATAACAACCTTTGGGAGGTATTATTTGGACAGAATTCATACTATTGCGATAGTAACTTTCTTTTCTTTGATAGGACATATATTTGCTGAAACATTGCCCTACAATACCCCCAAGGAACTTGCCGTTGAAACCTTTCAAACTAAAGAGGATCACAATTTCCTAGAAGGTTTCCGTGAAAAGAAAATCCCACTTCTAATACGAAAAACGCTGGGAACTGAGCACCATTTTATTGTCGCTTGGTTACGCGAAAACACAGCGGAACTGAATGATTACCAGTTGACAATAAAAATCATGCAACGTGGTGTACGTGTGACCGAAGCCCAATTTGGCTGGCTAAAAAAAGAAGTTGACATTTGTGCAGAGATACTTGGCTTAAATGAAGTCCCCCACGTTTTTATTGTTGGTGATACATCTATGACGGCAGATGTAGTTAATTTTCATGATCCGATGATCCTACTTTCATCTGACCTGATTGAAAAATCGAATCGAATCGCACTTCGTTTTGCCATAGGCCAACAGATGGGACATATTTTATGTGATCATGTCTTTTTTAAACTGTTGTTTTCAGGTGGGTTTGACTCTATTCAGATTATTCTGGGTAAATGGGTTCGGAGCCTAATTGAGTCCTTCATCAGCAAAATATCCAATTTGATATTGGTTGATTGGACGCTAGCTCGTGAAATTTCAGCTGATCGCGCTGGACTAATTGCCTGTCAGGACCTTCAGGTTGCACGACAAGCCATGATCAACTTCAAACTAGCCATTGATGTAAATAAAGTTAAGATTAATGCTGAAGATTACCTCAAACAGGCAAAAATTGTTCAAGCTAAACGTAATGTGGTTCACCAAAAATTACCAGATGCTGCACGTAAAAGCATTGAACGTTGGGAAAGGTCAAATCAGCTAGCATCGGATCAGCCTTTTATGTTCTTGCGTTTTCACGCGTTAGCAGAATTTGCAGAGTCTGAACGCTATCAAGCTTTGTGGAAAGAATAATGCCCGGGAAAAAAGTTCAATGGGGGATTTTAGGCACTGCTAATATCGCTAAAAAAGTGGGAGGAGCTATCAAAACAGCCGGAAATGCTGAATTGATAGCGGTAGCCAGTCGGTCTCATAAAAGAGCAACCCAGTGGGCAAAAAATAATCAGATTGATCGTGCTTATGGAAGTTACGATGAGCTTTTAGAAGATCCGGAAATTAATGCTGTATACATTCCACTTCCACCATCGATGCACGCTGAATGGACAATCAAAGCTGCAGACCGAGGAAAACACATTTTGTGTGAGAAACCGTTATCAGTAACAGTAAATGAGGCAGCTGCCATGTCCCATGCATGCAAAGCAAACCAAGTACAACTAATGGATGGTGTCATGTGGGTTCATCATGACCGAACAAGCAAAATGCTAGAATTGATTAAAGGCGGAAGTCTTGGAGAGATGCGGCGCGTGACAGCATCCTTCACCTTCAACTGGGACCAGATTCCTCATGACAACATTCGAGTCAAAAAAGAGCTTGGTGGAGGTAGTCTTGGTGATCTTGGCTACTACTGTATTCGTGCCATTCTCTGGGCATTTAATGATTATCCAACTAGAGTTTTTGCCACCGCACGTTATGAGAACAGTGTTGATTATAACCTAACGGCTATTCTATGGTTTGACGGACAGCGGATGGCTTCATTTGATTGTGGTTTTGACACTGGTACACGAAAGTGGTTTGAAATAGCTGGAACTCAGGCGTCTTTAATTTGTGATGATTTTACTGTCCCTTGGAAGCCTGAAACAGCCCGATTTTGGGTTCATCATGCAAATGGCAAGAATGCAGAGCACCAAATTGATAATTGTGTACAAGAAGTCAAAATGATCGAATATTTTTCGACGGCCACCCAAAATGGAGTTTTCAACTCAAAACTGATTACAGATGCCATTAATACCATGCATATCTGTGATGCACTAAAAAAGTCAATCAAATTTAACCAAGTTATAGATCTTACTTAAAAATAAAAAAAGGTATACTCGTTAAATGACAGATGAGTGGAAAGTTGTTATTTCTCGGTTGATCCATCTTATTGATAAAGCAGAAAAATTCTTTTTACAAAATGATGCTACTGATGTAGAGGAAGAAACCAATTCACTTCTTGACCAGTACTCGGCATTCCGATGGCAAGTTCGATTTGGGATGCCTAAACTAGTTCCGGTTCGCCACCCAGATTTGACGAACATCAGCGACTTAATTGGAATCAATCAAGAGATCGATACTTTGGATCGAAACACACGGCAATTTCTGTGTGGGTTACCTACCAACCATGTATTACTATGGGGAGATAGGGGGACTGGAAAATCGTCACTTGTGAAAGCAATTTTCAATCGGTACGAAGGTCAAGGATTAAGGCTAGTTGAAGTAAACAAAGATGGATTGATTCATTTGCAAGAGCTAACTGAGCTCATTTGGAATAGGCGAGAAAGTTACGTTCTTTTTTGTGATGACCTTTCCTTTGACAATGAGGAAGCAGAATATCGCGAATTGAAGGCGATGTTAGAAGGTAGTATTTCAGCGAAACCGGATAATGTTTTAATTTACGCTACATCAAACCGTCGTCATCTCATGCCTCGTCAGATTGTGGAAAATAAATTTCCAGCGACAGACCAAGATGAACTCTATCCCCGTGAGACTACTGAGGAAAAAGTGTCGTTAAGTGATCGTTTTGGATTACGAATTGCCTTCCAACGTATTTCGAAAAAAACTTATCTTGATATTGTTTCGCACTATGCTCAACAGCGAGTTCTTCCTATTTCAGATGATGAACTTGAACGGGAAGCTATTGAATGGGAAGCGTCATCAAGTGGGAGATCCGGTCGAGTAGCACGCCAGCTAATCGATGATTTGGAAGGTCGATTGAAATTATAATTTAACGATTACCTCCATCAAAGCTATATCTTGGCCAACCAAGATGCCAACCAGTAAAGCCATGTGGGATGTAGTGGTTGGCCAGCACATGTCGAAACGATTTTTTGTTTAGAATAAGACCGCCTCGGTGTACTAAAGTACCATGGAACAAAACGACGTCTCCAGTTGATACTTCAACCTGGATTTCAGGAAGATTATTCCGTTCAAATAGAAGATCAACTGCATCATTATAATCCGTACCATGGAATTCGCCTGCATCCTCAAAATCATAGCGTGTGATTAATCGATTCTTATGCGAGCCAGGTTGCACGTAAATCGTTCCATTCTCAACACCAATGTTTTGGAGTGCTATCCAAGCTGACATGCAACTCGGCAGATAAAACTGATCTTGATGTCGACGTTGTTCTGACCCTTTCCAAAAGTACATTGTCTGAATACCTTCAGCATCTTCGCCTAAACAATCGTAAAGAGGCTGACGTAATCTTATATCCATTAACCATGCCATTGCTACAGGATCATAAGCATGCTGATTGTGTGTACGTCCCCACTCATCCGCTTGGCGTAACGTAAAGCCATTCAGTTTCCGCCGACCAGCATGCAAATCCATCATGTACTCAATAAAATCATCACATTCAACTTGGCTGAAAACATCACGAAGAATAACATAACCTTTCTGGTTGTAATGCTCTTTCTGACTAGATGTGAGTTTTTTCCCATTCATTGCTGTGTTCCAAATTGTACTTGCAAAATTTCGTTAGCTCCGTCTTGAATAAGTTTTTCCGCTAGTAGCAGTCCAATCTCCGTCGAATCCGCTGAGTCACTTACAGTTTTCTTTAGTATCCTTTTTCTCCCGTCGGGGCTTGAAACCAAACCAACTACAGATAATTTGTTACTTTCTAATTGTGCATTAACGCCAATCGGTACTTGACATCCCCCGCCAAGCTCTCGTAAAACGAGACGTTCCACCCCTACTTCTACCTCACTTCGTTGGCAACAGATTTCTTTCAATAAAGTGTTGATCTGATCATCATTTTCACGGATTTCAATACCCAATGCACCTTGGCCAGCAGCAGGAACGATTTTATCAACTTCAAAAAACTGCGTAACAAGATCTGCCCCAAATAAACGCTTGACTCCAGCAGCCGCCAGAACGATGGCATCTAGGTTAGTTTCTTTTAATTTCCTCATGCGTGTATCGATGTTACCTCGTAGTGCTACAACTTCAAGATCGGAACGAAGATAGAAAAGCTGCGATTTCCGTCTAAGGCTACTAGTGCCAATCTTTGCTCCAGTCGGGAGGTTATTCAATCCAAGACCCGATTTAGAAATAAGTGCATCACGAGGGTCTTCCCGTGCAGGAATACAACAGATTTTCAGACCTTTTGGCAAGTCAGTCGGCAAGTCTTTAACGCTGTGCACAGCCAAGTCAATCTTCTGATCAAGTAAGGCAATTTCAATCTCTTTCGTAAATAACCCTTTTGAAATGTTACTTGGTGGATTAGATTGCAATTGATCTCCAGTTGTCTTGATAATAGAAAAATCAATACAGAGGTTAGTAAAGGCACTAACCAAAAGCCCTCGAACATGCTCTGCCTGCCAGAGAGCGAGTTTACTGCCACGAGTACCTATTGTTATACGGTGTCCCACTGTGACTAATCCAGCTTATCAAACTGTCCTAGTTCAAAAAGCTCCTGTACAATTTGGATATTCTGGTCTCGATCGTTATCGGACGAGATAAAACATTGACGCAGATTCTTCGTTGGTTGGTGAAGAAGTCGCTTTACAATTGACTTTGTCATCGATCGTACAATTTTTTCTTGATCGTCAGACAGGTCCGCTTTATTAACACAAACATACAATTCGCGTTCAATAATTTGATCAAAGCGCTGATGAAGGGCTTTAATTGTGGAATCAGCTTCTAGCGTTTTGATATATTCGCTAAAGTTGGTCGCTTCTTCTCTGACAATTTCTTCGCCGGTTTTAGCATCCAGCTTTCTTTCTTCAATGTTGGACGAGATAATATGCCGTAAATCATCAATATTATAAAGGAAAGCATTTTCTATGTCGTTAATTCTTGGATCGATATCGCGTGGTACGGCAATATCAATCATCACAATAGGACGATTATTGCGCTTCTTCATTATCTCTTTAAATGGCTCAGTCTGAACAAGATAATGAGGTGCAGTTGTCGAAGAGATAACAATATCAGTTTCGATCAAAAAATCAAGGTTATTATCAAAAATAGTTGCTGTTCCATCAAACATTTCAGCCACACGTTCGGCCCGCTCGCAGGTTCGGTTAACGACTGAAACCTTAGAAGCCCCATTTTCAACAAGAGACCTCACCGCCAGTTCTCCCATTTCACCTGCACCAATAATCGTAACGGCTTTTCTTTCCAAATTGGTGAAAATCTTTTTAGCCAGTTCAACTGCTACATAGCTGATTGAAACAGCTCGCGACGCAATTTGGGTTGTAGATCGTGTGCGTTTGCCAACCTGAATTGCTTTTGTCAGTAGGCGATTTAGTAACTGACCAGTTGTTTCAGCAGACAGGGCTTGTTCGTATGACTCCTTGATTTGACCGAGAATCTGCGACTCGCCAATCACCATGGAATCAAGACTTGAGGCGACACGAAAGAGATGCAAAACAGCCTTAAACCCTTCATAATTATAAGTATATTTGTCAAACTCTCTTCTGTCAATCTGGTGCAATGCGACAAGATAATCGGAGAGAATGTGTACTTTAGCACTTGGTTTAATAACAGCGCATAACTCAACACGATTGCACGTTGAAAGAATCGCAATTTCCTCAATTTGCTGATGGAGCTTTAGTGTTTTCAGGGTGCTTATAAGCTCGCTGGTACTAAAAGTCAGTCTTTCCCGAAATTCAAGTGGGGCTATATGATGACTTGTACCAACGATGACAATTTTGTTCATACTTATTTAGTTATAAGAATAAGTTTGTATTTTTTTCTGGATTGTTTTTTTAATTTGATCTGTTCTGTGTGTACGCACCAAATTAAATGTACATTCGTTTGAACATCCCAAATCACCAAAATCGAAGCAGCATAACTCCTTTTCACCTTTAGAGTTCTGATCAATTATATCTTCAAAAAACTGTTTACGTTTTGCTGGGGTTGGAATTGAGGTCATTACCTTAGGTCGCAAACTCCCTAGAAAATCAAGGAAATGACCATAACCTTGGCTTTCGAATTGGGTTGCTAGATCTATTTGTATCTGCTTGGCATATTGCCAAGCACTCTTAGAATCTAAATTCGGAGTGACGCCAATGACCAAATCGCGGTCCACGGTAATTAAGGGTGTGTAAAAAGTACCTTGCATGGGATTTCTCGTCAACTCAACAAGTTGAGACCCATTATATTCTTGATATTCTACATCCGCAAAGGTAAGAAATGCAGATGAGTCTCGCCTCAATGTATTATCATCCACCATTTTGACTTTGGCACCACATTTACGCAGGAGGTTGACTCTTTCCAATAATTTATTGTTCTTACCTATAATCGCACACTGACGATCTGCTGTTAGAAATCCAATTGGATATGGGATTTCAGATTTGAAAGCGTGTTCTTCCCTTACAGGAGTTTTGTTGTCGTCTTTATAAACCAATGATTCCTTTTCCAGATGGTTAATAGCATCTTGGCAAAACTTTGATTCAATATATTCGCGTATACGTCTACAAACTGCAGGACTTTTACCACCTGTTGAGATGCTAATTGACACCTTTTCAAGTACCACAATTGAAGTAGCAGCAAATGTGCATTCTGGTACTACATCAACAACGTTGACAAGATCAATCCCATTTTTTTTATGTGCCTCTTTGAAAATCTGGGTATTAGTTTGAGTGGAGTTTGTAGCAGCGCATACAAGGAAAAATCCTGAGGTGTCTCCATCCTGAAATTGGCGGTCAAACCAAGATATCTGATTATGCTGGATCAAATCGTGTAAACGCTCCGTAACCCTAGGGCTTATCAGGTGAACGTCACTTCCACTGCGTAAAAGAGAGATAACTTTCCTTTCAGCAACAGTACCTGCCCCAATGACAAGGCATTTTTTGTCCTTCAAATTCAAGAATGCGGGATAAAACATCAAAACCTAGACCTATTTTAGTAAAGGAACCCAATTTATGAGTCTCTTGAAACAAGAGATTCTGCAAGATCCTTTAGGGCAACTTTAGCATCTGTATTTGGTAACACGTTTAATGCTATCTGGGCACGGTCTACATATTCTTGGGCAACTTCAAGACAGTATGATTTAACTGCATAGGAATCCAACAGTTGACTCATCCATTCAATTGTCTGGTCACCAGCGAATTCTACTGTATTAAAAATATCTTCGAGTTTTTTACGTTCTTCTCCTGTACAGTTTTCACGCACGTAGATCATGGGAAAAGTTAGCTTGCCTTCACGTAAATCTTTGAATGGTTGCTTACCAAATTTCTCTGGATCGGCAACAAAATCAAGCAGATCGTCGATAATTTGAAACGCTATACCAATTAATTCGCCATATGCAATAAGAGCATTTACGTATTCAGGGTTTTTTGTGCCCAGGATAGCTCCTGTATGACATGAAGCGGAAATTAGTTTACCCGTCTTCAATTCAACAATTTTAAGATAATTATTTTGGCATATCTCGAAATCACCATTTTTGTAGGCATGAATTACTTCCCCCTCACACATTGCTTGAGCAGCGTTAGCTAGTATCTCGAGGGCAGGATCATCTGAACCACGTGAAGCCAACATAGAAAGGACTCGAGCATGAAGGTAATCACCCACTAGTACAGCAACTTTGTTACCCCATTTAGAATGAAGCGTTACTTGACTTCGTCTAATTGGTGCTTCATCAAGAACATCGTCATGAACTAGCGAGGCAACGTGGATGAGCTCAATACATGCAGCTAGGATATGTGCATCTTCTCCTGTATAACCACATGCTTTTGATGACAGTATAAGCAATACGGGACGAAGCCTTTTGCCACCACCTTCTATAACATGACGTACAGCATCATCAACGAAATCGTAGTGGATCCGTGTTTCTTCAAGAAGGATTCTTTCAATCGCTTCTAAGTCATCAACTATAATCTTCGTAATACTATTAAAATCTAGATGATCCATAGATTATTACAGGTTTGAAAAGACATTGTCTATTACACGGATAGTATTCTCTACGTCTTCTTCAGTGTGAGCAAGAGACACAAAACCCGCCTCGAATTGTGAAGGAGCGATATACACTCCTTGTTCCAATAATCCCCAGAAGTATTTGGAAAACCTTTCTGTATCAGATGTTTTCGCAGTTTCATAGTTGACCACCTCTTGGTCAGTAAAGAAGCAGATTATCATGGATCCAACACGATTATGGAAAGACGAAATACCATGTTTTTTAGCTGAGTGTTTCATGCCATCAGAGATTGCATTTGAAGTTTCTTCAAGCTGTGTATATACACCGGGCTGCGAGAGTTTCTTCAAAGTTGCAATTCCAGCTGCCATGGCCAGTGGATTTCCAGAAAGAGTTCCTGCTTGATAAACTTCACCGATTGGTGATACACACTGCATTATGTCCCTTCTCCCACCGTATGCGCCTACAGGCAAACCACCACCAATTATCTTTCCAAAACAAGTAAGATCCGCGTCAACTCCGTATAGTTCTTGCGCGCCTCCATAAGCAACACGAAATCCAGTCATAACTTCATCAAATATCAAAACAATACCGTACTCAGCAGTAACCTTACGGAGTTCCTCCAGATAACCATCCTTGGGTGGAATCACCCCCATATTACCCGCAATCGGCTCTAAAATCAGGCAAGCAATCTGATCCGAGTGTGCTTCAATAACCCGCTGAACCGAATCAATATCGTTAAAAGGAACTGTTAATGTGTGGTGGGCAAACTCTTTTGGCACACCTCCGCTATCAGGTAATCCGAAAGTCGTTAGTCCTGAACCGGCCTTTACAAGCAAATAATCAACGTGACCATGATAGCATCCTTCAATCTTAATTATCTTATTACGGTTTGTATACCCACGTGCAAGTCGAATTGCCGTCATCGTTGCTTCCGTACCGGAATTCACCATTCTAATCTGATCAACAGACTTCACTGCCGAGGTAACTATATTTGCTAACTCAACCTCTAGTTCAGTTGGGGCACCGAAACTCGTACCATCTTTCATAACTTCTGAAATTGCCGACAATACTATTGGATTAGCGTGCCCCAAAAGCAAAGGCCCCCAAGAACCTACATAATCAATGTACTGGTTATCATCAATATCATATATTTTTGAGCCTAGGGCACGCTTGATGAAAATCGGGGATCCACCAACGGATTTGAACGCCCGGACTGGGCTGTTCACACCACCAGGGATTAATTTTTGTGATGTCTCCCACGCTTGTAGTGATCTGAAGTTTTTTTCCACGTTTCCCTCTTCAGGAATGACCTTAGAAATTACATTTGATATTTTGTTAGTACAAACAACGATAATCGATTACATTATAACTTACTGTCTGAATAGGCGGCAACAAATAAACGGCGTGTACAATTACCAACATGAAACTCACATTTGTAATCATCTTGAAGGTAACTGACAAACTGATATTTCACTTGTTTAAAGGAAAATATTTGACAGATTACTTAATGGAATACTAGAATAGGTTTTGGCACCGATTTCTTTGAAATTCCAAAATAAGTCAGGCAACTCTCCCTACGTCTTTACAGGTTCAAGATACTTTCCTAAGATCTAAAATATAACATAACACCCAATCACACTTGGAGAACAAGCTCGTATTTGAAAGCCCATAACCACAGCCACACCAAAATGAAGAAAAAAACGGACAATACTACGATACGGGTAATGACCTATAATATTCATCACGGCGAAGGAATGGATGGCCATATTAATCTTGATCGCATTGCTACACTGATAAGTTCTGCCAACGCTGACCTTGTTGGATTACAGGAGGTGGATCGACATGCCGATCGATCCCATAATCTTGATATGATAAAAGCCCTCGCGCATCTAACTAGTATGCATTGGGCATTTGGCAAGAATCTCGGATTACAAAATGGCGACTATGGCAATGGAATCCTCACTCGTTTTCCTATCGTACATCAGGAAAACCTACATTATAAAATGGTTAAATCGTCAGAACGCCGTGGGTTACTTCAAGTGGTAATAGGCATTAAAAATCGAGAAATTGTATTTATGAATACTCATATCGATCATTGCTTAGATAACGCTGAATCCATTTCGAATGTTAAGCAAATCCGAGCATCTGCCAATTCCTACGATGGCAAACCAGTAATTATCTCCGGCGATTTTAACGAAACACCCAAAGGCCAGATGATTAAGGAAATGGAACTCGATTTTATAAATGCCTCGGGAGCAATTAGCCAACCAGTTTTAACTCATCGATCTACTAATCTAAAAACCCAAATTGATTACGTTTTCACCTCGAAAGATTGGACAATTCGATCTATAGAAGTACTTTATTCCCTCGCTTCAGATCATCTGCCTCTTGTTGCAGAGATTTCTATGGATAAAATGTAAAGATTAAATTATAGAATTTTAGGATTGTTTCATGAAAAAAATAGTTTTCTCCGTGACATTCACTTTGATATCATTCTCGATTGTAGGAGTCATTTGTACTTGGGCTGTGCCTATTGAAAAAGGGAAACAGTTAATGATAATTGCTGGTCAAGTGAAAGATAATGACGGCACTCTCCTTGAAGATACAAATGTAATTATCAAAAACATCAACAAAGAAACACAGAACTCTCAGCGCACGTTAACGGGCAATGAAGCAGGTATGTTCGATATTATCTTGATAGATTTTTCGAATAAGAGTGTTGCTGATACAGGAGACCAACTTGAAGTTATAGTAAAATTGGATGATGGGGAAATAATTACCAGAAAGATCCACATCGTAACGGAAGATGAAGTTGAAAATTCGTTAGTTACTATTTCAGTTCAAGTTGGAGAAAAGCCATCGGTTTCATCAATTGCCCCCTCAACCAGTACTCTTGATGGAGGTATAACCGTTACCATCACTGGCAATGGGTTTCAGAATGGGACATCAGCTCGCATGGGTGAAAATGCTATGGTAGCAGTTAATTTTGTTTCTGAAACTACCTTAACTGCTATTATCCCTGCTGGGACGTTAGGTGTCACAGATTTGGTTATCAGTAATCCGGATGGCCGCTCAGCAACACTACCTCAAAGCTTTGTATACACATCACTTGCACCTGTTGTTACAGCGGTTAACCCGAAATTTGGTGTCACTACTAGTCACACTTCAACTACAATTAGCGGCGAGAATTTTCAGGATGGAGCGACTGTAAGTTTCGGCGGCATAGAATCCAAACGGGTCATTTTCGTTTCAAAGATGGAGTTGATTGCCGATCCCCCCATAAATGAAGAAGGGAATGCGATAATTCAAGTAACTAATCCTGACAACCAATCTTCTGCACAGTTAATTTCCTTTACTTATATTTTTCCAGCGCCAACTATCTCGAGTTTGAGTCCTGATAACGATCAAACTACTGGGGGAAAAACAATCGTTATCAACGGTGAAAACTTCCAGAATGGAGCTACTGTAAGCTTCGGCAAGATTGATGGAATTAATATATCTTTCGTTTCAGTGAGAGAGATAGCTGTTATTGTTCCCAGAATTGAAGAAGCTGGTACAGTAAATATAATTGTTAAAAATCCCGATGAGCAATCAGCATCAATCGAATTTACATATAGAGAGCCAAAACAACAGCTTATTTGGGATATTAGTCAAAATGAAGTTGTTGACATTTTCGATCTGGTAATCGTGGCAGGTCAGTTTGGGAAAAAAGGGCAAAATTTAACTGGCGATATTGACAAAAATGATATAGTTGACATTTTTGATCTAGTACAAATTGCGAGTAACTTTGGTGCTACAATAGAGTCACTTGCTGCTCCATCGATGAGAGACCATCGAATAGCGTACCTGCGCAACGCACTAACTGAATTGGAAGCGTGGAAAAAAACAGATCCTAACATTACCTTTATAACTAAGTTGTTAAAGAATTGGATGGTCGTTACTGGTAATATTCCGATGGTTACGAAACTATTGCCAAACTATCCAAACCCATTTAATCCTGAAACATGGATTCCATTCCAGATTTCGGATGCTTCAACCGTTAAGCTTTCCATCTTTGATGTTACAGGACATCAGATACGCCGAATTGAAACCGGATACCGTCAAGCGGGAATCTACCGGAACCAATCAGATGCGATTTATTGGGATGGTCGAAATAAAATTGGGGAGCCAGCAACTAGCGGCGTTTATTTTTATACGCTTCAAACCGACAATTTCTCGGCAACGCGGAAGATGATCGTGTTGAAATAAGTAAGTAACGCTGGTTGATTAAGTCAGTGGGAAAACCTGAAATGATAGAACTCGCCTAGATCTCTAAATTTTCATTTTTATAGCAAATGGTTCCTGCCACGATGGTCATTAGGTTTTCTGAAGTCTCATCACATACTTGATCAAACACGGGGCGTCCATCGTCAGAAATCCCTACGGCAATAAGGTCTGCTTGCCAATCCTTCTCTAGCTTGCCAATGTTCTTTAATTTCAAAGATTTCGTGCCGTTAATAGTTAAAAGAGAAATTAAAGTTTCGGACGAAAGCTCTTCATAATTATTGGCTAGGAATTTAAGCTCGTCAAGCATACTCAATGACCAATTGCTGGCCAAACTGTCGGTTCCGATTGAAACATTTACACCTGCTGAGATCAAACGCATGATCGGGTGATTCGTATGGTGAAAGTATTTATGACTACGAGGACAAAAGGCAACACTTGAACCACTTTTAGATAGTATGTCGATATCTTTGTCTGTCAAATAATTGCAGTGAGCTAAAAGTGGTTGGAGATCTAAGACACCCTGTTGCCTCAGATATATAATGGGTGTAACTTCAGGTGGATCCCAAACATCCAATGAAATACCAAGCATATTTAGTAACTCTGTAAATTCCCCCGTGCCATGTTGTAGGAACTCTATCTCCGCCTCCGTCTCTGCAATATGTGTCGACAGGTGTAGTCGATTCAACCTTGCTATATCAGCACAATATTGATAGAGTTTTGCAGATGTCGAGTATGGGGCATGAGGTGTAACAGCTATGGTGAAAAGGTCATCATTTCGAAGAGATTTTAAGCGTTTATTAATACGCTCAGATTCATCGAAAAAAACATGAGGTGAAAGTCCAAGTGTTTCTAAAAAAACGATCTTTCGAATCTGAGAATATTTCAGCGTTTCTAGGCCCTTTTCAGAAGATTGGATGTTCCCAATTGTCGTTGCACCTCCTGCAAGACTCAATTGGATTCCGTCTGAGATTGCTTGATTCACCTGCCGATGATCATCACAATTCGATTTGGTTACAATCTGGAACAGCCAATCGGTAAAACGGGCATAATGATTAACAAGGTTCTTGTGGTGAGTTAGTTCAAGGTGGGTATGAGTATTGATTAATCCCGGCATGATTACAGCGGATCCTAGATCAATTACCTTGATGGAACAGGGATCTCGAATTTCAGTGTATCGACCAACCTCTTGGATTTTGGATCCACACAAAACAACCGCACCATCCTCAATAATGGTGCGGCTGTTTAATATGGCATACTTAGCACGAAGAATCAATTTTGTGTGTCTTCGTTTCCTTCACTTTTCTGTATCTGGTTTCCATCACCTTCCTCAATGTTCTCCTTGCTAGCCTCAACAACAGGTGGCTCCTCCTTCAAGTCTTCAGAAGACTTAAATAATTTGTCTCTATTGTATTTATATAAGGCGAATATTTGTTTTTCTCCATCCCGCTTCGCCGGATGTTTCCCACCATCTTCATCCGCCGTCATTAAGATCCTTTGAGATCCATCATTAAGAGTAGCTGTAATTGCCGACGTAGATTCAAAATCTTCACCATCAACGAAGTCATCCGTTTCAAGGGTACTGAGTGAATTGAGTATTTGGTCGATTTCCGACTTCTTAGCTAGCGAGGCAACAGGTTTTAGCATCTGCCATTTCCCCTCAGAGTCAAGTTGAAGTTCGATTTCTTCTACCTCAGATTTCATTGTCAAAGCAGTTACATCCCCCTTGTTGAACGCGAAAATCTTACGGGTCTTCCAAGTACGAGATCCTTTGTCAAAAGTAGATTTCAGGTATCCTTTAGCCTTGTAAACTTCATCCGAACCATCTTTTCGAATATAACTATCGAGGAAACTTGAGGTCGTTTTTCCAATGAAAACATGGGCCAAGACCTTGTTTCCAGAATCCAAAAATTTAGTTTCAACACCGGAACTATCCACTTCAAATTTGGCCTGTTTGTCCGGGTTCTTTGAGATGAGATCTAGCTTTTTGAATTCGCTAGCTTTCTCGAGTATATCTTTAACGCCTTGTTGATCTGCGGGATAGCTATCCATTGATTCCACTAACCATTGGCCGCCAGATTTAGTTAGGATCGTAGTTGTTGAATCAGCGGTGATTTCTATCTTGGTAACGACATCAATATCAAAACTAGGAAATAGTTTTCTTGCACTTTCGACCTTCTTGGTTCGCTCATCCTTACCCCATGGATTGTCAACAATAAGTATAGCGGTACCAAGGAAAATAAGTATACCTAGCAAAATCAGAATTTGTACGATCTTCATGATTTACACCCTTCCGAATGATTCTACCATTTGTCTTGCTCGTCGTTTTAACAAAAAACGCATAGCACCAATAATAGCAACTAAAATTGGTACCAGTCCAATACAGATTAATTTGATAAAGAACCTAGTTGTATTACCTGGTTCTGTTTGAAAAGATCTATCACTTAATTTTTGGGATCGAATACCTATCAGTTCTCCACCCAATGCGAGATAATCAAGCGTGTTCTGAAAAAAAGCCATCCCCGCAGGGCTTACCTGATTTAGAATTTGCGAGGTGCCAACTACCACAATTTTCGTTGGTTGCCCCTCAGATATGGTCTCAGGCCTAGAGTCATCAGTTTCTTCATCAGCTGTTGCATCATCTGCAACAGGAGGGATATTCTTACCGCTATAAAAGCTTTTGAATTCACCTGATAAGATGGCTGCTACTGTCAACGACTTTTGGCTAGAACTAGGTGGTCGGAACTGTTGTCCTCCAGGATTCAGATCATATGGGCTTTGAACGGTCGATGATCCTTTGCTAGTCTGAGCTAATATGTCAGCCTTAACTTGCTGATTATCAGCAGATAAAATCTCCAAACTGCTAGTCCATGGAAGGGTCAAACTATCCAATCTCCCTGTGATCATGTGATCAGCAGCCAAACCTTCCGAGGTTTCCCCAGTCAAGAATTTGAACTCTTTAAGTACTTTTGGGAAATATGGATATGGACGAGTAACTGTCATAAACCCACCTTGGGAATAGGTTAAATTGTCGTGAGAGGCATAATCGGCGACTAAATTGTTTCCTAGCTTTATACCATGATGGGAAAGTAAATCATTTAATCCAGTAGAAAGCGGATTCGCTTGAATTGTACCAGGTGGCATATTAATTGAATCTATCAGAAATATCGCCTTTCCACCCCGCATAATAAACTGGTCAATTTCATATTTTTCGCGTTCCCCAATTGTTGATTTTGGACCGGCAACTACCAAAGTCGAAATTTTCTCATCAATTGGTTCTCCATCCTTAATCTCAACTTTTTGAATCTCATATTGTTTAGCTAATTCTTGACGAAGTTGGGCGTTATTTTGAGCATTTATATCAAATTCGTCATGTCCAGCGAGAAAACCAATCGTTGATGTTTCTTTGTTAGTTAGCTTAATAATTGCAGAAGTCAAGTCATATTCCAAACTCGAGGTGCTTTGAATAACAGGAATAACCTCTTTCTTATCTTCATAGAGTATAGCTATTCCCATGTAAACATTTGCGACTTCGATTTTATCCTTTTCCCGAACATTCACTTGAACTTCGGGAATCCCCATAAAACGTAGGTTTTGTTTGAAGTCTTCATCGTCACCTATAGGAAGGAAATCAATCTTTAGGTTTCCACTTCCGAACGCATCATATTCGTCCAACATATCCTTGACTTCCCCACGAATTCTGCTCACCTGTACCGGCGATTTGGAAAAATAGGCCTCAATCCGTACAACATCATCTAATTCTTTAAGTTTTTTCTTGGTTGACTTAGATATGGTATACATCTTATTTTCTGTTAGATCGAGGCGATTAAAAAACCGTTTCGACAGAAAATTAATGGCTAACACAATACCGAGGATGACGAGTGCTAAAACAACCGTATTTGTTCCATATAGAAGTTTTTTAATGGCCATGAGCTATCTCCAACGTTTACTTTCGACTGATAAAATACTTAAGTATAAAAAGAACCCGATAACCGAGAAATAATAAATCAGGTCCCGCGTATCCACAACACCTCTTGTAATACTACCAAAATGCGATTCTAAACCGAAATCTCTGAAATATGGGACGAAACCAATTACTAGCATCCCAAAACACATCAGGATTCCAGAGATAAAGGCAATAATTTGATCACTTGTTATGGTAGAGGCACAAAAACCAATTGACAAATATGCTGCTCCCATTAGAAGTAACCCTAGATAGCTAGCAACAATTTGGCCTCCATCTGGATTGCCTAAAAAAGAAAGTGTGATTGGAATTGGAAATGATAAAATGATCATAATAGCTATTAGGAAGAAGCTAGAAAGAAACTTACCAATTACAACTTCGTGACTTTTAATCGGCAACGTCATCAGTATTTCAACCGTCCCCATTTTTTTCTCTTCTGCCCACAAACGCATTGTCATAGCGGGTACGAAGAAAAGGAAAATCCATGGCATCAGTCTAAAAAAGTAGGTCATCTGAACCTGTCGCCTTTCGAAAAAGAAACCAAACCAGAAAAAAAGTCCTGCTGAAACTGCAAGATAGGCGATGATATTAAAATAAGCAATGGGAGAGTTGAAATAACTGCTAGTTTCCTTTTTAAAGAGAGCTAATATATTATTCATTATCGTTCTCCTTGTGTTTGTGACTCGCTCCGAGTCAATTTTAAAAACACATCCTCTAAATCAATTGCTGTTTTGTATAATTCGGTTAGTTCCCAATTATTCTGACTGACAAACTTTGCTAATTCCGGAGCAGTCTGATGGTCTTTATGCGATGTTACGTGGTAACAAGTTGATTCTGACTCCAAATCAACTTGCTTAAAGCCTAGAACAAAATCGAGATCTTCCAATTTCGTCTGAATTTCTTCATGGGGACCGATAATGCCTACCTGCGTTATTTGTTGATCCATTGTACTGAGTGCCAGTTCTTGTGGTGAATCGTTAGCTACAATTTTTCCGTTGCTTATGATAAGCGTGCGATCGCACGTCGCTGCGACTTGCGAAAGAATATGCGTACTAAAAATAATGGTTTTCTGTTTGCCAATTTCTTTTATCAAATTCCGAATCTCGATAATCTGATAAGGATCAAGTCCAGCAGTTGGTTCATCAAGTATAAGAACTGGTGGATCATGAATCAGTGCTTGTGCCAAACCTACTCTTTGGCGATAACCTTTTGAAAGTTCACCAATATTTTTGTGCATCATCGGTTCCAAACTGCATATATCGATTACATCTTTGATCCTCTCGTTGCGTGTGTGTCCGGAAACTCCTCGAACCTGAGCAACGAACTTTAGGTAATCGACCACCCCCATGTCAGTATAAAGAGGGTTACTTTCAGGCAGGTAACCAATTCGTTTTCTTGCTTCTATTGATTCTTCAAAAACATCGTAGCCGTCAACTGTCACTGTCCCATCATCTGCTGGCAAATAACAGGTAATAACACGCATTGTCGTACTCTTTCCCGCACCATTTGGGCCAATAAATCCCACAATTTCTCCAGCTTGAGCAGAAAAGGAAACGTTATTTACTGCTATTGTCGCACCATAGCTTTTGGTAAGGTTTTTTACTTCGATCATGAGCTTGTCACCTTAATGTTGATTCTTTAGTTTTCCTTCTTGTTTTTTTATAAGTAAAGTCAATGTATTATCTAGTATCATGCCTGACGTAAAAGCAAAAAATGATAGCAAATTTCCAAAAAAAACGTCAAGGAAAAAAAGCGACTAACTACTTGGTAATTTAAAGGCACTTGAGCGGTCGTAGATTTTATGCTAGAATCTGCAGAGCGTTAAGATCATAGAATTTTGAGGAATCGGACTTATGAAATTATGTATTTGTAATGAGATGTTTGAGGACTGGGAAATTGAGGACGTATTCGAATGTGCAGCTAAGCTTGGTTATAAAGCGGTCGAAATTGCCCCGTTTACACTGGCAGACGATGTAAGGGATATTAGTACCACAGAGAGAGATAAAATCAAAAAAGCAGCTGAAGACTCGGACATCGAAATTGCTGGTTTGCACTGGCTTCTGGTATCGCCAAAAGGTTTGTACGTCAATCATCCCGACAGTAAAATTCGTCAACAGACACTAGAGTATTTTCATGCATTAATCGACCTTTGTGCTGATCTTGGTGGAAGAGTGATGGTGATTGGCTCACCTCAGCAACGTTCTGTACAAGAAGGTTGGGATCCTCATCAAACTTGGGAATACACGAGAGAAACATTTTATCAAAGTGCCATTTACGCTGAAAGCAAAGATGTAACTTTATGTATGGAACCCCTGTCTGATAATCAGACTAATTTTATTAATACTCCTACTGACGCTGTAAAACTAATTGAACAAATTGATAGACCTAACTTCAGATTGATTCTCGATGTTTGCAGCACATCAAATCAGGGACTTGATATGCCAACAGAGATTCGTCAGTTTTCTAGTTATTTAGCTCACTTCCATACTAACGATAACAACTTGTATCTTCCTGGATCTGGTGATGTTGATTACCCTCCAATCATTGAAGCTCTGAAAGAGATCGAGTTTGATGGTTACCTTTCAACTGAGGTCTTTAACTTCGAGCCTGATCCAGAAACGATTGCCCGTCAGAGCATCGAGTTCCTAAAACCATTAGTAGGATAACACTATTATTTACATTTCCACGTCTTCAGATGATCTTAGCATCTTGACCAATACCAAATTGGCTTTGTTGATGAAAAGCTTAAAGTAAGTATGCGTTCAACTAGGTGTTAAATAATAGCTTTAGCTATCATTTATGGAGACTTATAAACTAATGCTCAGCTGGTTTATAGAGGTTGATGTGCGCCAGATCAAGAAAACTAAAAAAAACAAGTCAATATAAGCCGAGGCTTCATATTTTCGAGATATCAAAACTTACAGTTGTAAACAGGAATAAAAAAAATGGAACTTTTTGAAGCGGTTAGTCCGCTTGATTTCAGGTACTACGGCGCAAATCCAGCATTTATGGAAAAACTTTTGCCGTATGTTTCAGAAGCTGCCTATGTCAAATACCAAGCGAAGGTTGAAGCAGCGCTTGTGCGTACATTGGCAAACAACGATATTTGCTCACACGAAATAGCTGACCAAGTTGAAAAAGCCATTGATCAAGTAACCGCAGAAGAGGTTTACGAAGAGCAATCGCGAATCCGCCACAATATTCGTTCACTCGTCAACGTTATACGACGAAAGATCTCACCTGAGGCTCGTCCATACGTCCATTTATTTGCTACGTCTGCTGATATTCTGGATACTGCCACAGCAATGCGTTTCAAAGATTTAACCAAAAAAGTCATTCTGCCTGACCTGATTAATTTAGAACAGCAGCTAATTGAACTTGCTTGTGAACATGCCGAAACAGTGCAGATTGGCCGAACTCATGGACAACATGCTGAGCCTATCACCTTTGGATACGCTATAGCCCTCTACGTTAGCCGGATTGGAAACCGGATAGAGCTAATTGATCAAATGAACCAGAATTTACGCGGACAATTCTCGGGGGCGGTTGGTGCTTTTAACGGATTATCTATGATTAGCGAGAGTCCAGAACAAATTGAATCAGATTTGCTGAATCAACTCGGATTAAAGCCCTCTGACACCCATACATCAACACAATGTGTGGAGCCTGAGTATATCAGTGATTTAGCTTATGCAATCACCTCCGCTTACACTGTTTTGGCTAACTTTTCTGATGATATGCGGCACCTGTTCCGGACAGAGATTGCTGAAGTTAGCAAGAAATATGACCCGAAATTAGTCGGATCCTCGACCATGCCACATAAAATTAATCCCGAAGCTTTCGAGAACATCAAGAGTTTATGGAAAGCCTTCGTTCCTCGTATGCAAACAGTATTTATGGACAGTATTCTTGAACATCAACGGGATCTAACAAACTCGGCATCAAGCCGTTTCCTAACTGAATTGTTTGTTGCCTTTGATTATTCAATCTACCGTTTAAGCCGTGTGTTGAAAGAGATAGATGTAAAGGCCGATCAGATGCGGAAAAATCTCGAATTGAGCGCCGGCAATACAGTAGCAGAACCAATCTATCTCCTTTTGGCCTATTACGGTTTCCCTGAAGCCTACGATCACACCAGAAAATTAGTAGCTCAAGTCCATGAAACAGGACAAACTTTAACCGAATTGCTGTGGAAAGATCCAGATCTGCGCCCATTTCTCGAAAACTTGACTGACAAACAACGTAATGTGTTGCATGACCCATCAGCATATATAGGAACATCAGTTAGCCGAACACATGCCACATGTACTGAGTGGGGTTTAAGAATAGAAGAAACTTTGGCAAATCAAGCTTGATCAACGGATGAGGGAGGAAGGAAGTTTGATCCGCTATTCATATATAAATCATCTATCAAAAGTTCTTCATAGTCTAGCTTGAGTTCTAAATTCTCATCCGTAACTGATAGTCGAGTTGCTAGATTTGTGTTTCTTTGCACAACTTTATTGTTGCGGATGGCTAATGTCATGGCTTGTTTTGTGCCAACAATCACCACCAGTTTTTTAGCTCGGGTAATGCCAGTGTAAACTAAATTGCGTTGCAACATTATATAATGTTGTGTCATCAAAGGGATTACTACGGCAGTATATTCACTACCTTGTGATTTATGAATAGTCGTGGCATAAGATAAAACAAGTTCACTTAGATCCAGCATATCGTAGTTAACAGTTTTTTCGGGAAAAGTAACCTCCACAATTTTGTCTATTCGGCTAAAATTAGTGATTCGGCCTATATCACCGTTAAAGACGTCAAGATCATAATTATTCCGAATCTGCATCACCTTATCATTGATTCGAAATCCACTCCGGGTGCCAATTTGATTGGAATCATCTCCATTTAGAGCATTCTGTAAAAGTATATTCAGGTTTTCAGAGCCGACAGATGATCTGCGCATTGGACAAAGAACCTGAATATCATCCATCGGATGGTAATTGTAGTGTGTAGGTAACCGGTCTTTTACCAACTCACATATTTTTTCGGCCGCTAAATCTGGATCCTCTTCCTCAATGAAAAAGAAATTTCGATCATCCAAACCACTGAACTGAGGGAATTTACCCGAATTAATTCGATGAGCGTTAGTAATGATCATACTTTCCTGCGCTTGACGAAATATCTCAGTCAGTTCGACAACTTCGATCCTACCACAGCTGATCAGATCCTTCAGCACGTTACCAGCACCAACGGATGGCAATTGATCTACATCCCCAATCAGTATTATGACTGCAGCCAGTGGGATAGCTTTAATCAAATTGTTCATCAAAACCAAATCAACCATTGACATTTCGTCGATAATTACCACATCTGCTTCAAGAGGGTTTTCACGATTTCGCTTGAATCCCATCTCCTGTGGAGAAAATTCCAGCAACCGATGAATTGTCTTGGCTTCACGTTGCGTCATTTCACTTAGCCGCTTAGCAGCGCGACCAGTTGGAGCGGCAAGGATAATTTTTTGACCCAACATCTCAAAAAGACAAATCATCCCAATAGTTGTCGTCGTTTTACCCGTCCCTGGCCCACCGGTAAGTATCATCGCTTTTGCATTTGCTGCGGTGCTGATAGCTTTCTGTTGCCCCACAGCAAGATGGATAGACAATTTTGATTCGATTTGGTTGATAGCTTGACTAATGAATTGATCTGTTAATAGTGATCGATTCGTGGAAAGAGCCTCATTGAGTGTGTTGTTGATTCCAACTTCGCAATAGTAAAACGGAGCTAAATAAATTGCCTCATCATCACCGATACTTTCAATGATTATCGCTTCCTCAGCAATTAAACTGGCAATGCCAAGATCAATATCATCTGGTGAAAGTTCCAATATTTCTTGACAAACTTCGATTAGCTCTTGGCGATAAAGGAAAACATGTCCAGAATTGTCCGCTTCTTGGCTCAAAACATATTTGAGCCCCGCCTTGACACGATTGGGCGCATTTTTTTCAACACCCAACTTTTGGGCAATTGTGTCTGCAGTTTTGAATCCTATACCATAAATTTCGTTAGCCAATCGATATGGATTCTCCTGAACAAGCTCAATCGAGTCATTTCGGTAAGTTTTGTAGATTTTAGTAGCATGAGAGGTACTGACATTGTGGGCTTGGAGGAAAATCATCACATTTTTGATTTCACGCTGCGCTTCCCAAGCTTCTTTTACCATGGAAACACGTGCAGATCCAATCCCTTGAACTTTATTCAGCTGATCTGGGCTCTTTTCAATAACATCCAGCGTCTCCAATCCAAACTTATCGACAATTCGGTTGGCCATAACTGGACCAATACCTCTAATCATTCCGGAACCGAGGTATTTTCGTAATCCTACAATCGTTGCTGGCAATACAGTTTCATATTTCTCAATCTTAAACTGCTGTCCATAGGTGGGATTATTTATCCAAAAGCCTTGAAGAAGAACACTTTCACCCGCGTTTACGGAAGCGATATTACCAACAATTGTAACAAGTTCATCGTAAGTGGGGGAGTTAAGTCGGGCAATAGTAAAACCATTTTCCTCATTTTCGAAAACTATTCGTTCAATTATGCCCTTGAGTATATCCATACTTAATCATTATCATTCTGGGTTTTAAATTGTCTCCATTAACTGAGTAAAAGACTTAAGTCGTGGGTCAATAATGTGAGGCGCACTGAGATGGCCATTGAACGCTTCAATAGTTTTCATACCGTTACCAGTAATCAGGACAACAATACTTTCATCACGACTAATTCTCCCTGATTCAATTAGCTTCTTGGTTGCTGCAAGTGTTACTCCACCAGCAGTCTCAGTAAAAATCCCTTCTGTACTAGCGAGCAGTTTCATCGCCTTAATAATTTCGTCATCGCTAGCGGATTCACCGTAACCACCTGATTCTTTGACGGTTTCAATTGCGTATATACCATCAGCCGGATTTCCAATAGCGAGTGATTTAGCGATAGTGTCTGGTTTCACTGGCTGAAAGAACGCGCTTCCTTCTTTCAGAGCATTTACAATTGGTGCGCATCCATCAGCTTGAGCAACATGAATTCTGGTGCGGCTCCCATCTTCAATTAAGTCCATCATTTCGAATTCACGGCGCGCTTTAGCCATTTTAGTAACCAATGACCCTCCTGCAGCAGGAGCGATAATGTGATCTGGTGGTTTCCAACCAAGTTGCTCGATCACCTCGAAGTAAAGTGTCTTAGAACCTTCAGCATAAAACGGTCTTATATTTATATTTGCAAATGCCCAATTATAAACATCACCAACTTCACTACACAATCGATTTACCTGATCGTAGTTACCATTAATCCCAACAACAACCGGGTTATATACACTTGTACCAACAACTTTGCCAGTTTCAAGATCAGCAGGTATAAAAATGAAACAATCTAACTTAGCAATTGCAGCATGAGCTGAAACTGAATTAGCTAAGTTTCCAGTTGATGCACATGACACGGTGTCAAACCCAAATTCAACTGCTTTACTTGTGGCAATAGAAACGACACGATCTTTAAATGATAATGTTGGTCGACACACCGTATCATCTTTGATATAAATTTCTTTCGCGCCGAGCGCTTCTTCCAAATTCTTGGCCCGAATAAGCGGTGTGAAACCGGTATTGAGGCCAGTCACTGGTTCGCCATCAAGTGGTAGTAGATCCGCATACCGCCACATACTGAGCGGACCATTCTCGATAGATTTCCGAGATATCGTTTTTTTTATTTCCTCGTAGTTATAATCGACCTCAAGTGGAGCGAAAGACATCTCACAAACGTGGATCGGTTTTTTTTCATACTTTCTGCCGGTTTCCCTACACTTGAGACCTAGAATTTTTTCCATACCCTTCTCCGCAATCTCAAATCAAATTAGCTTAACGATAACATATAAAATATACTCGATTTTTGGCACGTTGTCATCTAGAAATGTCTGTGCATTATTTCTAAATCTCAATTACCTTTTGGCAGCGTCGAAAAAAACAGCAATCAGGTCCAGTATAAAGACGATTTGACATTAAACACCAAAGAAGTAATTTTTTGCAAAATATTGTCTGCAAAAAGAGCTTTGTCCTTCTAATGATAAGCAACTAGACCACTTTGTTCGGGGAATTAAGTAAGGGATTATATCTATGCCAATCTGAGATTACTCTGATAAAGCAATTTTCTAGAATAGATTCGAGGCCTGACAACCCATTTTTGCTTCTTTAATCTCGGCTTCAGTTCTGGACGATACTTGAAAATCGCCTGTTTGACATCAGTCAATAGCTATTGTATTCTATAGCAATTAATAGTTCCATTTTGAATTCTGTCATTATTCAAAACACTCGAAATTAGTTGGAGGTAACAGTGCTTCCCATTATTTGGTCAGTGCTAGTATATTGTCAAGATGCAAAAGACATGTAAACGTGAGGCGACTGTAGATGAACTTAAAGAGATCATTTGGAGCCTTTGGAATCTCTTCCTTGCTACACATGGTATTAATTGTTATTTTAGCACTCTACATTTTGCAACAGACAATTAGTAATCAGCAAGACACAATCTATTCTGAAATTTTGGTGGCTGAACCGAAAAAAAACAAGCGGGTGATACCACGAAAGCGAATAGAATTGCAGAAACGAAATATTTCCAAAGTGAATACGAATCAGCCCAAGTTAAAAATTCTGACCAGTAATGCTCCGCCTACTAGTCGTGGTGTTATCTCTGCTTCAAAACCAACTGAATTCAGTCTTGATGGATCTATTAACTTGAACACAGAAACTGAAAATTTGGGTGCAGGAATTTCAATCCCGAAAAAAACTGCGCATTTAGGGAAGATGATAGGAAGATCAACAGGAGCACAAAAGGAGAGAGAACGTGAGAAGAGCAAATTAGTGAAATTCATCGAGCGCCAACCGGGCACACAACAGATCTTCTATTCCTTTGATCTTTCATCAAGCATGCGAAATCTCAGTCCATTAAAACTCAGGAAAATCATTGCAATAATCCAAGATTCTCTCGATTTCCTTGAGAATCATGACAAATTTAATCTTGTAACTTTTAGTGGTGACATCAACTTCTATCATCCTGATATGATCACCCCAACTATTGATCATATCAAACGAGTAAAAGAGTATTTAGACGGTGTTAAACCAGAACAAAGCTCCCGGGCTTCTGACCAGGATATGCTATCTGCGCTCAATTTCATAAAACCAAACAACCCAACAATTGTGGTACTCTTCAGTGATGGTATCCTCACCTCCGCCGGAATCCCACAACCCGAGGAAATGCAGAAATACGTCCCCCCTAGGACAAAGATATTTACAATTGCAACTGGTATGTCACCGGATTTTCCGGGAGCTATCTTACTTAAAATGCTCTCGAATCAAAGCAATGGGGAATTTTGGCTCGTTGACAATTGAAGAGTACAGATTTAAGATGCATCCAGATCATTTAAAAGTTTACTTAGCTGATCCTTCACCATGTCGTTATCTTCTTTCTCCTGAAAAAATTCGGATAGCTGAAACTCAAGATTGTCATAAGGATTTGCTTTAATCTGCCGCCTCAGTCGTTCCGCTCTAAGAATAGCTATAATCCGTAGTCTGTCTTTTGGAACTTCAGTTTTATACAATTGATTAACCAAAATTTTGGCTAACCCTTTGGCTAAACCATTTTCTGCATGTGTCACTAGCGCATTTATTGTTGACTGTTTTGCGCTGTCATCCACATCGTTGTATAAGATGTCGAGGAGCATACCAACAGCATCTTTAGTCGGAAATTTGGTCAGAGCTTCAACAGCGTGTATTCGAACCTGTCCAGTTGGATCCTTCAAAGATGCCAGCATTTCTTTGGTAGCAGGTTCTTCAAACATGGAGAAGGTGCTCGCAGCAGAGATACGAATAGTTGGATCACTACTGGTTAGATTAACCAAAATGTCGGATTTATACCCTTTTTTCCCTAGTTGATAAAGCACTGATACGATCGATGCTGCAACAGTTTCGCTACTTTTTTGTTTTTGCATTTCAAGCTTTGGAATTATGTTAGGATCATTGATCTCTCCAACAATCCTCACAAAGTTCAACTTAATAGCTTCACTAAACTCAGGATTCTCAAGTGCCTCGACGATTGGTTGTGATAAACCAATTTCTTTTAGTATATAATTCAACTCAGGATGAGCTTTATCATAACGCTCATTACCATACGCACCGATCAGGATCTCAATTTTCTCGGGACTTTGTGCCACTTTGTCAATGAATATTTGGAACAGATCTTTCTGTAAAACTCCGTGTCGCTGGCCAAGAATATCGATAAGAAAGGCTATTTCTTCGTTATTAAGCTCATTTAAGCGTCTTTCCTTCTCTCTTCTAAATTCTGCAGATTGCCCTTTAACTGTACCGGCATCGCCGGTCGTAAGTGCATTATAGTAGGCAATAAGAAGGAGCCCCCTCGGTTCGATTTTGCGCTCCCGTTTTTCCTCAGATTGCCTCAGATGTTCGATCGCCTGAATTGTTAAGGCCGAACCAAGTAACTTGTCGCGGCCAAGTTCATATGGGGTTGGCCCCAGTTGATCCGTACAGCCAGCATTTAATACCAGCAGTATTAACGCACACGCGGCCAAAAGGTACTTTGTCATAAAAAGTTCTATTCTCCTCTAATTTTGTATCGGTGTCAGGGGTACTTGCTACGCAAATTCCCTAGTGTACAGAAAATCATCATTCCTGTCAAGATATTTTCTGAATTAAAATTGAAGGTTAATTATCTGTTGAATGCTGCGATTTATCCGTTTGTTTTGCTATTCTAGGGTCGATATGCTAGAATAAAATCCCCTCGTAAATTTAGTGACAACATCCATTACATTTTTCAAGTAAAAATCTAATAATTATGAGTCGCAGATACATTGTTGAATTCAATCTAAAAAACCTCCCCATACTTCAAACCGAATTCCTGATAATTGGTAGTGGGAGTGCTGGCATGCGTGCTGCTATTGAGGCTTCTCAGCATGGTGATGTGCTCTTAGTTACTAAAGGACAACTAAAAGAAAGCAATTCACGCTATGCACAGGGCGGTATTGCTGTTGCTATGAGCCAAAATGACACAGTCGATTGCCATGTTGAGGATACTCTAAAAGCTGGTAATGGTCTTTGCAATGAAAAAGCTGTCAAAATTATGGTAAAAGAGGGAATCGACCGTGTTTCTGAACTAATTAAATGGGGAGCAGAATTTGATGGGGATGAGAATAACAACCTTGGTTTCACAATTGAAGCAGCTCATCAGCGTCATCGAGTTGTTCATCGTGGTGATGCGACAGGTAAGGAAACTACAAAGGTTTTAACTAATCATTTACAGAAACAAAAGTGTATCCAGTGCATTGAGTACTGTTTTGTCATTGACCTCGTGGTAGAGGATGGAGTTTGTTTGGGTGTACTTGCAATAGTTAATAACAAATTGCACTGGATTTATGCTGGAGCGACGGTGATTGCCTCAGGAGGACTAGGCCAGGTTTTTGAATGTACTTCGAATCCTCCGATTGCTACTGGGGATGGATTTGCAATTGCGTGGCGTGCTGGATGTAAAATGATGGATATGGAGTTTGTACAGTTCCATCCAACGACCCTATTCATAGAAGACGCTCCTCATTTTTTGATTTCTGAAGCAGTTCGAGGAGAAGGTGGAATCCTTTTAAATTCATGTGGGGATATGTTCATGGGGAAATACCACGATATGAAAGAATTAGCGCCACGTGATATCGTCAGTCGAGCAATTTTAAATGAAATGCAACTCACAGACTCACCCTGTGTTTATTTAGACGCTACACATCTTACAACAGAATACATTCAAAAACGTTTCCCGACAATCTACCAAACATGCATACACTATGGGGTAGACATCTCATCGACCCCTATTCCCGTACGTTCGGCTGCTCACTTTATGATGGGTGGGATACAGACAAATACGGAGGCTGAAACAAATATCAAAGGACTATTTGCTTGCGGTGAGGCGGCATGTACGGGAGTTCATGGGGCTAACCGCTTGGCGAGTAATTCATTGCTTGAATGCTTGGTTTTCGGTACACGGGCTGGGAACTCAGCAGCCTTGTATCTTAACCAAGTTGGTAATTGCCGAATGCCAAAAAAACCTATCAAAAACAAAAAAAAATCTGGGTTCAACGTCGATTTCGATGTTAAATCTGCCCAGCAATTAGTTCGCAAATCAATGTGGGAATTTGCTGGAATCACACGTCATGCGAACAACCTAAAACATGTCATGAAAATGCTTGATAAAATGGATGCCACTGCTTTATCAGATGACATTGAAGCCTTTGAGCTTCAAAACATGATTGATGTAGCGAGGCTAATTATCCAGGCCGCACTTCAACGCACTGAAAGTCGTGGGGCACACTATCGGCACGATTTCCCGAAGGAAGATGATGTAACATGGAAAAGACATATCGATCTACAATACAAAGATAACTAAATCACTGGAATTCGAACTATGAAAACATATTAGGAAATCAGATTGAGATCAATTATTCTTCTCACAATTTTAGCAGCTGTTTTCGTGGTAGTCAGCCAAAACATGAAATTCGTGCTTGGTGTTACGGTAGCTGGAGTCTTAACCATTGTTCTTCTCATCTCAGTGGTTCTTGAAATTGAACCTACAGAAAAAAACAACAAACAAGAAATCGGAAGTGAAACTGAAGATGACGAGCTGCCGGATCGAATCGAAATTCCAGAAGAAGCAGAACCGATCATTGTCGACGCTGAATCGTCAAGTGGGCGCAACAGATGAATCTACTTTGATATTCTATGCTTAGCTTGGCAGCACCGATTTTCCTTACACTTCTCCTCCTTTCTATCCTTGCTTTTCTGTTTACTCAATGGTGGGGGAAAAATCAATCTCAATTAAAGAACAGAAATTTTCTTCTACTCCTCCGTCTTGCTAGCTTAGTTTGTCTATCACTTGCCCTTGCTGGAGTTCACCGGAAAGCTCAATCTAATCAGCTAACATTTGCGTTTTTGATTGACATCTCGAAAAGTATACCAAAAACTCAACAACGCTTTGCAATCGATCAAGTCAACACTATTATTAAATCACTGGAACCAAAGGATCAGTACTGTGTGATTTCATTCGCAAAGCAGCCATCAGTTTCAGTACCTTTAGTTACTGTTCAAAACAACCCATATGTATCACCAAAATCCATTTGGGAAAATGCAATCGTTCAAAATGGCACTGATCTAGCTAGTGCAGTCCAGTTGGCAATTTCTGTATTGCCGGAAGCCACCCAGAAGAGAGTTGTTCTATTCAGTGATGGTCTCCAAAATACCGGTCGAATTGACAATATGCTGGAATTAGCCCAAGCTAGCGAAATCATGGTGCTTACCATACCAATATTAGCCAAGAGGAAAAATGAAATTATCGTACAGGAACTTCAAATTCCACCTAAAATACGAAAAGGGAGAATTTTCAAGGTTCGGGCCATGATAGAAAATACTATGGATCAAATGGTAAGTATCAATCTTTATCGAAATGGATTTCCTGTCATTACCCACAAAGAAATGTTTTTAAAATCAGGACAACAGACCATTGTGTTTGACCAACAAGTCTTTGATACAGGCAATTACGAATTTCAGATAGAGGTGATTGCAGACGACGAAGTGAGTGAAAATAATACTGGCTATGCTTTAACACAGATTTCGGATAGGTCTAGATTGCTTTGTGTTACCTCTGATCCATTTGTTTCAGAAACAATAACAACCATTCTTGGAGGCGGGAATTTTGTAGTTGACGTGGTTAAACCATCTAGCTTTCCAATCGATTTCACTCAGTTACAGAAGAACCAAGGAATCATTCTGGTAGATGTATCAGCAGAGGAATTGTCCCTATTACAAATGAATCAGATCGAAACTTATGTTCGGGACTTTGGTCACGGGCTGGTTGTGATTGGAGGCAATCAATCATTCGGTAGAGGCGCATATCAAGATACCCCGCTTGAGCGTATGTTACCACTTAAAATGACACCCAAAAAGCAAAAAGATCCACTCTCAATCCTTATGGTGATTGACACCTCTGGGAGCATGGCAAATTATGTGGAAGGTGACCAGAAAATTGGATTGGCTATCGAAGGCATTCGATTAGCTATTAACGCGCTAGACGAATCGGACTTAGTTGGTGCGGTTAGTTTCTCCACTTCTATCGGCCTTGAAATATCACCAACAACTGATCATAAACAGGTTTTACAGGCGGTAGAAACACTACGCCCTAGAAATGGGACACAGCTGTTTCCCGCACTTCAGAAAGCATACGAATTGGTTAAAAAAACTGAAACTAAACAAAAACACATTGTCATTCTTTCAGATGGGAAATCAGACGGTGATTTTGAATTATTGTCAAACCAGATTGCAAAAAACGATATTACTATTACTACGCTCGCTATAGGTGATGCTGCACAGGACCTACTACAAACGATTGCGCGTAACGGAAAAGGACGCTATGTGCACGTTGCAGATATGACTCAACTCCCTCGAATACTGGCCGAGGAGGTGCATCAAACCCAGAAGTATACCGTTCAAGAAATGTTTGTGCCACGTTTCAATCAGACAACTCAGATTTTAGAAGGTATCAGGCAATTACCTAATCTTTATGGTTATATAGCTACATCAGAAAGGGAAACCGGGCAAATTTTAATTAAATCCCACAAAGATCATCCAATTTTGGCAGTATGGAACTACGGCTTAGGCCGATCAATTGCTTTTACTTCTGATTTAAAAAGCTGGGGACGAGATTGGGTTTTGTGGGAAAATTTCGGTAAGTTCTGGATCCAAGTTGTTAGTTCAGTCCTACCACAATCTAGCACAAACAAAGATTTTGACATACAGACATCCATTAATGGTGAATATATAAAAATTGTTGTTGAAGCAAAAAGTCTTCTGGCAGTCGGTGATAGTTCTGAACTTTTTGTCCGCGTATCATCCCCTAGCTATAATGGACAGTCAGTTGAGATGATACGTACAACACCAACCCACTATGAAGGTCGAATTAGGATTGATGATCTTGGGACTTATTTGGTTACTGCCAAGACATCTGAGGATCAGCAAACAACTCGCCTCGTTGTGCCATATCCATCGGAACTAGCAAATTTTGCAACAAATCAGCAGCTACTACAAAAAATTGCTTATCAAACGAATGGAGTTTTTAAACCGTCGATGGAAGAAATCGCTGTTCGTCTTGGTAAATCAACCAAAAAATCTGAAGACCTTGCTCCGATGTTCTTGATAATCTGCATCATTGTTTTTGTCTCAGAGATGGTTATACGGCAGTTCCGTTTCAAAAATTATTGGTCAACCTTGACGAGAGAACCTCCAATAGATCAACAGTTAATGCGTACTTCCATACTAAGAAGCCAAGAGTTGGAAACAAATTCTAGCATACAGAAATTGCTACACGTCAAACGCCAATCTACTACCAGTTCTCAAATGACATCATAGCTTTAATTGTCCTAGAATCTGGGCTAAGCCATGTTGGGAAAGCCTCAATTAATTCATCGGAGGTTGCGCGGTGTGTGATCCATGGATTAGTGTCAATTTTGTTCTGTTCCGCCAGCGTTATAATTCGTTTGAAGTCACTTCCTGTTGAATTACGTGTGCTAAAAAGAGAAATCTCTTTTCGGTGAAATTCTGGATCATTCAAAGTGATATTATCCTGTACTAATCCAACAAATACAAGCTTTCCTCCTGATGCCACATAATTAAATGCGTTCTCCATCGACTTCACGCTGCCAGTTGCATCAAAGACGACAGTCGGCATATCATTTGAAGTGATTGCCTTGAGTTGTTCAACTGGATCCTCCTGTGGGTTGACAGTGAATTCAACGCCAAAAACCCGTCGACAGAAATCAAGACGATTCTCGTCAATGTCCATTACAATGATACGACCACCTGCAATCTTAGAAAATTGAGTAACGGTCAGTCCTATGGGGCCAGCACCAATGACCAGAACAAATTCTCCTTGATCGAAATTGGCCCGATCCACAGCGTGAGCACCAATACCAAGCGTCTCAACCAGCGCAAGCTGATCTAGACTCAACAAATCCGATTTATGCAGTTTATTAATTGGTATCGTAATAAACTCTCGCATCCCACCATCAATGTGCACACCCAATGTTTGTAATGTTGTACAACAATTGGTTTTTCCCCGTCGGCAAGAAATACATTTACCACAATTTAAATATGGCTCAATTGCACATATATCGCCGACGTGAAGATCATGATCATTCTCATCAATTTCCATGATTTGAACACCAAGTTCGTGCCCCAAAATCCTTGGATAGCTCAGGAAAGGCTGCCGGCCACGAAATGCATGGAGATCAGTTCCGCAAATTCCAACCCGATAGATTCTTACCAGTGCCGAGCCAGAAGATCGAATCGGAATTTCGGTTTGCGATATTGAAAAACTCCCGGGACTATCAAGTGTGATTGTTTGCATGATTTAGTTGTTTTCAAGTCTGCCACTAGTCCAGGTTTTGTTACGAACTGGGTCTAGAATTTCCAGAATTTCTGCTAATAATTGTGTGTTTGGCCTCTGATTGACGCAAGCGATATTTTTCTTGACATTTCTAGGATTCGCTGTTCCCATTAAGGTTGTATGAATTCTCGGATTAGCCAAGGCAAACTGCAATCCAAGTTCTGCAATATCAGCACCTTTATTACGACAATGTTCTGCCGCCTTTACACAGGCGGCTTTAATTTCGTTGTCAGCTGGGTGCCAATCTGGAGCCCCTTTATTGGTAAGGAGTTGCATTGATAGCGGTGAAGCGCTAATGATACCTACATTTTTATCCTCAAGTGCTGGAATCAAACCTCCTAAAGAAATATCATTTAGCGAATAACGACAGTAGGATAAAATAGTATCAACGTTGGTTCTCTCTAACACATAGCGGAACATTTTCAATGGTAATCCAGTGATACCAATAAATCTAACTTTCCCTTGCTTTTGGATTTTTCGTAACGCAGGGAGAGTTTCATCAACAACCACATCAAGATCAACAAATTCGATATCATGACATTGAATGAGATCAATGTAGTCAATCCTAAGCCGAGCGAGACTTTTATCTACACTTTCGATGACGCGATTGGATGTGAAGTCAAAATCTTGGAGGCCATAGCGTCCAACTTTAGTGGCAAGATAGTATTGATCCCGGTTAACGGTTCCAAGTGCTTTACCCAAGACTATTTCAGATTCGGTACGCCCATAATAAGGAGACGTATCAATAAAATTAACCCCTAAATCAAGGGCAGTATGAACGGCAGAAATCCCCTCTGACTCATCTATATTCCGATATTCGCTGCCAAGTGGTGCTGCCCCAAAACTGATTATTGAGACCTCTAAACCCGTTTTTCCAAGTGTTCTATATTCCATACCTGAATTTCTTTCATTCAACCATAACTCAATAGCCGAATGTGATGTCCCAAATGTTCGTTCAAAAGCTGGTTGTGCAAATCTGCATTAGTGCTCAGCGTTTCCAGAATTATTTCTTTGAAAGGCTGGCTATCCGACATTTTGCCGATTGCTAACACAGAACCAAATGTAACGTGCATGATTTGGCGACCGTCATCTTGATCAAGAAATTCTGCCTCTCTTTCCTTATGATTTAGGTTTTCTGGATTATCAACTCGATTGGGATCTGCTGATATATGGTACGTTGCTCGATCTGTATCAAATCTTTCAAGAGAAAATTTAATAATTTCCAAAAACGCTTCAGGATTCCTTCTTGCCATAACTCTTAGTGCCTCAAGATAACTGGTACCAGCAGTTTTGACATGTAACAGATTACCACAAACACGACCAATGATTGGGTATATACTAAATTTATCTGATCCACTATGGACACTAATTTTATATGGTCCGCACCAGCGAGCAATGGCAACATGTTGAACCAACGTCGATTCAAATAAGCCGAGGTCACCTTTATAATCAATTGCTTTTTCAAATTGACCTACAAATCTTGGTGCGAGGCTAACACATTGAACTTCTCGACGTTTTAGTTCCATACCGATGAAGAGATGCTCAATTGGTGTTGTTGGTGTATCCGTTTCATCAACTGAGATTTCGATTTCAAAGTCAGCACCTGATGTTGCTTCAGTAATCCATCCTGACATTTTTTCGGCATATGCAATTGCCCGACCATATTTCACAACTGCCCGATACAGTTTCTCCCTATTCTTGAAGTCAAGGGTGAGATCATTACTGACTTCAACACTTTTATCCAAATAGAGATCCTCGATTTGTCCAATTGATTCGAATGCTTGCGATTTAACTACTCCATCTAAAGCTTCTTTTAATTGATTTTGGACCAAATTGTCTGCTGCGTTATTCACAAACTCTGAGGGGTCAATGGTAAAAAAAGTGAAACCCGCATTGGCCAGATTAATTACGTCTGTCTCTGTTTTTAAGTGATCGGCATCGGCCCCCCAAATCCCTTGCCAACCAGAAGTTCGGATTGCTTCTTGCGCGGTAGACATAACTTCTAGCGGTGTGCGATTCGTTCGATCCATCTCGCGGACTGATTGTTGAGCAAAAATCGGAAGGAGTTGTCCAGATTCCGTAGCTAAGATGTGACCTGGAGTTGCTAGCCCAAGTCGATCACCGAAACCAAACGAGGGGTGAAGACCTAAAAGCGAGGGAGCTAGTGAATTTCTTGTTTGAGGTTCCACAGTTGCGATTCTATCACGTACCAACAACAAGGACAATAAAAAAACTTTCTCTAAATCTTCTCACAATTCCTAAATCTATCAAGATTGATGAAAATGAAACTGATCATCCTCAAAGTCAACGAGAAGGTTGGTTTTGTCATTGAACCTCTCCTCAAGAAGCTGGATAGCTAAAGGGTCGAGAATCCTACGTTGAATAGTCCGCCGAAGCGGTCTAGCACCATAAACTTCGTCATAGCTTTGTTTCGCTAGTTCGTCTGTTGCCAATTCTGAAATCTGTAGGTTGATATTTTTATCCGAAAGTTTTAGGGAAACTTGATCTAGTTCCAGTTGGACAATCCGTTTGATAGATTTTAGGTCGAGTCGATTGAAGACAATCTGCTCATCAATTCGATTAAGGAATTCAGGACGAAAATACTGGTGCAAAGATTCCATAATTCGCTGATGGACCCCATCCGGGTCTAAACTCTCATCATTGAACCATTGACTGCCAATATTTGAGGTCATGATAATAACAGTATTCTTGAAATCAACAACTCTCCCTTGGCCATCTGTCAAACGACCATCATCGAAAAGTTGTAATAATATATTGAAAACTTCAGGATGTGCTTTTTCAATCTCATCTAAAAGTACAATAGCATATGGTTTTCGTCGGACCGCTTCGGTCAACTGCCCACCTTCGTCGTAACCTACGTATCCAGGCGGAGCACCGATTAACTTTGAAACACAGTGTTTCTCCATATATTCACTCATATCAATTCTAATCATGGCGTTTTCATCATCAAATAGAAAAGCTGCTAAAGTCTTGGCAAGGTGTGTTTTCCCAACACCAGTCGGTCCCATAAAGATGAGTGAGCTGATTGGCCTGTTCTGATCCTGTAAACCAACACGGGATCTCCGTATTGCATTAGAGACAATAGCAATTGCTTCGTCTTGACCGATGACGTCTGCCTGAAGCCGGATTTCCATCTGGATCAACTTTTGGATTTCCCCTTCTAACATTCTTGCAACAGGAACACCTGTCCATTTTGACACAACTTCAGCCACGTCATCTTGATCAACCGTCTCCTTCAGAAGTTGTCCCAATCCTTGCATCTCCTCCAAGCTTGACTTAGCACTTTCAAGTCGTAATTCTAAACTTGGTAGATCTCCATATAGTATTCGTGATGCCGAGGTCAGATCACCAGTTCGTCTAGCTTGTTCTTCCCGGATTTTCAGTATTTCGATCTGCTCCATGATCTCACGTATGCCTTGAAGCGTCTCTTTTTCGTTGTGCCATTTAGCTTTCAACTGGTTTCGCTTTTCCTCAAGATCGGATTGTTCCGAAGTGAGTTGAATTAATCGATCCCTTGAAATTTCATCCTCCTCTTTATCAAGTGCTTGTCGCTCAATCTCAAGTTGAATGATCTTACGATCAACTTCATCAATCTCCTGAGGCACACTATCAATCTCGATTCTTAAACGAGATGCCGCTTCATCGATTAGGTCTACTGCTTTATCTGGCAGGAAACGATCCGAGATATAGCGGTTTGACAACGTAGCGGCTGAAACAATAGCATTGTCCTGAATTTGAACACCGTGATGTGTTTCATAACGCTTCTTTAAACCACGTAAGATCGTAATTGTCTCTTCAACTGACGGTTCGCCAACCATCACTGGCTGGAAACGCCTCTCTAGAGCTGCGTCTTTCTCAACATGCTTTCGGTACTCATCAAGCGTGGAAGCACCAATACATCGCAACTCACCGCGTGCGAGAGCAGGCTTAAGCATATTCGATGCATCAATTGCTCCTTCTGCTGCCCCTGCACCAACAATAGTATGTAATTCATCAATGAATAGAATGACTCTGCCATCAGCTTGCTCTATTTCTTTCAAGACAGCTTTTAACCGATCTTCAAACTCTCCACGGTACTTCGCGCCCGCAAGCATCGCACCAAGATCAAGAGCGATTAACTTTTTGTCTTTCAAGGTCTCTGGAACGTCACCATTGACAATTCTCTGAGCTAGTCCTTCGACAATAGCTGTTTTACCAACGCCCGGTTTTCCTATTAATACAGGATTATTTTTACGTCGACGTGACAATACCTGTAAAATTCGGCGTACTTCATCATCACGACCAATGATGGGATCAAGTTTTCCTGCTTGGGCAGTCAGTGTCAAATCTTGGCCAAAGCGTGTAAGAGATTGATATTTCTCTTCGGCGTTCTGATCAGTAACTTGTTGTCCCCCACGGATAGCGACAAGTGACTTGAGAATCTGATCTTTGATAACACCATGATCTTTCAGGATTTTGGCGGCTTGACTTGTCTTCTCTTCTGCAACACCAATTAGAAGATGTTCAGTACTCAAATATTCGTCTCTAAGATAAGTTGCTTCTTTTAAAGCTAAGTCAAAAATGCGTTTTAACGTTTGTGAAACAACCGGTTCCTGACCAGTTCCTTGTACTTTTGGGTTGCGCTCGAGTGCTTGAGTTAATTTCAGCCTTATTCCTTCAATATCTGCCCCAAGTTTCTGAAGAATTGGTTGGGTTACTCCGTCCTCTTGAGCTACTAATGCCTCAAGCAGATGCTCCGGACTAATTTCTGGGCTTTGCGTTTGGACAGCCAGATCGTGTGCTCTTTGTACAATCCCCTGTGCTTTAATTGTAAATTGATCGTATCTCATTGTGGATACTCACCTTTGCTGTTATATTCCCGGTTTAAAATAGCAAGTTCAATACCAATTTCTAAGGACTATTGATTTTTGGGTAGTTATAATCAGTTCCAGCAAAACGGTTCATGCTAGATGGTTGATTGATTTATTTAGAGAAAACCCTAGTTTTTGGTTTAGATTCAGATATCTTAAAAAACGTTGTTTTCATGACAAAAGTTATAGGTTTTTGTCAAATTGGCATAATTTGAGTGAAGACTGCTGCTGATATTGACATTTAAATTATTGGTTTAATTCCAAAATCACGTTACCTTTAGCTCCACCTTATAAGCTCCTCAGTTTTCAGTTGAATGGGAGATGTAACTGTGTTAGAATCCTCGGGATTCTGGGATTTGGTTGAACAATATGGGCTTCATTAAAAAACTTTTTTATAAGACTGTTGAGACAACAGAGTTAGAAAAAAATGAGGATCAAGATGCGGATAAAGAACCAAATCCTTTTCTACAGGATTCCACTGAAACTATGCACGTTGATGAGCCGAATCCATTTCTAGAAGAACTAAATGAAAAAAGCAAAAGTGTCGAAATCCCAGAAGGGGCAAATAAGATTATTAGTCAAGAGGATTTGAGTTCTGTTGATAGTATTGTTTCTGAGGTATTGTTCGACCTGCCCGCGGGTGAGTTTGATGATGATGAAAACAGGATAAATATTGATAAAGTTCTGATGGCTGGTGGAATTGATCGTAATTGGGAGTTAGATAGTGGGGAGTATTCGGTTGAAAAAGTAATGCAACTGATTGAAGAAGGTGTCCCAAAAGAAAGTCTTCCGCCTGTTATCAAGGTTTCAGGTAAGTCTGTTGAAGATGTTATTCAGGATGCGCTGCAAAAGGGAGCAATTTGCGAAGAGTTTGAAGAAAACTATCAGCAAGAACACCATGCACAGGTGCAACAAACCGAGGATGATATGAAACAGATTGAACAGGAAACCAATCAGGAAATAGATCAGTTGAAAGCAGAAATGGAGATGAAAATTCAGGATCTTGAAGAAAATCGACAGAATGGCCTAAATGAACTTCGCGTGAGGAAACAAGCCTTAGTCCATAAATTCAATCAGGATATCGCCATTCTAGATGACTACGAGGCTAAATGCGCAAAAGTAGCAGAATTTCTCAGGCAACCCGAACCGAATGAATCAGAACAATCGATCATGTAGTTTATTTTACACATCAATATATCTGAGGAGGCAGGAAAATGGGTTTTTTTTCATCAGTCCTTATCCGAATCAAGGGGTTTTTCCTTCAAGCAGGAGATGACATTGTTTCAGGGAGCACATCAAGTATCAAAGCAACTTACAGAACAATAGAGGAACAAGAAATTAAACGTTACAACCAGATGCTTGATGCTGTTTCTTCACTCGCACGGCAAAGGTCGCAAACAGAACAGGAGATTCAGAAAGACGAAGAACAACTCAGCGAATTGGAACAGGAAATGGAAGGGGCATTAGCTATTGCTGAGCGTGAACCTGAAAACCAACAAGTTCATGAACAAGCCTACAACCGTGCTTTCACGAAAAAGGAAGAACTAGAAAGCCGTCTGGAACAACGTCAAAGCAAGTTTGAGGAACTAGATCAAAAGGTTGAGAATTACAAAATCGAACTTGCCAATTTCCAAGAGCGTGTTCAGTCATTAAAGCAAGAAGGTGATGAAGCAGTCGCTGATTTAATCAGTAGTGAATCAATTGTTCGAATCGAACAGAGATTACAAGGACTTTCAACAGAGGGTACGGACCAAGCATTAGATGCCGTTCGTCGTAAAGTTCAGGATACAAAAGCTAAGGCGCAAATTTCCTCTGAGATTGGAGGTACAGATGTGTCCCGCCAACGCGAACGCTATCGAGCTGCAGCTAAGCAGAGTACTGGATCCAATGAGTTCTCAGAAAGGCTGAAACAAAGACAACAGACAAAGGCTGAACCCCAAACAGAAACAACAGAGGAACGCAAGTTAGGAGAATAGGGTGTTTTTCGAATTTTGATTTCAATATTGTCATTGTCGTAGCTAGTAGCTGTCATTCCATAATCCTCTCCAATCAATTCCTTTTTTAAGTGATTCATAGTATTTGTAAATTTCATTTCAGCATCCGACATCTATTTCCCACAACTTCACCTCAAATCGGAGGAACACAGTAATGGCGGAACAAAAATTGGCACTTGGCCGAATCTTTATGGTGCTTGTTATTCTTATAGCTGTCATCGGTGGTCTTGCTTACAAATATATAATTCCCAAACTCCAAGAGAGCCAACAAGCGAAAAAATACGATCAAGCCAGTAGCGGTGGTCGTTTCGATACAAATGTCACCGTTGCCGGAGATCCGTGGTCTGGTTATAGTCTCTTTCGCTCCGATCGATTCCGTACGGTTCTTTCTCAACTGCAGATTGGTTATCGCTATGAACAAGAAGAGGATCTAGAAAAACGTTTTCAAGGATTAGTCGATGGTAAATACGATTTTGTGGTCGCCACAATCGACGGTTATACACTCAATGCTATCAACCTGAACTATCCAGGCGTTATTATCTTTTTGGTAGATGAATCCAATGGAGGCGATTCGGTTGTCGCCAGTTCAAAAATTCAAGCTCTAGATGACTTAGAGGGTGCAAAGGTTTCCTATTCGGCTGGTTTTCCCAGCGAACACCTATTAGATGTCACATTGACACACTTCGACATTCTTAGCGTTAAGCGTATGCCAGTGACTAAGGGGCTTTCAGAGAAATCTTACCAAATGTTGAAACAAGGACAGGTTGATGCAGCAGTTGTATGGGAACCTGAAACATCACGTGCTATCCAAGAAGGCTACACCTTACTAACCAGTACCAAAGACAGTGATGACATTATCATCGATGTCTGCATCGCCTCGCGCCAAATCGTGACAGGCAATCCACAAATCGTACAGAAAGTGACTCGCGCATATTTTAAGACGCTTGATTATTACCAGAAACGAGAATCTGAATTTGTCCAGTATCTAGCAGAAGATGGGGGGGCCGATATCGATGAGGCAACCGCACAGCATATTTTGGATGGTATTGACTTTATCGATCTCAGGGAAAACCATCACCTCTGGTTTGGCATAGGTCAAACTGCCACTGATAAAATCGCAAAAGTTATTGAAGATACAATTAGTGTTCAACAATTTCATGATAAATTGATGACAGACCCATTTGCCAGCAAACCCGGTGGAGCATATTGGATAGTGAATAAGGATTTTCTCAGCCAGTTAACCCCGAGTGCGGCACCTCAAATCAAAGGCATGCCAGAAAAAGAGGTGGCACCGCCACCCGTTGAGACTAAGCGGCAATTTGCCAGGATGAAAGCCGAGGAGGTTGAAAGTAAAACTCAACGCATCGGTGAAATGAGAGTTGATCCGATCTATTTCGGTAGCGGTTCGGCAAAATTAAGTCAACAGTCGAAACTAGTTGTTGATAAGTTCGCCGATACTCTTTTGCACTATCCAAACTATCGTTTAATCCTGCATGGTTACTCATCTCCCACCGGTTCATCCCAGATTAACATGGACCTCTCTAGGAAACGAGCTGGGTCAATTGCCCAGTATCTGGTTCGAGAACATAATGTTCAGGGCAGCAGGATTAATACTGTCGCTCATGGTGACAGAGAACCACTCGCACGCGACCAAAATGAAGCTTATGCTGATTGGTTGGAACGAAACCAACGGACTGAATTTGTATTGGTCAAAGACAGATAAAGTTTAGCGGAGGCAAAAATTGAGACACAAATTACAAATATATTTATCTTATTTACTCATTTTCTGTTTACTTGTGTTCATTAGCAATCAAGTCATGCATGCAAAACCAGTTAAAGTTGGTGTCTCTATCTGGACAGGCTGGATGCCAATTTATTTAATGGAAGAGAAAGGATTCCTAAAAAAACGCGCGCAAGAATATGGGGTTGAGATTGAACTCAAGAAGTTTAAGGATTATCTTGCCTCTGTGCAGGCGTTTACCGCTGGAGAATTGGATGCCTGTGCAATGACAATCATGGATGCGCTTCCACCAGCGGATGCGGGAATTGATGTCGCTGCTGTGCTTGTCAATGATTTCAGTAAAGGTGGAGATGGTATTCTGGTTCAATATGGCATCGATGGTTCAAACTTCAAAGGCGTAGAAATACTACTTGAAGAATTCTCAGTTTCACATTATTTGCTTCTTCGTTATCTGGAAACAATTGGGTTGACAGAAAGGGATATCAAGATAAAAAACACGCCTGGCGATGATGCGGGACGTGCTTTTCTCGCAGGAAACGCTGAAGCGGTTGCCACGTGGAATCCACACCTTTTTTTGGCTGAGGATGCAGGACGTGGCTATGTATTGTTCAACAGTAAGAAGATCCCTGGTGAAATTATCGACTTGGTGGTGTTTAACAACAAGCGTTTAAAGCAAAACCCTAAAGTTGCCCAAGCTTTCGTCTCCGCTTGGTATGACGCTATGGAAATGATTAAGAATCCTGAAACACGACAGGAAGCTATTATCATTATGTCGGATTTGGCTGGGACTAAACCTGCAGAATTCAATAAAATGCTTGAAGGAACAGATCTTTTTTTGGATCCTCAACGTGCCATAGACTTCCTAAACAGTGAAGAAATCCGAAAAACGGAAAAGAAAGTAGTCAAATTCGCGCAAAGTCATGGACTAATTAATGATGAGGTTAATCTCAAATACAACACAACAGTCATTCAAACTGTTCGCCCCATGAAATGAGTGCGCGGAAATTATGCCGGGTTGGAGAAGAGATTGATTCACGATTGGCATCAATTTTAGTTCTTTTGCCTATTGTCTTTGTCATATCATTATATCTCTACGGGTCACATAAACGGCATCAGGAAAACCCAAAAGATCGAATGATGCCGAATCTGAGGCAGATTCAGACTGGAATTGTCAAAACAGTTGAAGTTAACCGAAGAACCGGCGATAGATGGCTCTGGAAGGATCTCAAATATAGCCTTCGGTTGATGGTTATCAGTGTAGCTATCACTGTTATTTGTGCTGTACTCGTTGGATTGTACATGGCCTGTTTCTCAGCTATTGAAGCGTTACATATGAAGTTTGTGCGCTTTGTCAGTTTCATCCCGCCTCTAGCTCTTTTACCCCTAATATTCATTTTCGTTGGCACGGACGCACCAGCAAAAGTACTGCTCATCTTCCTAGGAACATATTTCATACTAGTAATGGACGTTTTTCTCGCTTGCAAAGATGTTCCGAAGAAGCTGATACGGAAAGCTTACACCATGGGAGCATCAACTGTAGAGGTTGTCTTCAAAGTTGTGTTGATGTTCGCTTGGCCTAGAATCCTTAACAGCATCCGCTTTACGCTTCGACAGGCTTGGATATTTTTAATTGCTGCTGAGATGATTGCTTCTGAAGCTGGACTTGGTTATCGCATTATACTGGTCCAGAGACAAATCGGTGTCAATATCATCTTATGGTACCTTTTTATTATTGGTACTATCGGGTTCACCTGTGATTTCATACTGTTAAAGGTTATTCAGAAGTATTATGCTTGGAGTTTGGAGAAATAGTATTTATGCCTGAATCCCCGTTGGCATTGGAGATTAAAGATCTAACACTTGTTTTTGAGGATCAAAAAACGACAAAGGTTGTTCTGAATGATCTTAATTTACAGGTCAAACAGGGTGAGTTTGTTGCTATTGTGGGGCCCAGTGGTTGTGGAAAGTCATCATTGTTAAATCTGATCGCAGGATTCATGCAACCTACTTCAGGCCAAATTTTGGTCGATGGAGAGTCCGTTGAGGGACCTAGTCGTAATACAGGAATTGTGTTTCAGGATTATACGCTTTTTCCTTGGTTGACAGTCGTTGATAACGTAGCTTATGGTATGGAATTAGAGGAAATCGATTTTCTTATGAAATGGATTCGTCCTTTTCGTTTCAGACAATTGCACCGTAGTTTCAGAGAAAAAGCAAGCCATTATCTCCAAGAAATGGGTTTGAAGGAAGCCGAAAACAAGAAACCACACCAATTATCAGGTGGAATGAAGCAAAGAGTGGCCATAGCACAGGAGATTATTCGAAAACCATCAATTTTGCTCATGGATGAACCGTTTGGTGCCCTCGATCCACAGACACGGGAAGTACTTCAGATACTAATCCTAAAAATTCATGAACAGGAGCGGAATACCGTTTTTTTCGTAACACACGATTTGGAAGAGGCAGTCTACGTTGCTGAACGTGTGATTGTTCTCTCACAATATAAGCCGAATGACAACAATCAGGGTGCCACAATTGTCAAAGATGTCTGTGCCCCAGTGTTTAAATCCACCGAAGTGAAACGGACAGAAGACTTTGGAGGATTAATCCAGGATATTCGGATATCAGGGTTTGCACCGGATCAGAGAGATATTGTAAAATCGTTTGACCGGAATTATCAAAACAAAGCAGATAAACGGTAGGATTGTGACTGATTTTCACCTCTGACCTCTTTAACCAACTTTATATTATGGCAGGATACTGGCCCTAGATCAATTAAGCATACTTAGAGATTACAATGCCTCCCCAACAAGATAATGATCTCTCATACCAGAAATTGACTTGGAATTTATTTAAAGAGTGCTTTTTTCAACCTCTTTTCTATGGTCCAGTAGCAGCTGGGATTTTCTTAGCATTTATTGATAAACCCGTTCTTTCCCTAGGGGCTTTTCTAGCCAGCGCCATATCGTTGTCATACTATTTTCTTCTAGGTAAAGCACCGCGTAAGCGGATACAACAGCAAATCGAAGACCAAATTCAACATAGCGACGAGGAACGAATTCGCCTAGATCAGGAGAACCGAGATGAACTTCATCAGAAACTCGATGAACGCGGTAGATCCCATTTTGAAAATTTGATCAAACTGGAGCAAATACTTGATGAAAAGATAATGAATTTAGGCAATCAATTGGTGGTCAATCAATTGGTAAAGATGTCCAAAGAGGTTACTTTCGAATCCATAAAATCTTTAAAAAACCGAGTCACTTATAGATCGCTGTTAGAACAGTTCGACGTTCAAAAGTTGCATCAAAACCTGAATGAAACCAAAAAAAAGTATGAGGATGAAAAAGATACCAACCTCAAGAGGGAATTCCGTGAAACAATACAAGCACTAACCAACGAGCTTAACCAACTTAAAAAATTAGAAACAACAATCGAACAATTAGAACAGGACATCATTACTGCGCAATCTTCGCTTCGGAGCACCATCCTCCTTGTATCTCAACCGCAGTCAGACGATCACACTTCGCGCCTAGAACAACAGGTCGCCAAACTA